>Ga0308171_1003646_pt1 | contig 13845 bp, 12 predicted proteins | sample PhyGR1_FD_202135 | JGI IMG/M metagenome (GOLD analysis project Ga0308171, IMG submission 202135) | Phyllosphere microbial communities from UC Gill Tract Community Farm, Albany, California, United States - DLSLSG.R1 | ecosystem: Host-associated > Plants > Phyllosphere > Unclassified | place: USA... | reverse complement strand
ACACCGGCAAAGATGGTCGGGCCGACGAAGTTGCCCTTCTCGAAACCATCGACCTGCGGCTTACGGCCATCGAGCACCAGTTTGGCGCCCTGCTCCACGCCCGAAGCGATCAGGCCTTCGACGCGCTCACGCGCGCTGCAGGAAATGACCGGGCCGACGTCGGTGCCGGCCACGGTGCCCCCGCTGACCTTCAGGGTCTTGGCCTTTTCGACCAGGTCCTGCACCCAACCGCGCGCTTCCCCGACCAGCACCAGGGTGGAAGCGGCCATGCAGCGCTGGCCTGCCGCACCGAAGGCCGCGCCGACCATCGCATTGAGGGTCTGCTCCTTGTTGGCGTCCGGCAGCACCACGGCGTGGTTCTTGGCGCCCATCATGCACTGCACGCGCTTGCCGGCCAGCGAGGCACGGTTGTAGACGTGGGTGCCGACGCGGGTGGAGCCGACGAACGACACCGCCTTGATGTCCGGGTGGTCGCAGATGGCGTTGACCACTTCTTCGCCACCGTGGACGACGTTCAGCACGCCCTTGGGAATGCCCGCTTCCAGCGCCAGTTCGACCAGGCGCATGGTGACCATCGGGTCCTGCTCGGACGGCTTGAGGATGAAGGTGTTGCCCGTGGCAATGGCCATCGGGAACATCCACAGCGGGATCATCGCCGGGAAGTTGAACGGGGTGATGCCAGCGCACACGCCCAGCGGCTGCATGATCGAGTAGGTGTCCACGCCGTTGGCCACGTTGTTGGCCAGCTCGCCCAGCTGCAGGTTGCCGATGGCGGCCGCGTGCTCGACCACTTCCAGGCCGCGGAACACATCGCCTTCGGCGTCCGGCACGGTCTTGCCCTGCTCGGCGCTGAGGATGTGGGCCAGCTCGCTCATGGTCTCGCGGATCAGCTGCTGGTACTTCAGGAAGATGCGCGCACGGGTACCGATCGGGGTCTTGCGCCAGGTCTTGAAGGCTTCCTTGGCGGCGGCCACGGCGGCGTCGACTTCACCGGTGGTGGCGAACGGCACCTGGGCCAGCACGTCCTGGGTGGCCGGGTTGATCACGTCTTGCCAGTGGGAGGTGGCCGATTCAACGAACTGGCCATCGATCAGCATGCGGATACGGGGCGCTGCAACAGTCATGACGACAATCCACGGGGTGCGAAAGATGCTTGGCATTATTCACAGGCCACGCCTCGATTTCCGGCCTGAATCCGCTTAATCTGGCCAATGCCCGCCACGATTCCTGTTAATTCTGTGAATTATTCAGCACCCCAGCGCCAGCTTGGCCTGCGTCTGCTGCGCTTGCGCGAGCAGCGCGGCTACAGCCAGGCCGACCTTGCCCGCGCCTTGGGGCTTTCGGCCAGCTACCTGAACCAGATCGAGCGCAACAAGCGCCCGCTGACGCCTGCGGTGCAGAAGAAGCTGGGCGGGGTGTTGGGCGATGTTTCCACCCTGTTCGACGACGATGAGCCCGCCGCGTTGCAGGAGTCGCTGGGCGAGACCCTGCGCGATCTGGGCCTGGCCGAGGTCAGCGCCACCGAACTGCGCGCGCTGGCCGGCAACCTGCCGCAGGTCAGCCGCGCGTTGCTGGACCTGCATCGCCGCCACCTGGCGCTGCGCGAGCATGCCGCCGCGCTGGAGTTTCAACTGGGCGAGCCGGGCGCGGGCAGCACGTTGCCGGCGGGTGACCAGGTGCGCGAGTTCTTCAACCGCATGCACAACCACATCCCCGAGCTGGATGAACTGGCCGAGCAGCTGTTCGCCGAATGGGGGCTGGCGCCGGGACACGTGGCGCCACGGCTGCGCCAGCTGCTGGCCGACCGCCACGGGGTGCTGGTGGAAGTGGCTGCGCTGCAGGCCGGGCGCGAGAAGCGCCAGTACGATGCCGGCAGCCGTACGCTGTGGCTTCCCGACTACCTGGAGCCGGGCCAGCAGGCGTTCCAGATGGCGGTCGAGCTGGCGCTGCGCGGCTACCTGCCGCAGATCGATGCGGTGATCGCGCGCACCGGCTTCACTGACGAGGCCCGCATCTCACAGGCGCGCATCGGCCTGTCCAACTATTTCGCCGGTGCGCTGGTGATGCCATACATGCGCTTCCTGCGCGCGGCCGAGGCCAGCGGCTATGACATCGAGTTGCTGGCGCACCAGTTCGGTGTGGGATTCGAGGCGGTCTGCCATCGGTTGAGTACGCTGGCACGCCGCAGTGCGCCGGGGCTGCCGTTCTTCTTCATCCGCGTGGACCGCGCCGGCAACGTGTCCAAGCGCCACTCGGCCACCGATTTCCACTTCTCGCAGGTGGGCGGTTCCTGCCCGTTGTGGATCGTCTACGAGGCGTTCAACCAGCCCGGACGCATCCTCACCCAGACCGCGCGCATGCCCGATGGCCGCCGCCATTTCTGGCTGGCACGGCAGGTCAGCAGCGGCCCGGTCGGCCACGGCCAGCCACGCAAGACCTTCGCGGTGGCACTGGGGTGTGACCTGCAGCATGCCGATCGGCTGGTGTATTCGCTGGGGCTGGACGTGCAGAGCCCGGGCAATTCGGTGTCGATCGGGCCGGGCTGCCGGGTGTGCCCGCGCGAGGACTGCATGCAGCGCGCGTTTACCCAGTTGCCGGGGCGGTGAGGGGGTTCGGCAGGGCTGCGCCCCGCACCTGCTTCAATCCAGGGCAACAGCAAAAGCAACAGCGGGCTTTCCGTGGGATGGCGGGGTGGGTCCGGTTGCGGGGGACGCCGTAAATACGTCCCTGTAGGCTCGGTCGCGCCATCCATGGCGCTTACGCCCCCGCAACCGGACCCACCCCGCCTTCGACAGGTCTCCGCGATCTGTCTGGATGGCATGGCCTGCTGTTGGTGGGTGTCGACCTTGGTCGACACGGTAGATCCACGCCATGCGTGGATGCTCTTCGACGAATTGTCGAAATATTCGATTTCGATGGGGATTCATCCACGCATGGCGTGGATCTACTAAACCTTCCGCGCGTCCGTTGCATCCCAGTTCAACGCCTTCACCGGAGACGACCATGTTCATGCTGCGCACCTGCCTGGCCCTGCTGCTTGCTGCCGTCGCTGCGCCGGCGTCGGCGACCTTTTCCATTGCGGCCTGCAATGAGGCCGGCGACTGCGGGGTGGCGGTGGCTACGCACAACCTGGCGGTCGGCGGTGTCGGCGTGCCGTGGGCGCAGGCGAAGGTCGGCGCGGTCGCCAGCCAGTTCGAAACCAACCCGACCTACGGCTCGAGGGGGCTGGCGCTGCTGGCCGAAGGCCGCACGCCGGCACAGGTGCTCAAGCAGTTGCTGGACGAGGATGGCGACTTCGATGGCACCACCATCGCCGAGCGCCAGGTCGGGCTGGTCAGTGCGCGAGGCGGCAACGCGCAGTACACCGGCGCGACCGCGCAGCGGGCCGATTGGGCCGGTGCCGTCGGCGAGGGCAAGGTGAGCGTGCAAGGCAACGGGCTGGCTGGGCCGGACGTGCTGGCGGCGATGCAACGCGTGTTTACGACCACCCACGGTGCGCTGGCCGCGCGCCTGTTGGCAGCGCTGGAAGCGGGACAAGCGGCGGGTGGACAACGCAGCGGGCAATGGTCGGCGGCATTGCTGGTGCGCACGCCTGGCGGCGACTGGCAGGACACCGACCTGCGCGTGGATGCCGACCCGCGTGCGGTGGCGCGCCTGCGTGAGCTGTACGACATGCGGCTTTCAAATGAAGCGATCATCCGCGCCGAGCAGCAGTGGGAACAGGGCGACGTGGCCGACGCACGTGCGTCGCTGGCCACCTCGCTGGCGCTGGCGCATGGCTGGGACCGGACATGGGCACGCGCCGCGCGCCTCGTGATGTCGCACGGTGAAACCGCATTGGCCCGCGAATACCTGGCGGGATTGCGTGCGCTCAATCCGGGCTGGGTGAAGCAGGAACTGGCATTGCCGTTGTATGCGCCGTTGCAGGGTGATGCGGTGGTGGCGCCTTGGCGATAGACGGTAGCGCCGGGCATGCCCGGCGCGCGCAGCGACGCACCGCGATCAATAGATCGGCGTCACCTTCATCTGTGGCAACGGCCGTGGCGAGCCGTCGGTGAGGTCGGGGCCGAGGTCGTCCCAGCTGCGGCCCTGCTCCACCATCAATCCCCACAGCTGCTGCGACGCCAGCCGCTTGTCTTCCGAACCCAGCTTGTACGACGGCGGCGGCGGCGTGCCGGTAGCCACCATCGCATAGGCCGCGCGATAGGCCAGCACCTGCTGCGCCGGATCATCGGTGCGCGATATCTCCAGCGTGTAGCGCTGGTAGGCCGAGGCCAGGTTGCGCCACCGGATCCAGTAATGGTTCTCGAACGAGAACGAACAGAAGCGTGCACCGGCGAGGCTGCCCTTGTCGGCGATGCGGGTCAGCACCTCCTGCGGCATGTCCAGGTTCATGCCGCCCTCGTCGCCCTGCAGGCTCACATGCACGATGCGGTCGCGATACCCCGGCGCACGCGCCTGCAGCAGGTCGCGCCAGTTCTGCATGGTGGCCACCACCGCAAACAGGAAACGGCCCAGCTCACCGGCCGCCAGCGGCGTGGCGATGGACTGGTAATGCCGCTGCCATCCATGCCGGTTCTCGGTGGGAAGGAACACCGCGCGTTCCAGCGCCTGGCGGCTGTCGTTCTCGCGCACCACCGGCTCGGGGCGTTGCGGATAGACCAGGTTGATGGCGAAGGTCGGCCAGCGCGGCAGCGCGGCATCGAACAGGTGGATCGGGAAGTTGCTGCTGATGCCGCCATCGGAGAACCAGCACACCCGGAACGCGGTGATCACCGGACCGCAGGCCTGGCCTGCGCTGGTCAGCCCTTCCATGCTGTCGGCCACGTTGTGCCCGTCCTCACCTGCAGCCGTCGACGTCGGCTCGCAGCGACGTTCGCGACGCGAGGGCTCATGCAGCGGCACCGCGCTGATCAGCAGCGGGAAGCTCAGGCTCATGCGCGTGGCCACCAGTACCGGCAGCGACGCACCCTGCGGCAGGTGGTAGTAGTTGCGGCCTTCAACCTCGCGCGGTGGGCCGGCACGGTCGACCATCCACTGCACCACACTGGCCGGGAACAACTGCTCGAACTCCTCGCGCAGGAACCAGAACTGCGCGCCGCCCAACGGCAACGTGCGCGGTTCGTTGTGCGATACGCAGGTGGTGATCATCTGCAGGGTGATCGCATGCGGGCTGTCTGGCTCGTCTGCGTAACGGGGCGCCTCGTGCAGGTCGGCAAAGGTCAGCGGTGCACCCATCGGCTTGCCCGACAGCTGCTGCAGGCTTTCATGCAGCCACTCGGTCAGCGCGGGCTTGTCCGTACTGCGGCCCAGCCCGCTGCACAGGCCCAGCAGGTTGCGCCTCGCCACCCGTGCCACCCTCAGCGCAGCGCCGGCCACGCCTGCGCCGTAGGCACACAGCAGCGACGGCAGCAGGGTCGCCGCAACGCCGCTCCAGCCACCACCCCACCAGCCCAGGCCGAGCAACAGTGCCAGCGCCACCAGCACTTCCAACGGCGCGATCTGGAACACCGCGATGGCCAGACACAGCAGTTTGCGGGGCCAGCCGGCGTTGCCGGTCAGCACCACCAGCAGTCGATATGCCGCGCGCGCGCCGGCGGCAGGCTGGAACAGGCTGTAGATGAATCCGCGCCGCGACAGCTGCGCCGACACTGCCGACAGGCCGCCATAGCCGGCGTCGCCAGGCAGCTGTTCGCCCCGTTGCTGGCGCCGGTCGCCGTATGCCGCAGCGGCCGCCACGGCAGCGGCGATCGCGCCGGCCGAGGTGCCACCGATGCTCTTGAAGCGGTATTCGCGGGCCAGTGCGAGCACCGCGTTGGGATACACGATGCCGCTGGTGATGCCGCCTTTCATGACCAGATCGCAGTACTTCGCCGCCACGAGCCACCTCCCGTCTGTCGGTGTCCAGTATGGCAAGAGGCACTCTCACAGCCTGAGAAACGCGCCACAGCCCTGCGTTTTCATCGGCCCTTGACCATTGCCCTCGACGCGTCCACCGTGGGCACGCCGAAGGTATCCCTGCCGTGGCTTCGACGGCGGCAGGGAGTTAAACGGGAATCCGGTGAAGGCGCTTCGCGCGCCCATTCCGGAGCTGCCCCGCAGCGGTGAATGGAAACGAATCCTGCCAACAGCACTGGGCTCGCGCCTGGGAAGCGGCAGGTACTAGGTGGGCCAGCGGGCCCGTGTCCATCAGCCCGAATACCGGCCCCGGCCGGGGGACACGACCGTCCCCTGACTCGACCTGGAATCTCCGCGGGGAGGTTGCCGGGGCCATCGTCGTCGCGCGCGTGCAGGCGGTGTGGCCGCGCGCGTCCTGTTCACGGTTTCCGTCCAGACCCGCTGCCCACGCCCAGATGCACCCGACGATGACCGAGCTCCAACGCCCCACCCTGACCCTTCCCGACAACGGCCAGCGCCTGTTGCTGCACTCGTGCTGTGCACCCTGCTCGGGTGAAGTGATGGAGGCGATCACCGCCTCCGGGATCGACTACGCGATCTTCTTCTACAACCCCAACATCCACCCGGTGAAGGAATACGAGCTGCGCAAGCAGGAGAACATCCGCTTCGCCGAACAGCACGGCATCCCCTTCATCGACTGCGACTACGACACCGACAACTGGTTCAGCCGTGCACGTGGCATGGAGAACGAACCCGAGCGTGGCATCCGCTGCACCATGTGCTTCGACATGCGTTTCGAGCGCACCGCGCTGTACGCGCACGAACACGGCTACGACACCATCAGCTCCTCGCTGGGCATCTCGCGCTGGAAGAACATGGCGCAGATCAACGATTGTGGCGTGCGCGCCGCCTCGCGCTACGAGGGCCTGCAGTACTGGGACTACAACTGGCGCAAGGGTGGCGGTGCCAGTCGCATGATCGAGATCAGCAAGCGCGAGCAGTTCTACCAGCAGGAATATTGTGGCTGCGTCTACTCGCTGCGCGATGCCAACCGTCACCGTCGCGAGAACGGCCGCGAGCGCATCAGGATAGGCCTGCTGTATTACGGGCAGGACAACGACGACGCCAGCGGCGATTGACGTGCGTGCGAGGGGCGGCCACGCTGGTCGCCCCTCCTGCGTTGTACCGGACCTGCCATGACCGCCCTGCCCGCTGATGTCGCCCTGCTGGTGATCGACCTGCAGCCGGACTTCATGCCCGGTGGCGCCCTCGCCTGCGAGCAGGGCGATGCGCTGGTGGCACCGATCAACGCGCTGCTGGCCGAGCGCCGCTACCGCACCGTGGTGGCCACACAGGACTGGCACCCGGCCAACCACGCCTCCTTCGCCAGCCAGCACCCGGGCCATCTGCCTTTTGAAGCCATCCTGCTGCATGCACAGCCACAGACCCTGTGGCCGGACCACTGCGTGCAGGGCAGCACCGGCGCCGCCCTGCACCCCGGCGTGGACTGGACCGTGGCCGACCTCATCCTGCGCAAGGGCAGCCGCCAGCAGGTGGATTCCTACAGTGCCTTCCGCGAGAACCACGGCCCGGACGGCACGCGCCCAGCCACCGGGCTGGCCGGCTGGCTGCACGAACGCGGCATCCGCGAGGTTCACGTGTGCGGGCTGGCCCGCGACTACTGCGTGCTGTGGAGCGCGCAGGACGCGGTGAAGTCAGGTTTCCGGGTGAAATTCCTGTGGGAGCTGACCCGGCCGGTGACCGAGGCCAATGACGGCATGGTGCGCGAGGCTCTGGCGAAGGCGAGGATCGCGATCGTCTGACACGCTGCCGCCGGGCATGGCCCGGCGCTCCCCGTTGTCCGATCCTGGTAGCGCCGGACCATGTCCGGCGAGCGCGCGATGCGGCCGTTACCTGAACACCACCGTGCGGTGGCCGTTGAGCAGGATGCGGTGCTCCACATGCCGGCGTACCGCTCGCGCCAGCACCTGCGATTCGGTATCGCTGCCAAGCCGCACCAGCTCGCGCGGGGTCATCGCGTGGTCCACGCGGGCCACGTCCTGTTCGATGATCGGGCCCTCGTCGAGGTCCTCGGTGACGTAGTGCGCGGTGGCGCCGATGATCTTGACCCCGCGTGCGTGCGCCTGGTGGTACGGCTGCGCGCCCTTGAAGCTGGGCAGGAAGCTATGGTGGATGTTGATCGCCCTGCCCGCCAGCGCACGGCACAGCGTGGGCGAGAGTATCTGCATGTAGCGCGCCAGCACCACCAGGTCGATGCGCTCGCGCTCAACCAGATCGATGATCTGCTGTTCCTGCGCCGCGCGCGTGGCGGCGTTCACCGGCAGGTGGTGGAACGGCACCTGGTAGGACGCTGCCAGGGCTGCGAAGTCGGCATGGTTGGAGGCCACCGCAGCGATGTCCACCTTCAGCTGGCCGCTGTGGGCACGGAACAGCAGGTCGTTCAGGCAATGGCCCTGCTTGCTGACCAGCACCAGCAGGCGTGGCCGGCGGCGGCCATCATGCAGCTGCCAGTCCATGCCGAAGTCCGCCGCCAGTGCGGCCATCGCCGCGTGCACGGTATCCAGCGGCAGGCCCGCATCGCGGTCGAAGTGCACGCGCAGGAAGAAGCGACCGCTCTCCTCGTCGCCGAACTGCTGGGCGTCGAGGATGTTGCAGCCGTGGTCGAACAACAGGCCCGACACGCGGTAGACGATGCCGGTGCGGTCGGGGCAGGAGAGTGTGAGGATGGAATCGGGGCGCATCGCCGGAGTGTAGGGCAGCGCCACTGCGCGGTGGACGATGGTCACCGATGCAACCGACTGCTTGGGACAGACCCAAGCGATACTTGGCCTTCCGCATGGCAAGCTGGTCGGTCATGAACCTGTTGCAGCTCATCCGCAGCTTCACCCGCACCGCAGAGACCGGCAGCATTGCCGCTGCGGCGCGCACCCTTGGCATCAGCGCCACCGCCGTGGGCCAGAACATCAACCGGCTGGAAGCCCATCTGGGCGTGCGCCTGCTGAACCGCAGCACGCGCCAGCTGGCGCTGAGCGAGGCCGGCACGGTGTACCTGGCGCAGGTGCGGCATATCGAAGCCGACCTGGCGCGCGCGCAGGCGATGGTGACCGCCGGCGACGTGGAGCCGGTCGGGCCCCTGCGCATCGCCAGCAGCAGCGCGTTCGGCCGGCACGTGCTGGCACCGCTGCTGCCGTCACTGCAGCAGCGCTACCCGCAGCTGCAGCTGGAGTTGCGCCTGACCGATCGCGCCGTGCAGCACGGTGCCGAGGCGGTGGATGCCAGCATCCGCATCGGCGCGCAGCTGGAGGACGGGCTGGTGGCACGTCCACTGGCGCGCATCCCGTTCGTGTTCTGCGCATCGCCGGCGTACCTGCAGGTGCACGGCACGCCACTGCAACCGGCGCAGCTGGCCGCCCATCGCGGCCTGCTGCATCGCTTTCCCACCGATGGCCGGCCACTGCGCTGGGGCCTGCTGAAGAACGGCGAGCGGGTGGATGCCGCGCTGCCGCCGAGCATGGTCTGCGATGACATCGACGCGCTGGCCGAGCTGGCCGCCGCCGGCGCCGGCATCACCCGGCTGGCGGCGTTCGTGGCCGAGCCCTACCTGCGCGATGGTCGCCTGCAGTGCGTGTTCGGTTGCGGCACCGACTGGCAGCCGGAACCGATGGACGTCTACTTCTGCGTGAGCGACCGCCGCGATTTCACCGCCAAGATCCGCGCGCTGTTCGAGCACCTGCAGGCCGGCCTGCCGCCGGCCTGGCAGGTGTAGTGCTCAGCGCGGGCTGAACACGCCGCGTGCATCGCGGGGTTCGCAGCGCAGGTACTGCGGTGCCGGCACCACGCTGTCGCCCAGTGCAGCAGCGGCGTGCCACGGCCAGCGCGGGTCGTACAGGATGCCGCGGGCCAACGCGATGGCATCGGCCTGGTTGTGGCGCAGGATCGATTCGGCCTGCTCCGGCTCGGTGATCATGCCCACCGCGATCACCGGCATGCGCACCTTCTTGGCCTTGATCGCCGACGCGAACGGCACCTGGTAGCCCGGGCCGACACTGATCTTCTGGCGCTCGTGCAGGCCGCCGCTGGACACATGCAGGAAATTGCAACCGCGCGCGTCCAGCACCTGTGCCAGCGCCTCGCTCTGCACGATGTCCCAGCCACCCTCGACCCAATCGCTGGCGGAGATACGCACGCCGACGGCGACCTTGTCCGACACTGCGGCACGCACCGCATCGAACACTTCCACCAGCAACCGCAGGCGGTTCGGCAGCGAGCCGCCGTAGCCATCGGTGCGGCGGTTGCTCAGTGGCGACAGGAACTGATGCAGCAGATAGCCGTGCGCGGCGTGGATCTCGATCAGCTCGAAGCCCAGGCGCTCGGCGCGCACCGCACTGGCGGCGAAGGCGGCAACGATCCCGGCGATACCGGCCTCGTCCAGTTCCTGCGGTGCCGGGTCGGTGGCATGGAACGGCAGCGGCGACGGGGCAACGGTCGCCCAGCCGCGGGCATCATCGGCCGGCAGCTGGCCACCGCCGTCCCACGGACGCGCAGTGGAGGCCTTGCGGCCGGCATGGGCCAGCTGCACGCCCAGCGGCATCGGCGACCAGCGGCGCACGCTGGCCAGCACCTGCGCCAGAGCCGCTTCGGTGCCGTCGTCCCACAGGCCCAGATCGGCCCAGCTGATGCGGCCGCGCGGCTCGACCGCGGTGGCCTCCAGGATCAGCAGGCCCGCGCCGGACTGCGCCAGGTTGCCCAGATGCATGGCATGCCAGTCGCTGGCGCGGCCGTCTTCGGCGGAGTACTGGCACATCGGCGCGACAACGATGCGGTTGGGCAGGGTCAGGGGGCCGAAGGAGATCGGCGAGAACAGCTGGCTCACGGCAGTGGGGGTGCATCAAAGGGGGTGCGTATTGCACCGCTGTGCGGCCGATAGATCAACCGTGTGGGTGGATCGCTGTTTCGTGGGGGCGCGTTGTGGGTAGCGCCGGGCCACGCCCGGCGAGCGCGCAGCGCGGCAGCCCGTTTCCGCCGGGCATGGCCCGGCGCTACCCGATGACGAACCCAGCCAGCGCCTCGGCGCAGTCGCGCTCGTCCTTGAACTGCAGCAGGTCGTCGGCACGGGTGCGGCCACGATTCAGCGCGGCTACCGGCAGGCCAGCCTTTGCCGCCGCCTGCACGAAGCGGAAGCCGGAATAGACCATCAGCGAAGAGCCCACCACCAGCACCGCATCCGCCTGCTGCAGGTGCTCATGCACCGCAGCCACGCGCTCACGTGGCACGTTTTCACCGAAGAACACCACGTCCGGCTTCAGCAGGCCACCGCAGTGCGGGCAGTCGGGCACCGCAAACGCGGAGAAGTCGGTTTCCAGATCGGCATCGCCGTCGGGCGCCATACCGGCCTGCAGCGATTCCCAGCCGGGGTTGGCCTGCAGCAGCCGTTGCTGGAACGCCTCACGCTCGCTGCGGCGTTCGCAGCCCATGCAGCGCACCAGGTCCAGGCGACCATGCAGGTCGATCACGTTCTGGCTGCCCGCGCGCTGGTGCAGGCCATCCACGTTCTGGGTCAGCAGCACCTGCAGCTTGCCGCTGTCCTCCAGTGCGGCCAGCGCCTGGTGGGTGCCGTTGGGCCGGGCCTGGCCGAAGCGCGGCCACCCCAGCAGGCTGCGGGCCCAGTAGCGCTGGCGGGTCGCGGCCTCGCCCATGAAGGCCTGGTAGGTCACCGGCGGCGTGCGCTTCCACTGGCCATCGGCATCGCGGTAATCGGGGATGCCCGAGGCGGTGCTGCAGCCGGCGCCGGTCAGCACGAACAGGCGCTGGGCGCGGTCGATGAAGTCGGTGAGCGGCGGGGTCATGGCACCCAGATGGGGGCGCGTGGGCGCCCCCGCAAGCATTGGCTCAGGCCGCCGGCGCGGCGGGCAGCTGCGGCACGGTCACCGGGTGGCCATCGTCGCCCAGGGCGATCATCACGAAGTGGCCACGGGTGCACAGCTTGCGCTCGCCGCTGTGCAGGTCCTCGGCGATCAGCTCCACCTCGACCTTCATCGAGCTGCGGCCGACCTCGACGATGCGGCCGATGGTCTCCACCATCTGGCCGATGCGGATCGGCAGCTTGAAATCGACCTGGTCGCTGCGCGCGGTCACCACGGTGCGGCGCGAGTAGCGGGCGGCGGCGAGGAAGGCGGCCTTGTCCATCCATGCCAGCGCCTGGCCGCCGAACAGCGTGCCCATGTGGTTGGTGTGGTTGGGAAAGACGATTTCGGCCATGCGCACTTCGGTCGGCGGCACGGTCTCGGGGATGGGGGTCATGGGGGCGGTTCGGGTGTGGGGTGAGACGGATTTTAAGGCAGGTGGTGTGCAGGCGGCGCTACACTTCGGCACCCCCACTGCGTGAGCCCACCATGCCTGCCACGTCCGACCTGCTGGCCTTCGCCCTTGTCTCGCTGGCCATGGTGCTGACGCCCGGGCCGAACATGATCTACGTGATCTCGCGCTCGATCTGCCAGGGCCGCATGGCCGGGCTGATCTCGCTGGGCGGGGTGGCGCTGGGCTTCGTGTTCTATATGCTGTGCGCGGCGCTGGGCATCACCGCGCTGCTGATGACCGTGCCGTTCGCCTACGACGCGCTGCGCATCGGCGGCGCACTGTACCTGCTGTACCTGGCCTGGCAGGCGCTGAAACCGGGCGGCCGCTCGCCGTTCGCGGTGCGTGACCTGCCGGTGGACGGCCCACGCAAGCTGTTCGCGATGGGTTTCCTGACCAACGTGCTGAACCCCAAGGTCGCGGTGATGTACCTGTCCCTGCTGCCGCAGTTCCTGCACCCGGACAGCGAGGGCAGCGTGCTGATGCAGTCGCTGGTGCTGGGTTCTACCCAGATCGCGGTGAGTGTGACCGTGAACGGCATCATCGCGTTGATGGCCGGCAGCATCGCCGGCTTCCTGGCCGCGCGGCCGACGTGGCAGATGGTGCAGCGCTGGTTGATGGGCACGGTGCTTGCCGGGCTGGCCGTGCGCATGGCGGTGGATGGGCGGCGGTAGCGCCGGGCCATGCCCGGCGCACTGCCTGCCGCACTACGAGAACCTCCCGCGCTGCGCGCTCGCCGGGCGTGGCCCGGCGCTACCTTCAGTGCACGGTCGGTTCGGCGACCAGTTGCGCCATCGTTTCGGCGCAGCGGCGGCCGTTGACGGCCAGACACAGCATCGCGTGCGTGGCATCGGCCAGTCGCTTGCCCTGTAGCGGCGAGGTTTCGCCGTTGGCCTGCGCCAGCTGGTGATCGCACAGCAGCAGCGCCGTGCCTTCAATGCCCTGCATGAGGCGCTGCAGACGCAGCAGCAGGTGGTTGAGTTCATGCGCGTTCGTCGGATCGGTGCTCATGGTGGTTCCTCCATTACGGATCAGGCCACCGTTGAGGGTGGCGGACGATGCGTGGCTGCAATCCCGGAAAAACCGCTGAAAAACCGGTGGGCTCTCGCCCTCCAACGCATCGCCCGCCATAGGCGTGCGACGGTCCACCAACCGCCACCGGACAATGCCGGCGACGGTTGGTGAGCCTAACAACGGTTGTTCTGCGGGATTGCAGTCCCGGCTGCTGGTGCGCCAGCAGCGCGCCATGATGGGCAGCGGAAACAGCGTGTTTCCAGTGGCTTACGCGACATGCCTGCACGTTGCGGGCGGAGCCGACGCGCAGGGTCGTTATCAACCATCGATGCGGATTACGTCATTGCGCGCGTCGCACGACCGTAAATACAAAAACCCCGGCGGTGGCCGGGGTCTTTCGATGCAACACACCTGACCGGCTCGATCAGAAGTTCATGTCGAAGGCGACTTCGCCCTTCACGCCCACCTGGTAGGCCGAGGCGCGGCGTTCGAAGAAATTGGTCAGTTCCTGCACGTCCTGCAGTTCCATGAAGCTCAGCGGGTTGCGCACGTTGTACT
>Ga0308171_1003645_pt1 | contig 13848 bp, 9 predicted proteins | sample PhyGR1_FD_202135 | JGI IMG/M metagenome (GOLD analysis project Ga0308171, IMG submission 202135) | Phyllosphere microbial communities from UC Gill Tract Community Farm, Albany, California, United States - DLSLSG.R1 | ecosystem: Host-associated > Plants > Phyllosphere > Unclassified | place: USA... | reverse complement strand
AAACGGCAATCGATTACGCCTGCGCGCACTTGCTGCGGGAAGCCGCCGGGCGTGGTGAATTGAAGCTGCCGCGCGCCGGAGCGCGCGATCCGCGGCAGGTCGCCAAGGGGTCGGGTCTCATCATTCTCGGCATGGGCAAGCTGGGGGCACGCGAACTCAACTACTCCTCCGACATCGACCTGATGGTCCTCTACGACCCTGAGGCGGCAGCCTACCACACCGAGCGCGCCGGCGCCCTTTATGTTCGGATCGCGCGTGACCTCGTTCGGTTGATGGAGGAACGGACGGCCGGCGGCTACGTCTTCCGCACCGACCTGCGCCTGCGGCCGGACCCGGCGGCCACGCCGCTGGCGGTCAGCATCAACACCGCCATCACCTATTACGAGTCGACCGGGCAGAACTGGGAACGCGCGGCGATGATCAAGGCCCGTCCGGTGGGCGGCGACCACGCGGCCGGCGACGCCTTCCTGGCCGAGATCCGCCCCTTCATCTGGCGCCGCCATCTGGACTTCGCGATGATGGCGGACATCCACGCCATCAAGCGGCAGATCCACGCCGCGCACGGTGCGTCCCGTGGCGCCAATGCCGAAGTGCAGGTGCCCGGCCATAACGTGAAGCTCGGCCGGGGTGGCATCCGCGAGATCGAGTTCACCGTGCAGGTGCTGCAGTTGATCTGGGCCGGGCGCGACCCCGGCCTGCGGGACCCGACCACGCTGGGCGCACTGGCCGCCCTGGCCGCCGCCGGGCGGATCGAGCGGCGGGCGGCGGCCGACCTGGCCGATGCCTATGTGTTCCTGCGCGATGTCGAGCACCGGCTGCAGATGGTGGCGGACCGGCAGACCCAGCAATTGCCGGAGGACGAGGCCGGGCTGGCGCGAATCGCCAGCTTCATGGGCTTCCCGGACCTGGCCGCCTTCAGCGCCGTGCTGCTGCAGCACCTGTTGCGGGTGGAGCGCCATTACACCCAGCTCTTTGAGGCCGGCATGCCCCCGCAACAGGAACGTGGCGAAGACGCACCGGAAAGCCGGCTGAACTTCGAGGGCCCGCGCGACGATCCGGAGACGCTGACGGCGCTGGGCGCCATGGGCTTCGGCAACCCTGCCCATATCGCCAGCGTCATTCGCGGCTGGTACCAGGGGCAGACCCGCGCCACCCGGTCCGAACGCGCGCGGATGCTGCTACGCGCGCTGATGCCGCTGGTGCTGGCCGCCTTTGCCCGGCAGCGGGAGCCCGATGCCGCCTTCGCACGCTTCGATGTCGTGCTCTCCCGCATGCAGGCGGGCGTGCAGGTACTGTCGTTGTTCCAACGCAATCCGGCGCTGCTGGCACGCGTAGCCGGCATTCTGGGTGCGGCTCCTGCCCTGGCGAATCACCTCGCTCACAACCCCGCATCGCTGGACGGGTTGCTGGCTGGTGATGCGTTGGATGGAGCGAGCGCCTGCCTGCCCGCCCTGGTCAAGGAATCCCGCCATTTCGAGGAAGCGCTGGAAGGCGCCCGCCGGATGGTGACCGAGGGGAAGTTCGAGATCGACGCCGCCGCGCTGGAAGGGATCGTCGATGCCGACACCGCCGGGCAGGCGCGTTCCGACCTCGCGGACGGCGCCATCCATGCCCTGTTGCCGCATGTGCAGGCCGAGTTCGCCACCCGCTTCGGCAAGGTGAAGGGCGGTGCGCTGGCGGTGGTGGCGCTGGGCAAGCTCGGTGGGCGGGAGATGCTGCCGGGTTCCGACCTCGACCTGATCCTGATCTATGACCATCCCGAGGCCACCGCGGAAAGCCATGGTGGTCCGCGCGCCCTGCCCGTCAGCACCTATTTCGGCCGGCTGGCGCAGCAGGTGGTCGGCGCCATCACCTCCCCAGGCGCGGAGGGCAAGATGTACGAGGTGGACATGCGGCTGCGGCCGACCGGCAACAAGGGACCGGTCGCCACCTCCCTCTCCTCCTTCGAGCGCTACCACGCCGAGAATGCCTGGACGTGGGAACGCATGGCGCTGACCCGGGCCCGCTGCGTCGCCGGCCCCGCCAGCCTGCGCAAGCGGATCAACACGGCGGTGAAGACCGCGTTGATCGAGCACGCGGGGCCGGGCGCGGTCACCGACGCGCTCTCCATGCGCGCGCGGATGTTGCGGGAGCTGCCGGCGGAAGGGCCGTTCGACGTGAAGGCGATGCCGGGCGGGTTGATCGAGGTGGAGTTCATCGCCCAGGCGCTGCAACTGGTGCATTGCCGCCGCAAGCCGGCCATCCTGGCACCGACGACCCATGTGGCGCTGGCCAACCTGGCGCGCGCCGGCATCCTGCCGAAGGAGGATGCGGAGGCGCTGATCGGCGCCGACCGGCTGTGGCGCACCACCATCGGCCTGCTGCGCCTGACGGTGGGCCGTTGGAAGGAAGCCACCCTGCCCGCCGCCACCGGCGCCGCGCTGATGCGCGTGACCGGGCCGTTGCTGGACCGCCCGGCGGTTGACCTCCCCGACTTCCACGCACAGATGCAGGAGAAGGCCGCCCTGGTACGCCGGTTGTTCGAACGCCATCTCGGCCGGCTGGACAGCGGCGGCACACCCCAGGCGCCGGGCTGACCGAAGAACCGCGCGGCATCGCACACGGTGATTCCACCGCCAGCGACCGCGCCTTGCGGAGCGACAGGATGAGCATCGAGGAAGGCGCGCCGGCACCGGCGTTCGACATGCCGGCCAGCGGCGGGCGCAGCGTTTCGCTGGAGGCGATGAAGGGCAAGCCCTTCGTACTGTACTTCTACCCGAAGGCCGATACCTCCGGCTGCACCAAGGAAGCCTGCGATTTCCAGGAGGCGCTGCCGGCGCTCGGCGGCCTGGGGCTCGACGTCATCGGCGTGTCGCCCGACCCGATGAAGCCGATCGAGAAGTTCGCCGAGAAGTACAACTTGACCTTCCCGCTGGCCTCCGACGCGGAAAAGACGGTCGCCGAGGCCTATGGCACCTGGGTCGAGAAATCCATGTATGGCCGCAAGTACATGGGCATGGACCGCGCGACCTTCCTGATCGACAAGGACGGCCAGGTGGCAAAGATCTGGCGCAAGGTGAAGGTGCCGGGCCATGCGAAGGATGTGATGGCGGCGGCGCAGGCGCTGGGGTGACCGGAGCGGCGCAGCCGGAAGCAGGGCTCGTCGTCCTCTCCGGCTGCTCCGGCGGCGGCAAGTCGACCTTGCTGGAAGAACTGCGCCGACGCGGCCATGCGGTGGTGGAGGAACCCGGGCGGCGCATCGTCGCCCGGGAACTGGCGATGGGCGGTGGCGCCCTGCCCTGGGTCGACCTGGCCGCCTTCGCCCGCCGTGCCATCGAGGTCGCGCTGGCGGACCGCGAGGTGGCCGCCAGCCAACGCGGCTGGGTGTTCTTCGACCGTGGCGTGCTGGATGCCGCCGCCGCGCTCCACCATGCCGGCGAACCCAGCGTGCCCGGCCTGACCCTGCCCGGCCTTTACCACCCCATGGTGTTCATGACGCCGCCCTGGCCGGAGATCTACGCGACCGATCCGCAGCGGCCGCACGGGTTCGCGGAAGCGGTGGCGGAGTATGAACGTCTCCACGCCTTCTTCCCACGCCACGGCTACCGGCTTCGCACCCTGCCGAAGCTGCCGGTGCAGCAGCGGGCGGACTGGCTGCTGGCGGCGTTGACCGATGCGGCGCCGCCGTCCACCACATCTGATGAACGGTAGAAGCAGACAGGCTGCGTCATCTTGCAGCGCGAACGCTCACACGAAGCGCAGCGCCACGAAGCCACCGATGATGGCCACCGCCACGACGGTGGTGATCAGTGTCAGCCGCTTCTCGATGAAGTCGCGGATCGGCGCGCCGTAGCGGCGCAGCAACCCGGCCAGCAGGAAGAAGCGGGCGCCGCGGGTAATGGCGGCGGTCAGCAGGAACATCCATGGGTCGAACGCAGCCGCGCCGGCACCGATGGTGACGATCTTGAACGGGATCGGCGTCAGGCCCTTGATGAGGATGACCGCCGCGCCCCAGCGGGCGAACCAGCCACGGAAGCTCTGCAGCGCCTCGGCATGGCCATAGGCGGCCAGGATGGGCTGGGCCACCGCCTCGAACAGATAGTAACCGATGGCGTAGCCCAGTATGCCACCGAGCACGGAGGAGGCGGTGCAGATGGCGGCGTAGCGCCACGCCCGCTCCGGCCGCGCCAGGCACATCGGCACCAGCATGGCATCGGGCGGGATGGGGAAGAAGCTGCTCTCCGCGAAGGAGACCACGGCGAGCCAGAGCCCGGCCAGGCGGTGGGCCGCCAGGCGCAGGATCCATTGGTAGAGCGCGAACAGCATCAGAGGGCATCCATCAGGCCGCCCCCGTCAGGGCAGGATTACACTGCGCGCAATTTACTCGGGATTGCCGGTATCTGCCACGAGTCCCGTCGCCTCGATGCCCGCCACCGCGCAGATCTCGTCCTTGTCCGACATGTCGCCGGAGATGCCGACGGCGCCCAGCACCGTGCCGGCGGCATCGCGCACCAGCACGCCACCCTGCACCGGTACGGCACGGCCGCCCGTCAGGTCCGACAACGCGTTCATGAAGGCGGGCATCTTCACGGCGCGGCGGGCCAGCTCCGCCCCGCCGAAGCCCATGGCCATGGCGCCGTACGCCTTGCCGTGGGCGATATCCGGCCGCAGCAGGCTGGCGCCGTCTTCCCGCGCCGCGGCCTTCATCTGCGCCGCCTGGTCCAGCACCACCACGGTCAGCGGCGCGAGGCCGAGCTCGCGCCCCTTGGCGAGCGCGACCTCCACGATGCGCTGGGCGGTGGCAAGGTTCAGGCCGGGGGCGAAGCCGATCGGCGGATTGGGCATGCTGTGTCGTTCCTCAACGGTTCTGCTGGATGGCGCGCCAGACGACTTCGGGCGTCGCCGGCATGTCGATATGCGTCACGCCATACTCGCTCAGGGCATCGACCAGCGCGTTCATCACGGCGGGCAGCGAGCCGGCGCAACCGGCCTCCCCGCAGCCCTTCACGCCCAGCGCGTTGGTCTTGGCGGGCACGCTGTGGCTGATGAACTCGAAGTTCGGCACGTCCACGGCACGCGGCACGGCGTAGTCGGAATAGGAGCCGGAGAGGAACTGGCCGTCCTCGCTGTAGTTGGTCCGCTCCATCAGCGCCTGGCCGATGCCCTGGGCGATGCCGCCATGCGCCTGGCCCTGCACCATCAGCGGGTTCACGATGGTGCCGAAGTCGTTGACGGTGACGTAGCGGTCGATGTGGACGACGCCCGTCTCCGGGTCCACCTCCAGCTCCACGACGTGGCAGCCATTCGGGTAGGCCATCGGCGCTTGGTCGAAGATGTGGTCCACATCCAGCGTGTCGGGCACTTCCGGCGGCAGGTCCTTGGCCTGGCGCAGCTGGGCGGCCAGTTGCAGCAAGCCGATGCCACGGTCGGTGCCGGCGATGCTGAAGCGGGCACCGCCCTCCGCATGCGGCTCGAACTCGATATCGGCCTCGGCGGCTTCCAGCATGTGGGCGGCGGCGATGCGCGCCTTGTCCACAACCTTGGCCGAGGCCTCGATGATCGCACTGCCCGAAGCCATCAGGGACTTGGAGCCGCCGGTGCCGCCACCGGCGATCAGCTTGTCCGAGTCCCCTTGCAGCAGCTTGATCTTCCCGAACGGTACGCCCAGCGTCTGGTGCAGCACCTGGGCGAAGGGCGTCCAGTGCCCCTGCCCGTAATCCAGCGTGCCGGTGACGATGGTGACGCTGCCATCCTCGTTGAACCGCAGCCCGCCCATCTCCTTGGAAGGCGGCGCGGTGCATTCCAGGAAGTTGCCGATGCCGTGGCCGCGCAGCTTGCCGCGCGCCTTGCTCTCCGCCTTGCGGGCCGCGAAGCCCTTCCAGTCGGCGGCTTCCAGTGCCTGTTCCATCAGCGCGGTGAAGTCGCCGCCATCATACTTGTTGCCGGAAGCGGCGGCGTAGGGGAATTGCTCGGGGCGGATGTGGTTGCGGCGGCGCAGTTCCACCGCGTCCACGCCCATCTCCACCGCGGCGGCCTCGATCAGCCGCTCCATGAAGTAGTTGCCTTCCGGCCGCCCGGCGCCGCGATAGGCCGTGACCGGCGGCGTGTTGGTGACGAAGCTGCGCGTGGCAATCTCGATCAGCGGCGTCGTGTAATTGCTTTGCACGTTCCGCATGAAGCCGGACGTGCCCATCAGCGGCCCGACGCTGCTGATATAGGCGCCCATATTGGCCATGGCGGTCAGCCGCACCGCCAGGAACTTGCCTTCGGCGTCCAGCGCCAGCTCCGCCGTAACCTCATGGTCGCGGCCATGATAGTCGGAGAGGAAGCTCCCCGTGCGCTCATCCGTCCATTTCACCGGGCGGCCCAGCACCTTGGCGGCGTGCAGCAGGCAGAGATACTCGGGGTAGGCGCCGGCCTTCATGCCGAAGCTGCCACCGACATGGCCGGTCAGGATGCGCAGCTTTTCCACCGGCACTTTCAGCAACTCATTGGCGATGCCGGCCCGCATGCCGAACACGCCCTGGCTGCCGACGTGCAGCGTGTACCGCTCGCTGGCCGCATCGTACTCGCCGATGGCGCTGCGCGGCTCCATCGCGCAGACCACGATGCGGTTGTTGCGGATGTCCAGCTTCGTGACATGCGCGGCGCCAGCGAAGGCCTCGGCCGCCTTGGCGGCGTCGCCGAAGTGGAAATCCTGCACCTGGTTGCCGGGGATGTGGTCGTACAGCAGCGGCGCGCCGGGCGCGGCGGCGGCAGAGGCCTCGGTCACGGCATCCAGCGTGTCGATATCGGCGTACACCGCCTCGGCGCCGTCCTTGGCCGCTTCCTTCGTCTCGGCCACCACGAAGGCGATCGGGTCACCGACGAAGCGGACCTTGTCCATGGCCAGCACGGGGCGCTGGATGTCGGTCAGGCCCGGTGCCGGCATCATGCAATGCAGGGTGCCGTATTCGGCCAGGTCCGCGCCGGTATAGACGCCGACGACGCCCGGCACCTCCAGCGCCGCCGAGGTGTCGATGCCGTTCAGCGTGCCGTGGCCGTAGGGGCTGCGGACCATGACGCACCAGAGCTGACCGGGCAGTTGCAGGTCATCGGTATAGCGGCCGCGGCCTTGCAGAAGGATCGGGTCCTCGTTGCGCGGCACCGGCTGGCCAATGCCGAATTTCAGGCGGCTGGCGTCGGGGGGCAGGGAATCCGGCATGGGGACCTCTCCGTGGCAGGGGGAGAACAGGGGGTTGGGCAAAGCGTAGAAGCATATGGCGCCGGAGGCGACCCCCCTCCCGGCTTTGCGATGCGGCCTTTTCGCACTGCGAAGGCCAAGTATGACCCTTGCGGGCAGGCAGCATCAGGGCGTACTGTGTTTTCAGTAATTACTGAACGAACTGTATCCCATGGACATCCCGCCCCTCGCCCGCACCTTCGTCCTCCATTTCGGTGAGATGGGCAGCCGGTGGGGCGTCAACCGCACCGTGGGGCAGATCTACGCCCTGTTGTTCCTCAGCAACCGGCCCCTGAACGCGGAGGACATCACCGGCGCGCTCGGCCTTTCCCGCTCCAATATCTCGATGGGGCTGAAGGAACTGGAAAGCTGGCGGCTGGTGCGGCTGCAGCACATTCCGGGCGACCGGCGGGAGTATTTCTCCACCCCTGAGGATGTCTGGGAGATCGTCCGCATCCTGGCCGAGGAGCGCCGCAAGCGGGAGGTGGACCCCACGCTCAGCCTGCTGCGCAGCGTGCTGATGGAAACCCCCGACAGCCCCGAGGAACGCCATGCGCAGGAGCGGATGCGCGAGTTGCACAGCCTGATCGAGCTGCTGACCGGCTGGGCCGACGACGTGCAGAAGCTGGAGACGGAGCGGCTGGTGCAGCTGATGAAGCTGGGCAGCCGCATCACCCGCCTGCTGGATATGAAGGACCGGCTGACCCTGCTGCCCGGCGGCAAGGGCCGGCGCCGCAAGGCCGCCAATACCGAAGACAGCGGCGAATAGGGATTTGATGCGTCATGTCCGCCGCCGCCTTGAAGCTGGAGACGCGCTTCCCGCGTGAGATGGCCCGCATCCGCCAGGCGGGGCTGCTGCAAGCGGCCTCCGGCCTGGTCTGGATCGGCCAGGCGGCGCTGCTGGCTGGCACCGTGCATGGCATGCTGCCCGCCATCGGCATTCTCGTGCTGGCGTTGCTGCGGGCGGGGCTGGATGCGGCAGCCAACCGGCGCGGCTTCCTGGCGGCGCGGGCCATCGTCAGCCAGCTGCGGCGCGCGGCGGTGGACAACCTGCCCCGCTTCTCGCCCTTCGACCGTGCCCGCCCGGCATCCGGCCAGGTCGCCAGCGTGCTGGCGGAACAGGCCGACGCGCTGCTGCCCTGGCTGACCCGCTGGCATCCGGCGCGGCTGCGCATGGCTATCGTGCCGACGGTCATTCTGCTGGTGGTACTGGCGCAAAGCTGGGTGGCGGCGCTGGCGCTGCTGATCGCGGCCCCGCTGATCCCGATCTTCATGGCGCTGATCGGCCTCCGCGCCCGCGATGCGAGCGACCGGCAGATGGCCGAGCTCGGAGGCATGAACGGCTTCCTGCTGGACCGGCTGCGCGGGCTAGACACGCTGCGCGCCTTCGGCGCCGTCGATGCCACCGCCCGGCAATTGCGCGCCTCGGCCGAGCGGCTGCGGCGGCAGACCATGGCGGTGCTGCGGATCGCCTTCCTCTCCTCCGCGGTGCTGGAATTGTTCGCAGCGCTGGGCGTGGCGATGGTCGCCACCTTCATCGGCCTGCACCTGCTGGGGCAGCTACCGTTCGGCGCCTGGGGCAGCAACCTGACCCTGGCATCCGGGCTGTTCATGCTGCTGCTGGCGCCGGAATTCTTCCAACCGCTGCGCGACTTCGCTGCCGCCTATCATGACCGTGCCGCCGGCGAGGCCGCGCTGGCTGGCCTGGCCAGGCTGCTGGAACCCCCCGCCGCCCCGATCCTGCTGGGCGAAGCCGCGCCGGATGCCGCCGCCTCCCCCATCCCGATGCGGCTGGCGCTGGCCGGCATCGGCTTCCGCTACCCTGGTGAGGCGCGGGACGCGGTAGCCGGCTTCAGCCTGGACGTCGCACCGGGCGAGCATGTGGCGCTGCTGGGCCCCAGCGGGGCCGGCAAGTCCACCCTGCTTGCCCTCGTGGCCGGGCTGCTGGTGCCGCACGAAGGCGTCGTTCGGTTGGACGGCATTCCGCTGGACGAAAGCAGCGCCGCCGCCGCCCGTGCCCGCATGGCGTGGCTGGGTGCCCGGCCGCATCTGTTCGCCGGTTCCTTCCAGGCCAACCTGTTGCTCGGCCGCAGGTTCGGCCAGGCGGAATTGCTGGCGGCGCTGGACTTAGCCTCGGCCGGGGATGTCGTCGCCCGCCGCCCGGGTGGGCTGAAGGGCGGCATCGGCGAAGGCGGGCTTGGCCTTTCCGGTGGCGAGGCACGCCGCATCGCCCTCGCCCGCGCCGCGCTGAACGACGCCGCCGGCCTGATCCTGGCCGACGAGCCGACCGCGCATCTGGACCGGCAAAGCGCCGCCGACGTTGCCGAAGGCCTGCTGCGGCTGGCGAAAGGCCGCACCCTGCTGGTGGCGACCCATGACCCGGCGCTGGCGGCCCGGATGGACCGGGTGGTGCGGCTATAATGCGGGACCTCTCCCCCCTGCTGCGCCTGTTTTGGCAGGAACGCCGCCGCGCCCTGCTGGGCGGGGCCGCGCTGATGGCGGCCACGTTGCTGGCCGGCGTGGCGCTGCTGGGCCTGTCCGGCTGGTTCATCACCGCCACCGCTGCCGCGGCCATGGCGGGTGTGGCCGCCACCTTCGACATCTTCGCCCCCGGCGCCGGCATCCGACTGCTCGCCCTGGTGCGCACCGGCGCGCGCTACGGCGAACGGCTGGTGACGCACGACGCCACTCTCCGCGTGCTGGCCCGGCTGCGGGAGCGGCTGTTCCGTGGCTACGCCACCCCTAACGCCGCCGGGGCGCTGCGCCTGCGCCCCGCTCGCCTGCTGTTCCGCCTGACCGCCGAGGTCGATGCGCTGGACAGCCTGTATCTGCGCGTCCTGGCGCCGATCGGTGCCGCGCTCGCGGTGGCCCTGCTGCTTTCCCTGGGGCTGTGGCTGGCGCATCCGTCCCTGGCCTGGCCGGTGATGCTGCTGCTGGTGCCGGCCGGCGGACTGCTGCCCTGGTGGGTCGCGCGCGCCGCGCTACGGCCCAACCGCCGCCGCGCCCTGGCGCTGGAAGCGTTGCGGGCCCGCGCTGTGGACCTCGCCCAGGGCCAGACCGAATGGGTGATGGCCGGCCGCGCCGCCGCCCAGGCCGACGCCGTCCTGGCCGCCGATACCAGGCTGGCGCAGGCGGAGGATGCGCTGAACCGGCTAGATGCCAGGAGCGGCGCCCTGCTGTTCCTGGCCGGGCAGGCCGCGCTGGTGGTGACGCTGCTGGTCTCCGCCACGCTGGTGGAGCAACGGGCGATCTCGGCCCCCATCGCCGCGCTGGCACTGCTGGCGGCGCTGGCCGGGCTGGAAGCCTTCGCGCCACTGCGGCGCGGGGCGCTGGAGCTGGGCCGGGCCTGGCTGGCCGCCCGCCGCCTGGGGCCGAGGCTGCGTGCCCCCGACGCCACGCCGCCACGTGCGACCGCGCCGCAGGGCGTGGCGCTGCGGATGGCAGGAGTGAGCCTGCACTACCCCGGCGCCGGAGCCCCGGTGCTGAACGGGCTGGACCTGCAGATCGCCGAGGGCGAATGCGTCGCCCTGGTGGGCGAGAGCGGGGCCGGCAAGTCCAGCATCCTGGCGTTGATCGCGGGCGAGGCCGAACCAGCCGAGGGCAGCATCGCCCTGCCCGACGGCCGCCCCCGCACCGTCTGGATGAGCCAGCATCCGGCGCTGTTCCAGGACAGCCTGCGCGACAACCTGCTGCTGGCGGCACCGGAGGCGGAGGATGCCGCCCTTCTCGCCGCCCTGGACGCCGCCGGCTTCACCCCGGTGCTCGCGGCGATGCCGGAGGGGCTAGATACGCGCCTGGGCGAAGGCGGCTTCGGCCTCTCCTCCGGCCAGACGCGGCGGCTGGCCCTGGCGCGCGCGCTGCTGCGCCCGGCACCACTCTGGCTGCTGGACGAACCGACCGAGGGCCTGGACCGCGCTACCGCCCAGGACCTGCTGCGAAGCCTTCACCCACGCCTGTCCGGCCACGCCACCCTGATCGTCACGCATCTGCGGCGGGAGGCGGTCCTGGCGGACCGCGTCGTGCTGCTGCGGGACGGCCAGGTGCAAGCTGAAGCACGACAAGGTGACCCCACACATGCCGGCCTGTTGGACATTCTGCGACCGGACTGATCGTACGCCCCAAGGTGCCGCCCTGTCCCGGATGGCACCGCAACCGAAAGGACGCCGGAGACGGCGTAAATCGGATGGAACTCGACGTCGTCTCACTCTCGCGATTCCAGTTCGCGATGACAGCGCTCTACCACTTTCTATTCGTGCCATTGACGCTGGGGCTCTCGATGCTCCTGGCGATCATGGAAACCGTCTACGTCACCACCGGCCGTGCCATCTGGCGGCAGATGACGCAGTTCTGGGGCGTGCTGTTCGGCATCAACTTCGTGCTCGGCGTCGCCACCGGGCTGACCATGGAATTCCAGTTCGGCATGAACTGGAGCTACTACAGCCACTATGTGGGTGACATCTTCGGCGCCCCGCTGGCGGTGGAAGGCCTGATGGCCTTCTTCCTGGAAGCCACCTTCGTCGGCCTGTTCTTCTTCGGCTGGGACAAGCTGTCCAAGCTGGGGCACCTGGCGGCGACATGGGCGGTTGCCATCGGCTCCAATTTCTCGGCGCTGTGGATCCTCATCGCCAATGGCTGGATGCAGAACCCGGTGGGTGCCGCTTTCAACCCGCAGACGATGCGGATGGAGATGGTCGACTTCTTCGAAGTCGTGTTCAACCCGGTGGCGCAGGCCAAGTTCGTCCACACCGTCTCCGCCGGCTATGTCGCGGCGTCCTTCTTCGTGCTGGGCGTCTCTGCCTGGTACATGCTGAAGGGGCGGCACATCGCGCTGGCCAAGCGGTCGATGACCGTCGCGGCGTCCTTCGGCCTCGCGGCCTCCCTCTCCGTCGTCGTGCTGGGGGATGAGAGCGGCTATCTGGCGACCGAGCACCAGAAGATGAAGCTCGCCGCCATCGAGAGCATGTGGGAGACGGAACCCGCCCCCGCCGCCTTCACCGCCTTCGGCTTCCCCGACCAGGCGGCGCGGGAGACCCATTTCGCCATCCATATCCCCTGGCTGACCGGGCTGGTCTCCACCCGCTCCCTCAACACTGAGGTGCCGGGCATCCGGGAGCTGGTGGACCTGGCCAAGCTACGCATCCGCCAGGGCATCGTCGCTTACGACGCGCTGCAGAGCATCCGCGCCGCCGGCGGCAGCGGCGAACCGATCCCCGCCGCTGCACAGGAGAACTTCGAGGCGAATGGCCGGCAGCTCGGCTACGCCTACCTGCTGCGTCGCTACGTGGATGATCCGCGCCAGGCGACCGACGCGCAGATCGACCAGGCGGCGTGGGACACGGTGCCGCAGGTTGCGCCGCTGTTCTGGACCTTCCGCATCATGGTGGGCCTCGGCGTCTTCTTCATCGTCATGATGGTGACGTTCTTCTACCTCGCCTCCCGCCGCCGGCTGGACCGGTACCGCTGGCTGCTGTGGGTGGCGGTGTTCTCCATTCCGTTGCCATGGGTCGCCATCGAGAGCGGCTGGTTCGTCGCCGAGTTCGGCCGGCAGCCCTGGATTATCGAGGGTGTGCTGCCGACCGCTGCCGCGGTCTCCCATCTCGGCATCTGGGACGTGTTGTTCACCATCTGCGGCTTCGTCGTGATCTACACGACGCTGGCGATCATCGAGGTCAAGCTGATGCTGAAGGCCATCCGCAAAGGCCCTGCATTCGATAACGCGCACCCCAAGCCCAATGCCAGCCTGCCGAGCCCCGGCATGCACGGCGCCAAGCCGGTTCCGGCGGAGTAAGCCGTCATGATCCTTCATGAACTGATCGACTACCCGACCCTCCGCATCATCTGGTGGGCGCTGATCGGCGTGCTGCTGATTGGCTTCGCCATGACCGATGGGTTCGACCTCGGCGTCGGCGTGCTCTCCCCCTTCGTCGCCCGCACGGATATGGAGCGGCGGATCGCGCTGAACGCCATCGGTCCGGTGTGGGAAGGCAACCAGGTCTGGTTGATCCTGGGTGGCGGCGCCATCTTCGCCGCCTGGCCGCCGCTCTACGCGGTGTCCTTCTCCGGCTTCTACCTGGCGATGTTCCTGGTGCTGGCGGCGCTGATCCTGCGCCCCGTCGGCATGAAGTATCGCAGCAAGCGGCCGGAAGCGGCCTGGCGCGCGCGGTGGGACGCGGCGCTGTTCGTCGCCGGCTTCGTGCCGTCGCTGATCTTCGGCGTGGCAGTGGGCAATGCGCTGGTGGGCGCGCCCTTCTACTTCACGACGGAGATGGTGCCGCGCTACGCCGGCTCCTTCCTCGGCCTGCTCGGGCCCTTCCCGCTGCTGTGCGGCGTGCTGGCCGTCAGCATGGTGGTCATGCATGGCGGGGCCTGGCTGACGCTGAAGACCGATGGCCCGATCGCCGAGCGCAGCCGCCGCTACGGCAGCATGGCGGCGCTGGCGGTGATGGTGCTGTTCGCGCTGGGCGGCCTGGTGGTCTGGCTGCTGCTGGATGGCTACCGCATCACCAGCCCGATCGTCACCGACGGCCCTTCCAACCCCCTGCTGAAGAGCGTGGTGCGGGAGCCCGGTGCCTGGATGACCAACTACCGCACCTATCCGTGGATGCTGATCGCGCCCGCCGCCGGCTTCATCGGCGCGGCCGGCGCCT
>Ga0308171_1003644_pt1 | contig 13858 bp, 11 predicted proteins | sample PhyGR1_FD_202135 | JGI IMG/M metagenome (GOLD analysis project Ga0308171, IMG submission 202135) | Phyllosphere microbial communities from UC Gill Tract Community Farm, Albany, California, United States - DLSLSG.R1 | ecosystem: Host-associated > Plants > Phyllosphere > Unclassified | place: USA... | reverse complement strand
GTGTGATGGTCAAGGACGCGGCCGAACTGGTTGCCGCACTCAAGCAGAAGGGGTTGCTGTAATGAGCAGGATTCTCGTCATCGCCGAGCACCACGACGGCAAGCTCAACGCCGCTACCGCCAAGACCGTCAGCGCGGCCGCCGCCATTTCCGGCGCCAGCATCGACGTGCTGGTGCTGGCCGCCGACCCGGCCGCCGTTGCGGCTGAAGCGGCCAAGATCACTGGCGTCGCCAAGGTCCTGACCGTGGCCAACGCCGCCAACGCCCAGGCGCTTGCCCAGGTACTGGCGCCGCAGATCGCACAGCTGGCCAAGGGCTACAGCCACGTGTTCGGCCCGTCGACCACCTTCGGCAAGGACCTGATGCCATGCGTGGCCGCCCTGCTTGGCGTCAACCAGGTCTCCGACCTGATGGCCGTCGAAGGCAGCCACACCTTCAAGCGCCCGATCTACGCCGGCAACGCGATCATCACCGTAGAAGTGCCGGCCGATCAGATCGTGGTCGCCACCGTGCGTGCCGCGTCGTGGCCGGAAGCGGCCCAAGGCGGTAGCGCTGCCATTGAAGCCGCCAGCGTCGATGCGGCCCTGCCGAGCCACACCCGATTCGTCGGCCTGGCCGCCGGTGCCAGCGACCGCCCGGACCTGCAGAGCGCCAAGCGCGTGGTCTCCGGTGGGCGTGGCGTCGGCTCGGAGGAGAACTTCAAGGTCATCTTCCAGCTGGCCGACAAGCTCGGCGCCGCCGTCGGTGCCTCGCGCGCCGCAGTCGATGCCGGCTACGTGCCCAGCGACCTGCAGGTCGGCCAGACCGGCAAGATCATCTCGCCGGAGCTGTACGTGGCAGTGGGTATCAGCGGTGCCATCCAGCACCTGACCGGCATCAAGGACGCCGGCACGATTGTCGCGATCAACAAGGACGCGGATTCGCCGATCTTTGAAATTGCCGATATCGGCCTGGTGGGGGATCTGTTTGCGATCCTGCCGGAGCTGGAAAAGGCGTTGTAAGTCGAAATACAGTGTTCCATTGAAGAGGGCCGGAATCAGTCGATTCCGGCCTTTTTTATTCCCGAATACTCGAGCAGGTCACATTTTCAGACTGCATTCGCCAGACTCGGCAAGCACCATCGCAGCTTCGAATCAACGTGTATCGGGATGCTTCAGGCATGCGCCTGTTCGCGCGGCCACGTTCGCGTTGGAGCTGGCACTGATTGAACTGATCACGTAGCTTGCGCTGGATATTCGAAAACGCGCCGCGAGGGCTGCTGCGCTATTGATTCCAGTTGCGCTGGGCTCGGCCTACATCGCCCAGATGTACTCAATCTGGATCTCTGGCGGCCTGATTCCGCCCATCGCGCTTGCCAATCGAGAGGTTGCGGGCCTGATCGCATTCAATGGTATTTACGCTTTGCTGGGCATCTACCTCGTCGCATTCGCGACGCACGCTTATGGATACCGCGGCACCAGATCACGCTACTCCCTCCGTAGCGCGTTCGCCTGCGTCGGCATCCTGGCTGTCGCCTACGCCGGTATGATCCACAAGCAGCCGCTGGCACGCGGTATTGCCGTTGCGCGCGGCAAAGCGCCGGTCTCCTCACTGGCTCATTCCATGATGATGTACGCGGGAATGAGCTCGCAGACACGACTCAGCAGCAGCGAACTCACGGCTGTGCGGGCGCAGTTTTCCCGGCGCACCGTCTACGATCAGGGCTTTCCCGAGGAGATGACGGCCGGTCTGCCACAGCACCCCAATGTCATCGTCCTGTTCACTGAAGGCATGTCGGCACGCTGGATGGGCAGCTATGGCGGAGCCTACGCCGACCTGATGCCGAACCTGGATCGATTTGCCGGCGGGTCATTGATGGTGCGCAACTACTACAACCATACGGCAGCCACCTTCCGCGGCCTGCGCGGTCAGTTGACGTCCGGCCACCAGGAAATCGATGGCTTCTATGAGGATGGCAGCGGAATTGGCCAGCTTGATGTCTCCCGCGACATCACCGCGATATCGCGCGCCAGCCTGCCCGACGTACTGCACTCGCATCGGTACCACAGCCTGTTCTTCCTGTCGCAGCAGGCATTCCTCAACAACATGATCGAGACGCTCGGCTTCGACGCAACGCTGGGCAGGGACTACCTGTTCGACAAGCACCTGCGGACCACACCCGACGAAGAACGCCCGAAATACCTGTCCGATCCGCAATTGTTCACCGCGATGCTGGATGAGCTGGAGGGACAGCCCCGTGACAGGCCGTTCTTCGCCGCAGCCTACAACTTCCAGACGCACGCCTTCCTGGACGGCGAGCAGATGTACGGTGATGGCCGAAACCAGGTACTGAATCGATTCCATACCTACGACCACAACACCGGTGTCTTCCTGCAGCGGTTCATGGCCAGCCGCCTGCACGAGAACACGGTGCTGGTAATCACTGCCGATCACTCGACCTTTCCCGACCCACCGGCACAGCAGGCCGACCCGGACGTCGGCGGGTACTTCATCGATCCGATTCCGCTGTTGATCTACTGGAAGGGTGTCGAACACCGCCAGATCAACGCCGACTACAAGAACTCACTGGATTTCGCCCCCACCCTGTTGGCCCTGCTCGGCATCCGCAATGCCAATACCCTGTTTCTTGGCTGCACGTTCTTCGAGGAATGCGCGCTGGATCGGATCTCCAGCATGGGCAAGGACGAGTACTACCTCACGCGCAACGGCCTGGTCTACGCCCGCCCGAATGTTCCCGAGGCCGACGTTGCCGCTTTCGAAGCGGGTACCGAGCTGATCGCCCGCTACAAGGCCATGGATCTGGTTATTGGAGACACCGAGTAGATCGGCGCCGCTGCCAGCGTGCACGGTGCTGGCAGCAACGATGGTAGGATCGCGCCCCGTCCGGCCGTGACCTTCCTGCCGGCGCTGCAGAAGGTGCCGCACCCGTGTCCGAAACGCTTTCCACCACCGCCGCCAGGCCGATCCGCCGCGGACGGGCTCTGGCCTGGCTGACCCTGGTAGCCGGCGTCTACCTGCTGGGGCTGTGGTATATCGACCGGGACAAGCAGATCCTGACCCGCCTGCAGGCGCTGGCACTCCCCCTGTGTGGCTGCGTTGCCCTGGTCCTGGCCAGTTATGGGTTCCGCCACCTGCGGTGGCACATGCTGTTGCGAGCGCAAGGCCAGCCTACGGGCTGGCGCGCCGGCATGCTCGCCTATCTCGCCGGGTTCGCATTCACTGCCTCTCCCGGCAAGGCCGGCGAGCTGCTGCGTATCCGCTATTTCTCTCGCCTGGGCGTCCCCGCGCAGGTCACGCTGACCACCTTCATCTACGAACGCGCGCTGGATCTACTGGTGATCACCGCACTGAGCCTGGGAGCGGCGCACCTGATTCCCCTCTTTGGCGTGCTCGCCACCGTCGTGCTGTGCCTGGTGCTGGCCCTGTGCATGGTTGCCTGCATTGCCACGCTGCAGCGTGCAGCCATCGCGCTGGTCGCTTGGCTCCCCGGCCGGCCGCTGCGCCGGTTGGCGCGATTTCTGGTTGATGGCACAACCTCGCTGCGTCCGTTGTTGCGCCCGGGGCTGACGGCAGCCAGCATCGCCTGTGGCCTGGCGGCCTGGCTGCTCACCTCGGCGGCCTTCGCCTGGTTATGCCACGCGCTGGGGATCGCTCTGCCTTGGCAGTACGCATTGGCCATCTACCCGCTGGCGATGCTGATTGGCGCCCTCTCCTTCGTTCCCGGCGGCGTGGGCACCACCGAAGCGGCGATCGTGCTCATGCTGGCAGCATCCGGTGCGGACCTGGATACGGCCCTGGCGGCGGCCATCGGGATACGCCTGGCCAGCCTGTGGCTGGCGGTAGCGGTGGGAATGGTTGCGGCTGTTGTACTGGAAGCTCGCAAGCCCGCTGTCACTTGAGCGGCATGCCCCCTGATGCGTGCACTGATAGGGCTATAATCGCCAAATTGCAATGCAATTAGCCACATTTGCGCCCACAAGGAGATGGCGTGACCGCATCCGTTTCAGCCTTCATCTCCGTCGTGTACGTGATGCGGAATCACGGCGCAGACATGGCGTCATTGCTCACGGAAACCGTAGCCAGCCTCGGCGCACTGGCCACCGACTATGAACTCGTCGTGGTGGACAATGGGTCCACCGACGAGAGTGTGGCTCGGCTGCGAGAGCTCACCCGCGAGGGTGGCCTACCCAATCTGCAGGTCTACGCACTGACCCAGACCGTTGCCTGGGAAACGGCAGCCTGGGCAGGCATCGAAAGCGCGCTCGGCGATTTCATCGCCGTTCTCGACCCCCTGACCGACGATATTTCGGTCCTCCCGAAGTTGCTGGAGGCCGCAGTCACGGGGACGGACGTGGTGTTCGCCAACAACCAGGCACGCCCACGTCTGGGCCTCGCGTACCGGCTGGCCAATGCCGTATTCAACCAGGCGTTCCGTTGGCTCAATGGCGTTGACCCCGGCGCGGAGGCCCCACCGTACAGGGTGATGAGCAAGAAGGTCGTCAACTACATCCTGCAACATCCGCGGCCAGCCGCCATCTATCGCCTGCTACCGGTTACCGCAGGCTTTACCCGGACCAACGTGACCTACCGTTACGAGCCGAAAACAGCCCCGGAAAAGAAGCTCGGACAGAGCATCGACCGAGGCATGCGCCTGCTGGTGTCGAGCACCCGGCTCCCCATGCGACTGGTGACCATGCTGTCGACCTTCGGCGCACTGGCCAACCTGTTCTATTCCTTCTATGTCCTGGCCATCGCAATCTTCAAGACGGACGTCGAACCGGGCTGGGTCAGCCTTTCGTTGCAGCAATCCGGGATGTTCCTATTGATCTCCCTTGTACTGCTGGTGCTGGGCGAGTACATCCTGCACATGGCCACCCTCAGTAACGAGGGTCCGTCTTTCCATGTCGCCCAGGAGTTCACCAGCGCACGCCTTGAACGGCTTGAGCGCGTGAACGTGGAACGCGCTGCCAGTCTGGCTGGACCGCCCAAGCGTGCCTGAGACCATGCCCCTGGACGCCGATGCGATCGTCATTGGTGGAGGCTTCTATGGCGCCGTGGTCGCCAGCTATCTCGCCAGCGAGAGGGGGATGGCCAGGGTCATTCTGATCGAACGTGAATCCCGATTGATGCAGCGCGCCTCGTTTTCGAACCAGGCGCGCGTCCATAACGGCTACCACTATCCGCGCAGCTTCACCACGGCCTATCGCAGCAGGGTCAACCTTCCCCGTTTCATGCGGGAGTGGGATTCGGCGGTACATTCCGACTTCCTGAAGGTTTATGCCATCGCTCGGCGCAACTCAAAGGTCACCGCAGCCCAGTTCGTGCGTTTCTGTCGCACGATTGACGCACCTCTGGAACTGGCACCCGCGTCACTGGCGAAGTTGTTCAACCCGCATCTGATCGAACGAGCCTTCATCGCGCAGGAGTACAGCTTCGACTCCGAGCGCCTCCGCCAGTTGCTCGAAACCAGACTGGCGGGGGCCGGCGTGCACCTGAGCATGGGACACGAAGCGACTGCCGTGCAGAGGGAGAATGACGCGGTACGTGTGTGCATGCGCAGCGTTGACGGGAGAACCACAACGTCCATGGTGGCTGGGCAGGTCTTCAACTGCACCTATGCAGGGCTCAACCTGATCAGTGGCCCACATGGACACAGCCACGCCTCACTCAAGCATGAAATCACCGAGATGGTGTTGATCAAGCTCCCCCCCGCCCTGGAGGGGCTGGGCATCACGGTGATGGACGGGCCGTTCTTCTCCGTCATGCCCTTCCCCGCGCGCCGTTCCAGCACACTATCCCATGTTCGCTACACGCCTCATACGGCATGGATCGACACGCCGGCGCGCAATCCCTACGCCGAGCTTGAATCCCAAGCACGCTCAAGCCGATTCAATTACATGCTCCGGGATGCCGCCCGCTATCTCCCGAGCATTTCGAAGGCCGTGTATCAGCAGTCATTGTTCGAAATCAAAACGATCCTGGTGAAGAACGAAGGCGACGATGGTCGCCCGATCCTGTTCGAGTCATATCCCCAGCTGCCAGGGTACTCGACGATACTTGGCGGAAAGCTTGACAACATCTACGACGTAATCGGCCATCTGGATATGATTTCCTTCCATACGTCGCCCTAGCAAGGGACAGCACAACCCGCTCGCCCCTTCCCGCCAACCGCATCCGAATCGCACAGCCGTCCGGTCATCCGGGCACCAGGAGCACTCCATGCCTCACGCGCTCATTGGCCACACCGGCTTCGTGGGCTCCACCCTGAAGCGACAGACGCGGTTCGAGCATCTGTTCAACAGAAGCAACATCTCGGATGTTGCCGCCCAGGCCTATGACACAGTGGTCTGTTCGGCTGCACCTGCGCAGAAATGGATCGCCAATCGCGAACCGGAAGCCGACTGGAAGAACGTCCAGGCACTCATCAAAGCGCTCGATTCCATTGTCTGTGATCACTTTGTCCTGATCAGCACAGTGGACGTGTTCGCCAACCCGACCGACGTCGACGAATCTACGCCGGTTGCGACCAACGGACTGCATCCGTATGGGCTGCACCGGCGGCGCCTTGAAGAGTTCGTGGAATCGCGGTTTCGATCCAGGATGATCGTCCGTCTCCCCGGATTGGTGGGCCCGGGCCTGCGCAAGAACGTCATTTTCGATCTGCACAACAACAACAACGTGCATGCCATCGACAGCCGTGGGCGGTTCCAGTTCTATCCGATGGTCAACCTCAATGCAGATATCCAGGCGGCTCGGCGAGAAGACATCGATCTCCTGCATCTGACTGGCGCCCCGCTCAGTGTCAGCGAAGTGGCCCTGCAAGGCTTCGATCTGCCGTTCGACAACGCGATCTCCGACGCTCCTGCAAGCTACAACATGCTCAGTCGCCACGCAGCTGGCCCAGGGGGAAGCCCTGGGTATCAGTACGACCGGCGCGCGATACTGACTGCCATCCGCGCTTATCATCAGACTGAGCCAACAGATTCGGGGCTCGCCTGATGAGCATCTCGATCTCCAATATTGCGTGGAACGCGGATGAGGACGATGCGATCGGACAACTTCTTGTCGAACTCGGCATTAGCTACATCGATGTTGCTCCAAGCAAATACTTTCCCGCACCTGCAGAAGCCAGCGACACGGCAATTGCCAGGATCCGACGCTCGTGGGAAGCAATCGGCGTCGACATCATCGGGATGCAGTCGCTGCTGTTCGGCACGGAAGGCTTGAATATCTTTGCTTCAGCCGATGTCCAGCTGCACATGCTTGAGCATCTTCGCCACGTGTTCCGGATTGGATCCGGCCTGGGCGCAACACGCGCTGTTTTTGGCTCGCCACGCAATCGCGACAGAGGATCCCTGCCCCTGAGGCGAGCAAATGAAGCAGGTGCTGAGTTCTTCCATCGCCTGGGTGAATCTGCCCGTCTGGAGGGCATCACGCTCTGCCTTGAGCCCAATCCTGAATGCTATGGCGCCAACTTCATGACCCACACGGAATCCACGGCCGACGTCGTACGCCTGACAGGCCACCCGTACGTCAGGATGCAGTTCGACACCGGCTCGATATTCATCAACAAGGAAGACCCTGCAGAACTACTGCGGCGGCACGCCGACATCATCGGTCATGTCCACCTGAGCGAGCCGGGGCTGGCCCCTCTGGGTACGCGGGATAGCGATCATGCATCGATGGCCACGCTGTTACGCCGGCATCTGGGCGATGTTCCACTGACAATCGAGATGCTGCGCCCGGATGGCGGTGAACGTGAAATCAGGGCGTCTCTGGAATTCGCGCTTGGCCACTATCGGTCACAGGACCGCGGAGCCTTGTCATGAACAAGTGGCTGATCCTGTTCATCGGCATTCTCTGCAATGCGGGTGCAAGTGCCCTCATCAAGGTTGCCGTCAGTGCGCCACGGCAGTTCCCCTCGCTTGCCGATCCAATGGGGGCACTGCGCAACTGGCCCTTCTGGACCGGCCTGGCCCTCTACGGCGGCGCCTTCATGCTGTACTCCATGTCATTGGCACGCCTTCCGCTCAATGTTGCCCATCCGATCTCCACGGCAGGCGCCATTGCCCTGGTCGCTTGCGTTTCGGTGCTCGCATTCCGGGAGCCTATGCCTTGGACCACCGTGGCAGGCATCGCACTGATACTCTCCGGTGTCGTTCTGATTACCGTTCACGCCCCCTGAAACGTCGACAGTGACTTCCGCAATGACCACTCCCATCACACCCCCGTGCCCTGCGGGACACAGCGAGCACCGGCAGGTACCTACCTTCACGGAGACGCTGCTGCGCAGCAAGCGCCACGATCATGCTGTCGTGATTCCGGTGATCAACGAAGGGGAGCGTGTCCGCGCGCTGTTGTCACGCATGGAAGACATCGGCATTGCCGATATTGCCGACGTCATTGTCGTCGATGGCGGAAGCACCGATGGATCGCTGGCCGAGCAGCTTCTACGCGATCACCGCGTTGCGGCATTGCTGGTCAAGACCGGCGCAGGCAAGCTGAGCGCCCAACTGCGCTGTGCCTACGCATTCTGCCTCGACGGCGGATACCATGGCATCGTCACCATTGATGGCAACAACAAGGATGACCCTGCCCCCATAGCATCTTTCATTGATGCGATGAAGCAGGGAGTCGACTTCGTGCAGGCATCGCGCTTCATCGCTGGCGGCGTTGCCGTGAATACTCCAGCCGCTCGTCATGCGGCCATCCGCATGCTGCACGCGCCACTGCTGAGTCTTTTCTCCGGCTTCAAATGGACGGATACGACCCAGGGCTTTCGTGCCTACAGCAGGGCGTTGCTCACCGATCCACGCATCGATGTGTTCCGCGACGTTTTCCAGGGTTACGAGCTGTTGGCCTATCTCTCGTACCGCGCACCGCGCCTTGGCTTCCGTTGCCAGGAGCTGCCCACGGCACGCCGCTATCCGGAGGGAGAGGTCCCGACCAAGATCAGCAGCGTCAGGGGCAACCTGCAGATTCTGCGTGTATTGCTTGCGGCGATCGCCGGCCGCTACAACCCACCGATCGGGCGCCAACCATGATGATTCGTGCAATCCGGAGCCGTTTCACCGATCCCGCGGCCACCGCGGCGTGGGTTGTCTTTGCCATATCGATAGCAGCGCTGGTGGCCTACCAGCTCAGGCTGCTCAACTTCAGCGAGTTTGCCGACGAGACCGAAACCATCGTTGCCGCAAGGATGATGGTTGCAGGCAGCAGTCTCTATCGGGAAATTTTCAACCACCATGGCCCGCTTACGTTCCTGCCGGGCATGTTGGTCGAGTTGACGGGTGGCCACTCCATAGCCGCGCATCGCGCGCTGATTGCGGTGTTGCAGCTGGTCTCCCTCGCCGCATTGCTGTTTTCTCCATTGATCCGGAACAAGCACGCAATCGTGCGTGTAACCTACACAGTGCTGATTGCCACCATATATGCAGGGATATTGCCGGCCGGGTTCGGGCACACTTATTCCTATCAGGTGCTCTGTGGAATCATGCTCAGCGTGGCGTTCTCGACCTGGTTGCTCCCGCAGTTGGCAGGAGAACCTCGTGTCGGGACGGCCAGGACCGTTGTCGGAAGTGCGCTGGTCGCCTCGATCCCGTTTCTTGCGATCACATACATTCCAGCCGCGATGGCATTCCTTCTCGCATCCGTGCGGAAGGACAACTGGCGCAAGGTACTTTGCGGGACCGTCGCAGCCATCGCGTTCAACCTCGTGTTCCTCGTGTGGACCGGTTCTGTCAAGGGATACCTCGCCTTCCATATCTACCTGAATGCCGCACTCCTTCCACAGTACAACGAGGGACATGGCCTGCTGAAGCTGATTGGAAACGCCTTCCATGGGGCAACATCGGACCTGGGAGGATTGCTTCTGCTGGGCCTCATCGTGACCGCCCTTGCGGCGGCCGCGCGCAAACGTCCAGCATTCCCCTGGCGTGAAATCCTGGTCGCACTGGGACTGGGCTCGATGCTCATTCGTGGCCTTTACATCCATGGCCTCAGCTATATCTACGTCGCACTCACCATGCCGCTGCTGCTCCTGCACCTGCTCCCAGCGGGGCTCCCCCGTCAGCGCAGTCTGCTGCTCGTACTGTGCTGCATCCTGATGGCTCGACTGATTGTCGGCGGCGCCAAGGAAGACCAGTTGCTGGCCGATCGCAGAATTCCGGAAACAACCGAGTTTGCGCAGCTCGCGCGGAAACTCACCGACCCGGGCGACAGGATCCTGGCCTATTCCTTCCAGAACTACCAGTACGTGGCCGCAGGACGGCTCCCTGCTTCCGGCTATTATTTCTATCTCCCGTGGCAGCGGCAGTACCTCGACCATCCGGTGCTCGGAATACGCATCGATCCGTGCATGGACATTGAAAAGACCCGGCCCAAGCTCGTCATGCTGGATGAGTGGAAGGTATGGGAAAAGTACGACTGGGCAAGCTACGGCGGGTGCGTCATTGACGCGATGGCACGCGATTACATTCGCCTGCCCCACACGCAGTACTACGTCCGCAAGGACGTAGCGGCGGGCATCGGAGTTCTTGCTCAGGCAGACGACAACCTCTCCGTGAGCCCCCCTGTTTCCAAGGGGGACCGCTTTGTCATCACCCGTTCCCCGGACAACACCCACGAGACGCCCCGACGGATCGGCCTGCGACTGGCAACCTACGCACGCAGCAACCCCGGCGTGGCCGTACTGACAACCCCGCTTGCGGACGGAACCCCATCCGTCCTGGCTACGCTGGCCCTGCCAGGCATCGAGGACAACGCCTATGCCTACATGGAGGTGCCCCCGGGTACAACGGGGCCGCTGTCCTTCGAGATAAGGGACGGCGGCGGTATCAGCTTCTGGGAGGCACGAAAGCCAGATGGGACGACCCAACCCTGCATCATCGTCGAATACCCATCGGCGGCCCCCGGGCGTACCCCGGGCTGCCCCCTCGATCTCAAGCGCCTTCTGACGGATGTGAAGCCATAAGCGACAAGTCGAGCCAGGGGCAATGGCTACGCCCCGTCCGAGGGGCGCCCCTGTGCCGGGGCTGCGGGCGGAACGCGGCAGGACTACCCGGGCGACCCGCTATAATCGCCGATCTGACGAGAACTGAAGCTTGCCGCTATGCACACTCCTCGATTCGCTGAAGCGGAAACATGCAGAACGTGACCACATCCCGCGCCCTCTGCGTCGACCTCGACGGTACCCTGCTCCGCTCGGACATCCTGTACGAATCGTTGTTGGCGCTGCTGGCCCACAACCCGCTGTACCTGTTCATGATTCCGTTCTGGCTGGTGCGCGGCAAGGCCTACGTGAAGCGCCAACTGGCATCGCGGGTGCAGCTGCCGGCCGAGACGCTGCCCTATGACGAGCGCGTACTGGAAATCCTGCGCACCACCACGCAGCGCCCGCGCGTGCTGTGTACCGCCTCGGACCGACTGCTGGTGCAACCCATCGCCGATCACCTGGGGTTGTTCGAGGAGGTCATGGCCAGTGACGGCCATACCAACCTTTCCGGCAGCAACAAGGGCCACGCGCTGGCGGCGCGCTTTGGGGAGCGCGGCTTCGACTACATGGGCAACGGCCGGGTCGACCTCAAGGTCTGGGCGCATGCCGGTGGCGCGATCGTGGTCAACAACGACGCGTCTCTGGCCCGCGATGCGGCCCGCCAGACCGAGGTCCTGGCCCATCTTCCCGCGCAGAATGGCAACCTGCTGACCTGGATCAAGGCGCTGCGTGTCTACCAGTGGCTGAAGAACCTGCTGGTGCTGGTGCCGCTGCTGACCGCACACCGCTTCCTGGATCCGGCCTCCATCGCCGATGCCGGCGTGGCATTCCTGGCCTTCGGCCTGTGTGCGTCCGGCGTCTACCTGCTCAACGACCTGCTCGACCTCACTCCGGACCGCATGCATCCGCGCAAGCGCAGGCGTCCGTTTGCGGCAGGTACGCTGCCGTTGCTGCATGGGCTGCTGCTGGCACCCTTGATCACGCTCGCGGGCTTCGCGCTGGCCTTCGTGTGCAGTGCCGAGTTCGCGCTGGTGCTGCTCTGCTACTACGTGATGACCCTGAGCTATTCGCTGAAGCTCAAGCGCATCGTGATGATCGATGTGGTGATGCTGGCCGCGCTGTATACCGTGCGCATCATCGGCGGCGCGGTGGCGATCGGCTCGGAACTCTCGTTCTGGTTGTTGGCCTTCTCGATGTTCGTGTTTCTCAGCCTGGCCATGCTCAAGCGTTACACCGAACTTGCCTCGGCTCTGGCAAACGGGAAGGAAATGGCCATCGGTCGAGGTTATTCGGTGGCCGACCTGCCGCTGGTGCAGTCGCTGGGCGCAGCCGCCGGTTACATTGGCGTGCTGGTGTTTGCGCTCTACATCAACAGCCCCGAGAGCCTCGAGCTCTACAGTAATCCCAAACTGCTGTGGTTGCTGTGCCCGATCCTGCTGTACTGGATCAGCCGCATGTGGATCGTCTCCCACCGTGGCGACATGCATGACGATCCGATCGTGTTCGCGGCGATGGACCGCGGCAGCCAGATCGTCATCGGCCTGTGTGTGCTCATCGTCCTGCTGGCGATATGAGCCGGGCGATCGGCCAATCCTGGGGGCGCTACCCGCGCGTGGAGCAACGGATCATCCCGGTGCTCGACCGCAATGGCACCCTGCCGCTGCCCTCAGACGGGGGTACGGTATTGGCGCATGGCAATGGCCGCAGCTACGGTGACAGCTGCCTGAACCCAGGTGCCACGCTGCTGACCAGTCGTGGACTGGACCGGTTCATCGATTTCGATCCCGCCACCGGCATCGTACGCTGCGAGGCAGGCGTCACCTTGGCCGACATCCTGGATATCGCCCTGCCCCGTGGCTGGTTCCTGCCGGTTACCCCCGGTACGCGCTACGCCACGGTTGGCGGCGCCATCGGCAATGACGTGCACGGCAAGAATCATCACCGTGCCGGTACGTTCGGACATCATGTCCGGCGGCTGCAGCTGCTGCGCAGTGATGCCACGCGATTGGAACTGGCACCGGGCGACGCCAGCGGACTGTTCGAAGCGAGCGTAGGCGGCCTCGGCCTGACAGGCTTCATCACCTGGGCCGAACTGCAGCTGCGACGCGTGCCCGGCCCCTGGATCGAGACCGAGTCGATCCGTTTCGACAACCTTGATGACTTCTTCAGCCTGTCGCGGGAATCTGCCGACGGCTTCGAGTACACCGTGGCCTGGATCGACTGCCTGGCCAGTGGCAAGCACCTGGGCCGCGGGCATTTCCTGCGCGGCGACCATGCGCCCGGCAATGCACAGGACGCGACACCCAGCGCGGCCCCGCGCCGCAGCATGCCGGTGGTACCGCCAGTGTCGCTGGTCAACCGGCTGACCCTGCGCCCGTTCAACACGCTTTACTACTGGCGGCAACCGGCGCGACGCGCTCGCCATGTCTCGCACTACCAGAGCTACTTCTACCCGCTGGACAGCATCAACCACTGGAACCGCATGTATGGTCCGCGTGGCTTCCTGCAGCACCAGTGCGTGCTGCCGCCAGAGACCGCCCGCGACGCGACGGCGGCCCTGCTGGCCGAGATCGCCCGCAGCGGTCGCGGCTCGTTCCTTGCTGTGCTGAAGGAATTCGGCGACCGCCCCTCTTTGGGCATGCTGTCCTTCCCCCGCCCGGGCACGACGCTGGCACTGGACTTTCCCAATGACGGCCCGGAGCTGCTGAAGATGCTCGATCGCCTGGACCGCATCGTCAGCGAGGCTGGCGGCGCCGTCTATCCGGCCAAGGATGCGCGCATGTCCGGCGCGCTGTTCCGCCAGGCCTACCCGGCCTGGGAGGCCTTCTCCCGCTACATCGACCCCCGATTCTCATCCGGCTTCTGG
>Ga0308171_1003640_pt1 | contig 13866 bp, 13 predicted proteins | sample PhyGR1_FD_202135 | JGI IMG/M metagenome (GOLD analysis project Ga0308171, IMG submission 202135) | Phyllosphere microbial communities from UC Gill Tract Community Farm, Albany, California, United States - DLSLSG.R1 | ecosystem: Host-associated > Plants > Phyllosphere > Unclassified | place: USA... | reverse complement strand
CCCAATTGGTTTGCGCCGGCGGTCGAGGGCCTCCGGCGACTGAGGATTCAGCCCGCGTGGCCTGTTATTAAAATCATCAAGGCGCCCACCCATGGCCTTGAAGCGCCCCGCCAAACTCGAAGAAAAAAGATGGGGTCCGGGGAATTCTTTCCCCGGCCTTATTTCTCCCAACCCCAAACTCCATCCGCCCCACGGCCCATCACGCGAGCAGGACAAGGCAGGCCATGACCAACACCCCCATCGGCCTGGACGGCATCCGCGCCCTGTGCGCCGCGCTGCTGCCCGGCGATGACGCGGCGGAGGCTGCCACCGCCGCCCGCCAGGCGCAGCTGACCAAGCCGGCCGGCAGTCTCGGGCGGCTGGAGACACTGGTAGGCTGGCTCGGCCGCTGGCAGGGGCGGGAGATTCCGCGGCTGGATACGGTGGCGGTGCTGGTCTTCGCCGGGAACCACGGCGTGGTGGCGCGCGGGGTCTCGCCGTTTCCGCAGGCGGTGACGGCGCAGATGGTGGAGAACTTCGCCCGGGGCGGTGCGGCCATCAACCAGCTGGCCGCCGTGGCGGGCGCCACGCTGCGGGTGGTGCCGCTGGAGCTGGATCGCCCCACTGCGGATCTCTGCACCGGCCCCGCCATGACCGAGGCGGAGTTCATGGCCGCCTTCAACGCCGGGCACGATGCGGTGGCGCCGGAGCTGGACCTGCTGTGCCTGGGGGAGATGGGCATCGGCAACACCACGGCGGGCGCCGCCCTGGCCGCCGCGCTGTTCGGTGCCGATGGCGCCGCCAGCCTGGGCGCCTTCTGGGCCGGGCGTGGCACCGGCATCGACGATGCCGGCCTGCGCCGCAAGCGGGAGGCGATCGACGCCGCCATCGCCTTCCACGGCGCCGCGCTGGGCGACCCGCTGGAAGCCATCCGTCGCCTGGGGGGGCGGGAGATGGCGGCCATCCTCGGCGCAACCCTGGCCGCGCGGCGCCACCGCGTGCCGGTGCTGCTGGATGGCTTTGTCTGCACCGCCGCCGCCGCACCGCTGGCGCGGCTGGCCAAGGGGGGGCTGGACCATGCCCTCATCGCCCATGCCTCGGCCGAGCATGGCCATAAGGCGCTGGCGGGCCGCTTGGGCATGGTGCCGTTGCTGGATCTCGGCCTGCGGCTGGGCGAGGCCTCGGGCGCCGCGCTGGCCGTGCCGATCCTGCGCGCCGCGCTGGCCTGCCACGCCGGCATGGCCACCTTTGCCGAGGCCGGCGTCGCGGGGCGGGATGCGTAGCCTGCTGGCGGATGTCGCCGCCGCCCTTGGCCTGCTGACGCGCCTGCCCACCGCCTGGCTGCCGCAGCACCAGGATGCCGTAGGCTTCGCCGGGGCCGTCTGGGCCTATCCGCTGGTCGGCTTCGGCATCGGCGCCTTTGGCGGCGCCATCCTGGCCGCCGGGCTATGGTTGGGCCTGCCGCCGCTGCTGGCGGCGCTGTGGTCCCTGGCCGGCACGCTGCTGCTGACCGGCGGCTTCCACGAGGACGGCCTGGCCGATACGGCGGATGGCTTCGGCGGCGGCCGCGACACCGCACGCAAGCTGGAGATCATGCGCGACAGCCGCATCGGCAGCTACGGCGTGCTGGCCCTGGCGCTGGCCCTGGGCCTGCGCGCCACCGCCCTGGCCGCGCTGCCGGCCACCTGGGGCGCCAGCCTGGGGCTGGTGGCCGCCTGCGGCGCTGCGGCGGCGCTCGGGCGGGGCGTCATCCTTGGCCTGCTGCGCCTCCTGCCGCCGGCGCGGCGGGATGGCATGGCGTCCGGCCTCGGCCAGCCGCGTGGGGTGCCCTTGCTGGCGGGGATGGCGCTTTCCGTGCTGCCCGCGCTGCTGTTCCTGCCCCTCGCGATGGCACTGCCGGCGGTGCTGCTCGACGCGCTGGTCCTGCTGGCATTGTCGCGCCTCGCGCGGCGGCAGATCGGTGGCCATACGGGGGATGTACTGGGGGCCGGCGCGGTAGCGGGGGAATGCGTGGCGCTGACGGTCATGGCGGCGTCCTGACCCACGGCTGCGCGCTCCTGTGTCGGGGGATTTCCCGTTGTTTTTGTGGTTGGGATTCGAGGCTTGGAGGTTGGTTCTGCGTGACTTGAGAGGGGCGCTGCCCCTCTCAAACTCTCCCGCCAAAGGCCTGTGGCCTTTGGGAACCCATTTCGGGGATGCCCCAGCGGGAAAGCGGGCGCCTGTTTGTCTGATGTGGAGGCATCCCGCTGCCGCGGAATGTCACCTTGTCAGTCGCATAGGGATGTCACGAATATGCTTCCGATCGTCCGCGGACTGCCCTGGACGAACGAGATCGGGAGGCGAAGCCAAGATGATGCTTCAAGGCAACCTGTCCTGAACAGTCGTCGCTGGAGCCATAGCTCCCAGGCGTAACCCCGGCCGGTTCGCAGCGCACCCTCTCCACCCATGCCGCCCAAAACGCGCAGAAAGAAAAGAAGGGGTCCGGGGAATTCCTTCACCGGCCTTCACCGACCTCTCCATCCCCTGGCAGCCCCCAGGCATCAGCATCCCGCCCGCAGCCGCCCTGGTGGCCCTGCCACACAACCGCCATCGCCGATGATTTACATTGCGTGCAACACGCCCTGGACAGCCGGGGTCCGGGAAGGCCTAGATGCCGACGGGCCCCTGGGGTCAGATCGGAAGGATAGCGACGTGACCGACGACATCGCCACACCGGATGCTTCCGTGCCGGACTTCCTCGCGACGCCCAGCGTGGCGGAGGTGGAGGCGTTGCGGCAGGCCATCCGTGCCAAGTTGGTCTATCAGGTCGCGGGGCGGGAGGAGCGTGCGAATGCGCGGGACTGGTTCCAGGCCGCCACCCTGGCCACTCGGGACCGGATCGTCGACCGCTGGCGCGCCGCGAATGACGAGACGGCGGCGCAGGGCCACCGGCGCGTCTGCTACCTCTCCATGGAATTCCTCATCGGCCGGCTGCTGTCCGATGCGCTGGGCAATCTGGGGCTGACGGAGACGATGCGGCAGGCCCTGGCGGGCCTCGGCGTCGACCTGGAGGACGTGTTCGCGCAGGAGCCGGATGCGGCGCTGGGCAATGGCGGCCTTGGCCGGCTGGCGGCCTGCTTCATGGAAAGCATGGCCAGCATCGGCATCCCCGCCATCGGCTACGGCATCCGGTACGAGAACGGGCTGTTCCGGCAGTTGATCCAGGATGGCCGCCAGCGGGAGGTGCCGGAGGACTGGCTCTCCCTCGGCAATCCGTGGGAGTTCCAGCGCTCCGGCATCTTCTACGACATCGGCTTCGGCGGGCATGTGACGCAGGGGCCGGATGGCGCCATGGAATGGCACCCGGGCGAGGTGGTGCGCGCCATTGCCTACGACACGCCGGTGGTGGGCTGGCGCGGCCAGTGGGTGAACACGCTGCGCCTGTGGTCCGCCCGCGCGACCGACCCGCTGCAGCTGGAGGCCTTCAACAAGGGCGACCATATCGGCGCCCAGGCCGACCGCGTGCGGGCGGAGGCGATTTCCCGCGTGCTCTACCCGGGTGACGACACGCCGGCGGGGCAGGAGCTGCGGCTGCGGCAGGAGTATTTCTTCGCCTCCGCCTCCCTGCAGGACATGATCCGCCGGCATCTGCGCATGGATGGGGACATCGCCACCCTGGCGGCGAAAAACGCCGTGCAGTTGAACGACACCCACCCCGCGATCGGCGTGGCGGAATTGATGCGCCTGCTGGTGGACCTGCACGGGATGGAGTGGGAGCGGGCGTGGGACATTGCCCGCGCCACCTTCAGCTACACCAACCACACCCTGATGCCGGAGGCGCTGGAGAGCTGGCCCGTCGCGCTGATGGAGCGGATGCTGCCGCGGAACATGCAGATCATCTACCTGATCAACGCCCGCCACCTGGAGCAGGCGCGTGCGGAGGGGTTGATCGATGGCCAGCTGTCCAGCGTCTCGCTGATCGATGAGCAGCATGGGCGGCGGGTGCGGATGGGGCACCTGGCCTTCGTCGGCTCCCACAAGGTTAACGGCGTCTCGGCGCTGCATACCGGGTTGATGAAGACCACCGTCTTCGCCGAGCTGGACCGCGCCTGCCCCGGCCGCATCGTCAACAAGACCAACGGCATCACCTTCCGCCGCTGGCTGATGCGGGCCAATCCCGGCCTGACGCGGCTGATCGTGGACACGATCGGCCCCCGCGTGCTGGACGACGCGGAGCGGCTGGAGGACCTGGCGCCGCATGCGCGCGACGCGTCCTTCCAGGCCGCCTTCGCGCAGCAGCGCCGCGTGGCGAAGGAGGCCCTGGCCAAGGTGGTGCAGGACCGCACCGGCATCGTGGTGGACCCGACCGCGTTGTTCGACGTGCAGATCAAGCGCATCCACGAATACAAGCGGCAGCTGCTGAACATCCTGCAGACCGTGGCGCTGTACAACGCCATGCGGGCGCAGCCGATGGGCAACTGGGCGCCGCGGGTGAAGATCTTCGCCGGCAAGGCCGCGCCCAGCTACCACCAGGCCAAGCTGATCATCCGGCTGGCCAACGACGTCTCCAAGGTCATCAACAGCGACCCGACGGTGCGCGGGCTGCTGAAAGTGGCCTTCCTGCCCAACTACAACGTCACCCTGGCCGAGAGCATCATCCCGGCCGCCGACCTGTCCGAGCAGATCTCGACCGCCGGGCTGGAGGCGTCCGGTACCGGCAACATGAAGTTCGCCCTGAACGGTGCGCTGACCATCGGCACGCTGGATGGCGCCAATGTCGAGATCAGCGAGCGGGTCGGCCTCGACAACATCTTCATCTTCGGGCTGAAGGCGGCGCAGGCCGTCGCCATGCGGCAGGATGGCTACGATGCCCGCGTCACCGTCGCGGGATCGGACGACCTGCAGGAGGTGCTGCGGGCGATCTCGGACGGCGTGTTCTCGCCGGAGGAGCCGGACCGCTACCGTGGGCTGGTGGAGGGGCTGCTGGCGCATGACAGCTTCCTCGTCACCGCCGATTTCGACAGCTACGTCGCCGCCCAGCACCTGGTCGCCCGCAAGTGGGAGCGGCCGTCCGAGTGGTGGCGCAGCGCGGTGATGAACACGGCCCGGGTGGCGTGGTTCTCCTCCGACCGCACCATCCGGGAATACGCGGATGAGATCTGGGATCTGCCGGTGCGGTAGGCGAAGGCTGGGGGGAAGGAATTCCCCCAGGGCCCCCATCTTTTTCTGCGGGTTTGGCCTTGGGGCGGGCGTTTCGCGGCTGGCCATGGAGGGCCGCCAGCGCGGAGACGTGATGGCCTGCGGTGGCATCGCGGGCGTCCCGCGGTCGTCATTGGCCTTACGCCGCCGCATGAGCAGCCACGCCGGATGTCCCGCCACCAGAGACCGTTTCAAAGGCCTGCTGAGGTGGGTGCGGCGGCCCTGTATGAGCCAGCCTTGTCGGCGGCAAGCCGACTGTGTGCGGGCACGCGGAATTCGGCCCGCGCCCTCAGCCGGCAGATTTCTAAAACAGTCTCCTAATGCCGTAGGCAGGCTGGCGCCTGCCACCAGCGAGAAAACTGACAGAAAAAAGAAGGGGGTTCCGGGGAATTCATTCCCCCGACCTTTTCTGGCCCTGACCTTTCTGGCCCCGAGCAACTGCCCACGCATCCGCGGGCCATCACGCCCCCGCATCCTCCGGCACCCAGACCGTGCCATCCTCGTCCACCTCGGCGGGCACGGCTTCCAGGGTGTCGCCGGCGCAGGGGCCCTGGGTGCAGAAGCCGTCCTCGATGCGGAAGCTGGCGCCGTGCAGGGCGCAGATGATGGCGGTGCCGCGGTGGTTGAGGAAGCGGTCCGGCATGATGTCCAGCGCCACGCCGATATGCGGGCAGGCGTTCACGTACGCGAAGACCCGCCCGCCCTGCCGCACGGCGAACAGCCCGACGAAGCCGGCGGCGGGGGAGAACCCCTTCGCCTGCCCGTCCGGGATATCCTCCAGCCGGCAGAGCGGGCGGCGGCTCAAGGCTTGCGCCAGCCGCCCATCTTGCACAGCAGCTTCCAGTGCTCGGGCGCGATCGGCATGACGGAGAGGCGCGACTGACGGATCAGCCCGATCTCCGCCAGCTCCGGCGTCGCCTTGATGGTGGCCAGCGTCACCGGCTGCGGCACGGGGCTGACGGCGCGCATGTCCACGCACACCCAGCGGCCGCTCTCATCGGTCGGGTCGGGGTAGGCGGCGCGCGCCACCTCCACCACGCCGACGATCTCCTTGCCGATATTGGAGTGGTAGAAGAAGGCCAGGTCCCCCACCGCCATGGTGCGGAGGAACTTCGCCGCCTGGGCGTTGCGCACGCCGGTCCAGGGCTCGACCTTGTTCTCCACCTGTTGTTGCCAGGAGAAGGCGTCGGGCTCGGACTTCACCAGCCAGTGGGAGACGGCCATGGACGTTCAGCCGACCCGCGCGCCGTCCTTGAACACCATGCGGAAGGGCTTGATGGTGACGCTGGCGAACAGCCCGGCCTTGGCATAGGGGTCGGCGGCGGCGAAGGCGGCGGCGGCGGCCTCGTCCGCGGCCTCGATCAGCAGTTGGCTGCCGCAGGGCTTGCCGTCGGCATCCAGCAGCGGGCCACCGATGATGATCGCCTCGACCTGGCTGTCCAGGTACTCGATATGGCTGGGCCGGGTGGCCAGGCGCAGTTCCAGGGCGTTGGGCTTGTCGAGCGAGGTGACGGAGAAGATCATGGGGCCGCGTTCCTTCCCTTGTGGGTGGTTCCGACCTACCTCTCATTCGGGCGCCCTTCAATGGTGTGGCGCGCCCGGTGCAACACGGGGTTACGAGGTGGCCGGTTCCCGCCCCACCCCGAACTGGACTAGTTTCCGCGCGTGAGCACGCCCCCAGCCTCCCCCGCCACCCGCCCCGTGGCGCCCCAGACGGTTCCGGCCGCGAATCGCCCGCCGGAGAATCGTCCCGTGGGGGGGCGCCCTTCCGGGGGCGGCCTGCACCGCTTCGCCAATCCCGGCCGGTTCCTGCGCCTCTCGGCCCGCGTCTCGCCCTGGCTGTGGGCGGCGGCGGCGCTGCTGCTGGCGGTGGGCGTGCCCTGGGCACTGGTGTTCTCCCCACCTGACTGGCAGCAGGGGGAGACGGTGCGGATCATGTACGTGCATGTGCCGATGGCCTGGCTCTCCATGGCCGGCTACGTGGCGCTGGCCGCCGCTTCCGCCACCGCGCTGATCTGGCGCCACCCGCTGGCGGACCTTTTCGCGCGGGAGATTTCCCCGGTCGGCGCCGCGGTGACGGCGCTGTGCCTGGCCACCGGCAGCCTGTGGGGGCGGCCGATGTGGGGCACCTGGTGGGTGTGGGATGCGCGGCTGACCAGCGTGCTGGTGCTGTTCTTCCTGTGGGTCGGCCACGCCGCCCTGGTGCGCGCCTTCGATGATGAGGAACGCGGCGCGCGTGCCGGCGCCATCCTGGCCGTCATCGGCGCCATCAATGTGCCGGTGGTGAAGTTCTCGGTCGATTTCTTCAATACGCTGCACCAGCCGGCCTCCGTGGCGCGGCTGGGCGGGCCGAGCCTGCATGTGGATATCCTCTACCCGCTGCTGGTCTGCGCGGTGGGGTTCAGCCTGCTCTTCGCGGCGCTGGTGCTGACGCGCACCCGCGCGGCGGTGATGGAGAAGCGCATCCGCCAGCTGCAGCTTGCCCAGGCACGGCGGCAGGACGCGGTGGCGGCATGACCCTGCACTGGTGGTATGTGGCGGCCGCCTGGGGCCTGGCCGGGCTGGGCTTCGGCGCGATGCTGCTGCTGTCCCTGCAGCGCCTTGCGGCGGCCAAACGCCGGCTGGCGTTGCTGGACCCGCGTGCCGGAGGCCGGGATGCCGCGGCCAGGGGGCTCCCCGCAGGGGACGGATTGCCGAGAGCCAAGGAACTGCAAGGATGAGCCTCTCCCGCAAGAAGCGCCGCATGTGGGCGCTGGCGCTGGGGCTGATCGGCCTCGGCAGTGCGACGGCGTTGGTGATGACGGCGTTCCAGGACAACCTGGTGTTCTTCCTGGCGCCCAGCGAGATCGCCGCCCAGCACCCGGGGCCGGAGCGCGCCTTCCGCCTGGGCGGGCTGGTCGAGGCCGGCAGCGTGGAGAAGAGCGTCAATGCCGATGGCCGCCCGGAAGCGCGCTTCCGCGTGACCGACGGCCCGGCCACGGTGCCGGTGACCTATGTGGGCGTGTTGCCGGATCTGTTCCGCGAGGGGCAGGGGGTGGTGACGCTCGGCAAGCTGGGTACCGACGGCATGTTCCGCGCCAGCGAGGTGCTGGCCCGGCATGACGAGACCTACATGCCGCCGGAAGTGGCCGCCGCGCTGAAGCGCACCGGCCATTGGGAGCCGGAGCGCGGCGCGCCGCCGCCGGCGGGCTCCTGGAACACGATGAGCACCGGGGGAAACCCGGCGGCCAGCACAGGGCAGGGCGGATGATCGCGGAACTCGGGCATTTCGCGCTGGCGCTGGCCATGGCGCTGGCGCTGGCGCAATCCGTGCTGCCGCTGTGGGGCGCCGCGCGCGGCGACGCGCGGCTGATGGCGTCCGGCGCGCCGCTGGCGCTCGGCATGCTGCTGGCCTGCCTGGCGGCCTTCGGGGCGCTGCTCTACGTCTTTGCGGTGAACGACACCTCGGTGGCCGGGGTGGTGCAGAACAGCCATTCGGCCAAGCCGATGCTCTACAAGCTGGCGGGCTCCTGGGGGAACCACGAGGGCTCGATGGTCCTGTGGGTGCTGATCCTGGCGCTGTGCGGCGGGGCGGTGGCGGCGTTCGGCCGCCGGCTGCCCAGCGCATTGCAGGCGCGGGTGCTGGGCGTGCTGGGGCTGGTGGCGGTGGGGTTCCTGGCCTTCATCCTGGCCACGTCCAACCCCTTCAACCGCGTCTGGCCGCCGCCGGCCGACGGCAACGGGCTGAACCCGGTGTTGCAGGACCCCGGCCTCGCCTTCCATCCGCCGCTGCTCTACCTCGGCTATGTCGGCTTTGCCGTCACCTTCGCCTTCGCCGTGGCGGCGCTGCTGGAAGGCCGCGTAGATGCCGCCTGGGGCCGCTGGGTGCGCCCGTGGGCGCTGGCGGCCTGGGCCTTCCTGACCCTCGGCATCGCCCTCGGTTCCTGGTGGGCCTATTACGAGCTGGGCTGGGGTGGCTACTGGTTCTGGGACCCGGTGGAGAACGCGTCCCTGCTCCCCTGGCTGGCTGGCACGGCGCTGCTGCACTCCGCCATCGTGGTGGAGAAGCGGGAGGCGCTGAAGGTCTGGACGGTGCTGCTGGCGCTGCTGGCTTTTGCTCTTTCTCTGCTCGGCACCTTCCTCGTGCGCTCGGGCGTGCTGAATTCGGTGCACGCCTTTGCCAATGACCCGGAGCGGGGCGTCTTCATCCTGGTGCTGCTGGCCATCTATATCGGCGGCGCCTTCGCGCTGTTCGCGTGGCGGGCGCCGTCCATGGCGCCGACCGGCGTGTTCGCCCCGCTCTCCCGCGAGGGCGGGCTGGTGCTGAACAACCTGCTGCTGTGCTCGATGGCGGCGGTGGTGCTGACCGGCACGCTGTGGCCGATGTTCGCCGACCTGCTGTTCCAGCAGAAGATCTCCGTCGGCCCGCCCTTCTTCAACACCGCCATCCTGCCGCTGGCCGTGCCGCTGGTGCTGGCCATGGCCGCCGGCCCCCTGCTGCCGTGGAAACGCGCGAAGCTGTGGCCGGTGCTGCAGCGGCTGTGGTGGGCGGCACTGCTCGCCGGTGCCGCGCTGGCGCTGTGCTTCTTCCTGGCCGGGGCGCGTATCGGCCCGGCACTGGGCTTCGGCGCCGCCGCCTGGCTGATCGCCGGTGCCGCCGCCGATATCATCGACCGGATCGCGCTGTTCCGCCGGCCCTCCGCCGCGCTCTCCCGCGCCCGCGGGTTGCCGCGTGCGGCCTGGGGCGCGGCCATGGCGCATGCCGGGCTGGGCGTCTCCATCGCCGGCATGGCCGGCATGGGCCTGGCGACCGACAAGCTGGTGGCGTTGGCCCCAGGCGGCTCCACCACCCTGGCCGGCTATGAATGGCGGCTGGATCAGGTGGGCGACGTGGTTGGCCCCAACTGGACCGCGCGCCGCGCCACCGTGACGGTGCGGCGCGATGGCGCCACCGTCACCATCATGCACCCGGAGCGCCGCTTCTTCGCCCTGGCGCGCATGACCACCACCGAGGCCGCCATCCACACCACCTGGCTCTCCGACCTGTACCTGGTGCTGGGGGAGGAGGAGGGCGGCCGCGCCGTGCTGCGCATCCACCACAACCCGATGGCGCCCTGGATCTGGCTGGGCGCCGCCTTCATGGCGCTGGGCGGCGGCATCTCCTTGAGCGACCGGCGCGTGCGGGTTTCCGCCCCCGGCGCCAAGCGGGCCACCGGCGCGGCGGGTGCCCCGGCATGAGCGATATCCCCGACACCACGCCCAAGGCCGGGACGCCTGAGCCCGGGCCGGCTTCCGCGCCCGGGCTTGGCCGCCGCCGTGCGCTGATGCTGGCGCCGCTGGGCCTGGCCGTGGCGGGTGGCGCCGGCTTCTACGCCATGCTGCGCGGCATGGGCACCGGCACCTACGACCCGCGCGGCGTGCCCTCCGCCCTGGTCGGCCGCGCCGCGCCGCCCTTCGCGCTGCCGCCGCTGGAAGCCGCCGGCCTGCCCGCCTTCGCCAACACTGACCTGACGGCCCTGCCCGGCCCGGTGCTGGTGAATTTCTGGGCCAGCTGGTGCGTGCCCTGCATCATCGAGCACCCCCAACTGATGCAGCTCTCCCGCGAAGGCGTGAAGGTGCTGGGCATCAACTACAAGGACAAGCCGGCCGACGCCGCCACCTTCCTGACCCGCCATGGTAACCCGTTCGCCCGGCTGGGCCGGGATGAGCCGGGCCGCGTGGCGATAGACTGGGGCGTCTACGGCGTGCCGGAGACCTACCTGCTGGATCGCGGCGGCATCATCCGCTGGCGCTGGGCCGGGCCGGTGACGCCGGAGGTGCTGGAACAGGACATCCGCCCGCTGCTGAAGCGCCACGCCTGATGCGCCGCCTTGCTTTGACGCTGTGCCTGCTGGCAGGCCCCATCCTGGGTGGCGGGGCCCTGGCCGTGGGCCTGCCGTCCGAAATGTTGCGGGACCCGGCGCAGGAGCAGCGCGCGCGCGACATCGGCCACGAGCTGCGCTGCATGGTCTGCCAGAACCAGTCGATCGAGGAGAGCGAGGCCGACCTGGCGCGGGACCTGCGCCGCATCGTGCGCGAGCGCGTGGCCGCCGGTGAGAGCAACGCCCAGGTCGTCGCTTACGTGCATGACCGCTACGGCGACTTCGTGCTGCTGCGGCCGCCCTTCACCCTGGCCACGGCCGCGCTGTGGGGGGCGCCCTTCATTGCGCTCGGCGGCGGGTTGGCCGCCATCTTCCTGCTGCTGCACCGCCGCCGTGCCCTGCCGGCCGCAGCCCCCGCCCCGCTGACCCCGGCGGAACAGGCGCGCCTCGCCGCGCTGGAGGATGATTCCGCCCGATGATCTGGCTGTTGTTCCTGGCGCTGGCGGCGCTGGCCCTGGCGCCGCTCGGGCTGACTCTGCTGCGCCCGCCGCGCGCCAAAGGCCGCCACGATGCCGACCTCGCCCTATATCGCGCCCAGTTGGCGGAGCTGGAGCGTGAGCGCGAGGCCGGCCGGCTGGACGAGCCCGCCTTCGCCGCAGCCCGAACCGAGGTACAGCGCCGCCTGCTGGCCGCGCCCACCCAGGAAGCCAGCCCGCGCGCCGGGCGGGGTGCGGCGACACTGGCGGCCGGGCTTTTCCTGATCCCGGCCCTCGGCCTCGGCCTTTATATATGGCACGGCGCGCCGGACGTGCCGGCCGCCCCCTATGTGGAGCGCGCCGCCGCCGCTGCGCGGGACGACGCGCTGCTGGATCAGCTGCGCGCCCGCCTGGCCATGACCCCGCCGCAGAGCGAGGGCGCCCGGCAGGGCTGGCTGCTGCTGGGCAATGCCGAGCGCGCCCGTGGCCGGCTGGACGCCGCCGTCGAGGCGTTCGCCCGCGTCCTGGTCATCCGCCCGGACCCCGGCATCGCCGCCGAGCTGGTGGAACTGCACATCCAGCGCGGCGATACCAACGCCGCTTCCGGCCTTCTGGTGGAAGCCCTGCGGCAGGCGCCCGCAGACCCGCGCCTGCGCTACCTTTCCGGCCTGATGGAAGCCCGCGCCGGGCGGCCGCAGAATGCCCGCTCCGTCTGGCAGGCCCTGCTGGCGGATTCGCCGGCGGATGCACCGTGGCGCGCGCTGCTGGAGCGGGAACTGCAAGGGCTGCCGTGAGCGGGACGGGTGGGGTGAAGGCCGGGGAAGGGACTCCCCGGACCCCATCCTCTTTTGCGAGTTTTGCCGGGTGGCTGTTGTGAGGTGGGGTTTGGCCTCGGGCCGGGGCGGTGGCTGCGGGCTTAGCCGGCGAAGCCGGTTTTGGATGTCATAAACCTCATCTCGCGGATGCGTCTCGGTCACTCTGGTGGAAGGGCTGATCGACGTTCGGTTCAGTGTGGAAGGGGAAGGTCAGGGGAAGGAATTCCCCTGAGACCCCATCTTTTTTCTGTCAGTTGGCGTGGGACTCAGCCTCAGGTGCGGCCGTGACAAAGAACACGGGCCATCCGAACTGAACCAGCAGCCTCCGGCGGGTCCGGGCCCCGGAAAAGATGACGCCGCCACATCCACGCCAGAAAGACTCGCAGAAAAAAGATGGGTCTCAGGGGAATTCCTTCCCCGGCCTGCCTGTCCAGCCGAATGTCGATCCGTCCTACGGCGTGGCCACTAGTCTGGCACTAGCGCCCCCATGCGGTGACATGAGAAAGCTGGCGATACGCGCGGCGGAAGAAGAGCGTCGCGACCAGGAGGCGCTTCTAAAGAGTGTCCTGGGTCTCGAAATGAGCCGAAGCCAATAATCCGACCGCGAACGCCTCGTCCATCAAGCCGCACAGACATTCATAAGTGCCGCCCAAGCCAAACCCCGCACCTCGAAAACTGACGGCGGGGTCCGGGGTGGACTTTCCAACCCCGGCGGGGGCCTGGGGGCGGCGCCCCCAGCCTTCAGGCCAGAAACGCCCGCGCCTCCGTCACCCGGCCGGATAGGGCCTGTGCCCGAAGATCGCGGTGCCGACCCGCACATGGGTGGCGCCCTCTGCTATCGCGGTCTCGAAATCCCCGCTCATGCCCATGGACAGGGTGTCCAGCCCGAGTCGGGCGGCCATGGCAGCCATGGCGCGGAAGTGGGGGGCGGGGTCGCCCTCGGCCGGTGGGATGCACATCAGGCCTTGCACATCCAGGCCATGGGTCTCGCGGCAGAGGCCGAGGAAGTCGTCCACCGCGTCGGGGTCGATGCCGGCTTTCTGCGGTTCGCGGCCGATATTCACCTGGATAAGCAGCCGGGGGCGGCGGCCTTCCTTCTGGCTGGCCTCGGCCAGGGCGGCGGCCAGTTTGGGGCGGTCCAGGCTTTCGATAATATCGGCCACCCGCACGGCCTGCCGCGCCTTGTTGGTCTGCAACGCGCCGATCAGGTGCAGGCGCAGACCGGGGTGGGACGGGCGCAGGAGGGGGAACTTCTCTTCCGCCTCCTGCACCCGGTTTTCACCGAAGACATGGTGCCCGGCGGCCAGGGCTTCGGCGACCGACTCGACCGGATGGGTCTTGGAGACGGCGACGAGGGTGACGCTGGCCGGGTCTCGCCCGGCGACGGCACAGGCGCTGGCGATCCGGTCCTGGATGCGGCGCAGGGATTCGAGGATGGAGGTCATGGCCTGCGGACGGTAGGCGCGGCGCTGCTCCGGCTCAAGCTGGGTGGGTGTGACATCGTGGCCAGGGGGGCGCTGTGTCTCTGGCGCCACAGTGTCTCGTTGAAGTCGCGTTAGAGGCTTACGAACCATTGCT
>Ga0308171_1003639_pt1 | contig 13871 bp, 13 predicted proteins | sample PhyGR1_FD_202135 | JGI IMG/M metagenome (GOLD analysis project Ga0308171, IMG submission 202135) | Phyllosphere microbial communities from UC Gill Tract Community Farm, Albany, California, United States - DLSLSG.R1 | ecosystem: Host-associated > Plants > Phyllosphere > Unclassified | place: USA... | reverse complement strand
CTACGTCAGCCAACAGAACCTGACCGGGGACGCCGATGGCGGGCCGGTCGATCATCCCTCGCTGTCGCAGATGTTCGACGATTACGACAACGGCCGCTACCAGCTGCGCCCCGGCCTGGCGCACTGATTTTCCCCGTCTATACGGCTCAGAGCGCCGCGGAGGAGCGATCGCCCTCGCCCGCCCGCTTCGTCAGCAGCCGGGCGATCGCCGAGGCGGGGACGGGCCGCGAGAACAGGTAGCCCTGCACTTCGTGGCAGCCGACCCGCTCCAGGAACTCGAGCTGCTCGGGGGTTTCCACGCCCTCCGCGGTAAGGCGCAGGCCGTTGGCGCGCGCCAGACCGACGATCGCTTCCACCAATGCCGCCCCGGCCACCGTATCGACTGCATTGACGAACGAACGGTCGATCTTGATCCGGTCCACCGCGATGTCACGGATATGGCTGAGCGAGGAGTAGCCGGTCCCGAAATCATCCAGCGCGCAGTGCACGCCAAGCCCGCGCAGGTCCGCAAGCGAGCGGGCGACTTCGCCAGAGGCCGCCATGAGCGCAGTCTCCGTCAGTTCCAGTTCCAGCCGCTCGGCGATCACGCCGCCGTGCCCCAGCACCTCGCGCACGATCTCGACGAACTTGCGGCTGCGCAGCTGGATCGGCGAGACGTTGACGGCAACGCGCAGACCCGGCCAGGCGCGCGCATCCTGCACGGCGCGGCGCAGCACCCATTCACCCAGCACCGTGATGAGACCGCTCTCCTCGGCCGAGCGGATGAAAGCGCCGGGCGCGACGAGGCCCTGCTCGGGATGCTGCCAGCGCAGCAGCGCCTCCACGCCGACCATGCGGCGGTCTTCCAGCGACCAGATGGGCTGGTAGTGCAGTTCCAGTTGACGGTCGCAGTCCGCCAGCGCCAGTCGCAGCTCCCGGTAGGTCTCCTCGCGCGAGCGGACGTCGTGGTCCATGTCCTGCGTGAAGAAGACGTAGCGGCTGCGGCCGTCGGTCTTCGCCTTGTAGAGAGCGATGTCGGCCTTGCGGGTCAGTTCGGTACGGTCGAGGCCATCCACCGGGGAGACCGCCACGCCGATGCTGGCGCCGATGAACGCCTGCGAGCCGGCCAGGTCGAAGGGGCGCTCCAGTTCCGCGACGATGCGTGCGCAGATGCCTTCGATCGAGGCGCGCCCTTCCGGCTCGCCGATGAGGATGGCGAATTCGTCGCCGCCCAGCCTGGCGACGATGTCGTAGCCGCGCACTTCGGCGACCAGCCGCCGCGCCACCTGCCGGATCAGCGCATCGCCCGCCGGATGGCCCAGCGTGTCGTTGACCTGCTTGAAACGATCGAGGTCGATGTAGAGCAATGCCAGCAGCGTGCGGTGGCGGCGCGAGCGGGCAAGCGCCTCGTCGAGCCGCTGCTCGAACATCGCCCGGTTGCCGAGCCCCGTCAGATCGTCGTGCATGGCGCGGTGCTGCGCGTGAAGGCGGCTTTCCTCGAGGTCGTGCGTCCGGCGGGCCAGACGGCTCGCCAGCACGAAGAGGACTACGGTGATCAGCAGCAGGACGATCGCCAGCGCCGGAGCCAGTGCCGCGATGACCTGGCTGCCGGGCGCGAAAGGTTGCCACACGAGGTAGCCCACGACGCGCGAGGCGCGGTCGTGGAGCGCTACCGAGCGCTGCCCATTATTAGCGGGCGGTGCGAGGGCGAAATGCGCTCCCGCAAGGCCGTACTGCTCGGCCACGCCGCCGAAGAACTGGTTGTCGAGATAGACCACTGCGACATGCAGGGCTTCCGCTCCCGGCTTTTGCCGGAGCGTTCCGCTGTCGGTGACGATCGGCTTGATGCTGATGATCGCCGGGCGCCCGCGGACGATGGCGATGTCGGCTTGTCCGGGCGAGAGCATCGCCACGTCGGCTTCCGTGCGCTTACGGATGGTGGGCGCGCGGCGCAGGCCTGACAGCAGCGGCCGCGTCGCGTCTTCCACCGCGATGTAGCTTTCCGGACGCGCGCGCTTGCCTGCCCGCATCGCGTAGATCGGCGCGCCTTGCGGGTCGAGCAGATAGACCTCGTCGATCCCGGCATAGTCTTCGAACCAGACGCCGAGGTTCAGGTCGAGCCAGCGCTCGTCCAGCGGGCGCTTGCGCGCCTCACGGACGGCCTCGTCCCATACGGTCGAGGACTCCTGCGCATGGGCGACGCGCTCCATGCTCTGCGCCAGCACCAGCGAGACGATGGCGTGATCGCGGTTGCGGGCGATGCGATCGACTTCGTGCCCGGACCATTCCAGCAGGCCGAGCATGAGGGCGAGCAGGCACAACGCCGCCGCCACGATCGGAGCCGTAAACCGACCGACCATCCGCTTGCGATTTTCGCCCAAGGCCAATCGTGATGTCACACACGACTGCCTGCACCAGAGCGAATAACTTTTCCTTAACGAAAGCCTGTCGTCCGATGTGAATATTTACGGATAACGGGCCTTTTCAGCCCTTAAGCTTCCAACCTGACCGCAGGACGAAGAACAGCACCGTCGCCAGCGCCGCATCCAGCACACCGACGCCCAGTGCACTGTGCAGCACGGCCATGTTGGTGTCGCCGATGTCGCTCTGGCCGAGGAAGCCGAAGCGGAAGCCCGAGATCACGTAGAAGAACGGATTCACCCGGCTGATCGCCTGGAAAGCGGGCGCCAGGTTGTCGATCACGTAGAAGGTGCCCGACAGCAGCGAGAGCGGCGCGATGACGAAGTTGGTCACCGCCGCGTTGTGGTCGAACTTCTCTGCCCACACCGAGGAGAGCAGGCCCAACAGCGCCAGGAAGGCCGATCCCGCAAGGCCGAACCACACGACCGCCCACGGATGCGCCATCGACAGGCTCACGCCCGGCCACAGCAGCATCGCCAGCGTCAGGGCGAGGCCCACCAGCACCGCGCGGGTGACGGCCGCGCCGATCATGGCGACCATCAACTCCGCCTCGGTCAGCGGCGGCATGAGGTAATCGACGATCGTGCCCTGCACCTTGCCCGCCAGGAACGAGAAGCTGGAATTGGCGAAGGCGTTCTGCATCATGCCCATGACGATCAGCCCTGGCGCCACGAAAGTCGCGAAGTTGACGCCCAGCACCTGACGGTCGCCCCGGCCCAGCGCCACGGTGAATATCACCAGGAACAGCATGGTCGTGATCGCGGGCGCCCAGATCGTCTGGGTCTGGACCTTGAAGAAGCGCCTGACCTCCTTCATATAGAGCGTCTTGAGCCCCTCCCAGTTCACCTGGTGGATCAGGGGTTCTCCCTTTGCCGGAAAACGGCGAGTCGTGTTGCCGTTGGTGCCGTCGGGGTTCAGGATCCCGGAGGTGCCGGGCAGCTCAGTCGAATGGGGTTGATCGGCCATGCACCGGCGACTATCGGCTGATGCCTTCCGAGGCAAGCGGCGCCTGGAAATCAGGGGCGATTCTCTCGTCCCGCATGAAGTGATGGAACTGGAATGAGCTGGACTGACGAGCGGATCGAGAAGCTGACCAAGATGTGGGAGGGCGGTTCCACCGCCAGCCAGATCGCGGACGAACTCGGCGGCGTCAGCCGCAATGCGGTGATCGGCAAGGCGCACCGCCTCGGCCTCAAAGCGCGCCCTTCCCCGGTGAAGGCCAACGAGAAGCCCGCGCGCCCCGCGCCTGCTCCGAAGAAGCCCAAGCCCGAAGTCACCGCCGCGCCCGAACCGGCCCCCGCCCCCGCGCCGCGAGTCGAAGCGCCGGTCGCCCGTGCCGCCGCCCCCGCGCCGCAGCCGCCCGTGCAGCGTGCAGAGCCCTCGTCGGCGCCCGCTGCCGATGCTCCGGCCGCACCGCCGCAGCCGCGCATCGTCTCGGTCGGCCCCGGCGGCTTCCTGCGCCAGGGCCCCGGAGACCAGCAGCAGCCGATCCCGCCCGCGCCGCCGCGCCGTCTCGTGCCCGCGAAGCCGAGCCCGGAAATCGCCGGCAAGACCAGCCTGCTCGACCTCAGCGACCGTATCTGCCGCTGGCCGATGGGCCACCCCGGTGAGCCGGACTTCCACTTCTGCGGCGACAAGGTAAACCCCGGGTTCCCCTACTGCGTCGAGCACTGCGGCCGCGCCTATCAGGCCCAGCTGCCGCGCGGTGCACGCCGTGCGCCCCCGCCGCTGCCGTTCGGTGGCCCCCGTGTTCGCTGATCGGGTCCGCTGATCGGATGGGTTCGGGGATGAAGCTCCGGGCGGGGCTCGCTCTTCTCGCGGCGCCGCTGGCGCTGTCCCCAGCCCTCGCGCAGGACGCCGCGCCGGTTGCACCGGCTGCGGCACCTGCTCCAGTCCCGGCCGAGTACGTCTACGTCGCGCTGACGGTGCCGCAGGGTGTCATCACCCTCGCGCTCGACAAGACCCATGCGCCGCTGACGACCGCCAACTTCCTCAAATACGTCGATACGAAGAAGATGGATGGCGCCGTGTTCTACCGCGCCATGCATCTCGATCACGACCCTGAACAGGGCCTGCTGCAAGGCGGCGTGCGCAACGGCGCCAACCTGCTGCCCCCGGTCGCGCACGAGCCCAATAGCAAGACCGGGATCAAGCATGTCGCCGGCGCCATCTCGATGGCTCGCTTCGCGCCGGGCTCGGCCCAGGCCGACTTCCTGATCCTGCTCTCCGACATGCCCTCGCTCGACGCCGACCCCGGCAATGACGGCAAGGACCCCGGCGCGGGCTTCGCCGCCTTCGGCCATGTCGCGGCGGGTATGGACGTAGTGAAGGCGCTCTGGAACCTCCCCCGCTCCGCCACCAAGGGCGAAGGCGTGATGAAAGGGCAGATCCTTGCGCAGGACGTGAAGATCATCACCGCCCGCCGGACCAAGGCTCCACCTGCAGGCAATTGACCCTTCCGGTCGCCCTTCAGTTTCCGATCGAATAGGCGACCATCAGGCGCACCGTCGTCTCGATCGGCCGGGGCGCCAGTTCGACCTGCACGGGCGGTGGCGGCGGAGGGGGCGGCGGCGGCGCAGATGCGCGGGAACCTGCTGCCTGCACGATTTCCGGCTCCATCGCGATTTCACGATAGTCCGAATCCTGCACGCGCAGGATTGGCCCCAAACGGGTGCCGGAACCTTCGGCTATGAGCTTTGCCTTGCCTTGTGCGTTCGCCAGAGCGGCCTGCATCGCCTGATTGCGGGCAGCGGCATCGTCGCGCAGCCAGAAACGCTGCAGCGAGGCATCCAGACCGCCCATGCGGCCGATCAGGCTCACCAGCGTGCCCGCATCCTTCGGCCGCGAGGTATCGACCGACACCGGCAACGTCGCGATGTAGCCGATGATCGCGCAGGCCCCGGTCGAGAGCCGCTGTTGCCCATAGGGGCTGGCATCGCACTCCTTGGAGCGCACTTGTGCGAGCGAGAAATTGGATGAACGGAAATCCGCCGCCTTGGGCAGCAGGCCATTGATCGCCGCGCTCATCGCCGCGGCCTGATCCTTCAGCTTGGTGGCCGCCTCATCGGAGGTCGTACCCTCCCCCCGCAGCGTGAAGTTGATCGTCGCCATGTCGGGCGCCGTCTTCGCTGTGCCGCTGGCCGAGACGAGGATCTGCGGCGCCTGCTGTGCTTGCGCCATGGCCACGGAACCCGGTGCGGCTGCCAGTATCGCTAGTGCAAGAACCCGCATTCCCCGTCTCCGTGCAAAATTCGATAGCCTGTTCATCAGCTTATCGAATGGTCCGGTGCTCGCAAGCAGCTTTCGTGCTGGTCACAAAGCAAAAAGGGCCGCGCTTTCGCGCGACCCTTTTTTTGCGTCCTAAGCGGAGTGTGCCGATCAGTCTTCCTTGAGGAAGGCCGGCATGTGGTTCGGGTTGCCACCCTCGCCGCCACCGTCACGGCGCGGACCACGGGGACCGCGATCGCCACCGCGACCACCGCCGTCACGGCGCGGGCCACGACGGTCACCGCCGCGATCGCCGCCACCACGCGGGCCACGGTCGCCGCCTTCACGCGGTTCGCGGGGCGGACGGGTGTCTTCCAGCTCGGCGCCGGTTTCCTGATCGACGACGCGCATCGACAGGCGGACCTTGCCGCGCTGGTCGATCTCGAGGACCTTGACGTAGACCTCCTGGCCTTCCTTGACGACGTCGGTGGGCTTTTCCACGCGCTCGTTCTTCATTTCGGAAACGTGGACGAGACCGTCCTTGCCGCCCATGAAGTTCACGAAGGCGCCGAAGTCGACGATGTTGACGACCTTGCCCTGGTAGACCTTGCCGACTTCCGCTTCCTCGACGATGCCGAGGATCCACTTCTTGGCGGCCTCGATCTGCGCGATGTCCGAGGACGAGATCTTGATCACGCCTTCGTCGTCGATGTCCACCTTGGCGCCGGTTTCCGCGACGATCTCGCGGATGACCTTGCCGCCGGTGCCGATGACGTCACGGATCTTCGACTTGTCGATCTGGATCGTCTCGATGCGCGGGGCGTGCGCCGACAGTTCGGTGCGCGACGAACCGAGAGCCTTGGTCATCTCGCCCAGGATGTGCGCGCGGCCGGCCTTGGCCTGCTCCAGAGCCTTGGCCATGATCTCGCGCGTGATGCCCGCGATCTTGATGTCCATCTGCATCGTGGTGATGCCGACTTCGGTGCCCGCGACCTTGAAGTCCATGTCGCCGAGGTGATCTTCGTCACCCAGGATGTCGGACAGGACGGCGAAGTCCTTGCCTTCCAGGATCAGGCCCATGGCAATGCCCGAGACCGGACGAACCAGGGGCACGCCCGCGTCCATCATCGACAGCGAACCGCCGCAGACGGTGGCCATCGAGGACGAACCGTTCGACTCGGTGATGTCCGAGAGAACGCGGATCGTGTAGGGGAAGTCTTCCTTGGCGGGCAGCACCGGGTGCAGCGCGCGCCATGCCAGCTTGCCGTGGCCGACTTCGCGGCGGCCCGGGGCGCCGAAGCGGCCGACTTCACCGACCGAGTAGGGCGGGAAGTTGTAGTGCAGCATGAACGACGAGTACGACAGGCCTTCGAGGCCGTCGATCATCTGCTCGGCGTCCTTGGTGCCCAGCGTGGTGGTGCAGATCGACTGCGTTTCACCGCGGGTGAACAGCGCCGAACCGTGGGTGCGCGGCAGGAAGCCGACGATCGCCTCGATCGGACGAACCTGCTCCAGCGTACGACCGTCGATGCGCTTGCCGTCCTTGAGGATGGCGCCGCGAACGATGTCCGCTTCCAGCTTCTTCATGGTCTTGATCGCGACCATCTGGAGCTGCGGGGTTTCACCCGAGAACGCTTCCTTGGCCTTGGCGCGCGCGGCGTTGAGGGCATTGGAGCGGGCCGACTTGTCGGTCAGCTTGTAGGCGGCGGTGACGTCCTTGCCGACGGCCTTCTTGAGCTTCGCCTTGATGTCGGCAGTGTTGTCCGACAGGTCGATGTCCCAAGGCTCCTTGGCGGCCTTTTCCGCCAGGTCGATGATGAGATTGACGACCTTCTTGATCTCGTCATGCGCGAACACGACGGCACCCAGCATCTCTTCCTCGGTCAGCTCCTTGGCTTCCGATTCCACCATCATCACGGCATCGCCGGTGGCGGCGACGACGAGGTCGAGGCGGCCGTCGGTGAGAGCAGCGGTCTGCTTCGGGTTCAGCGTGTATTCGCCGTCGACGAAGCCGACGCGCGCGGCGCCGATCGGGCCCATGAAGGGCACGCCCGAGATGGTCAGCGCGGCCGAAGCGGCGATCATCGCGACGATGTCGGCCTCGGTTTCGCCGTCATAGCTCAGGACCTGGGCGATGACGTTGATTTCGTTGTAGAAGCCCTCAGGGAACAGCGGGCGGACCGGACGGTCGATCAGGCGGCTGGTCAGCGTTTCCTTTTCGGTCGCGCCGCGCTCACGCTTGAAGAAGCCACCGGGGATGCGGCCCGCGGCCGAATACTTTTCCTGGTAGTGGACGGTCAGCGGGAAGAAGTCCTGGCCTTCCTTCACCGACTTCGCGGCGGTCACGGCGCAGAGCACCACGGTCTCGCCGTAGGTTGCGAGGACGGCGCCGTCGGCCTGACGGGCGATGCGGCCGGTTTCGAGGGTGAGGGTCTTGCCGCCCCACTCCATGCTTACGGTCTTTACGTCGAACATTTTCGATTTCCTTGACCCGCGCGGCCCTATTGCCATGCGGGGCTTACTGCCGGGGATACCGTCCCGGTCCGGTGCGGGGCTTTTTCGTCGCCCCTGGGCTGCCTGCGCCGAATTGCGAGGTTGCCCGGAAATTTTGCTGGCGCGCTTTACCACGCCTCATGCTTCAAATGCAAAACGGCCCGCCGAGGCGGGCCGTAGCTTGGTCTTACTTACGCAGACCCAGCTTCTGGATGAGCGAGTTGTAACGCGCCACATCCTTCTTCTTCAGATAGTCCAGCAGCGAGCGGCGCTTGTTGACCATGGCCAGCAGACCGCGACGCGAGTGGTTATCCTTGTGGTGAGCCTTGAAGTGCTCGGTCAGGTTGCGGATGCGCTCCGTAAGGATCGCGACCTGGACTTCCGGGCTGCCCGTGTCGCCAGCGACGCGTGCGTTGTCCGTGATGATGTCCTGCTTCTTTTCAGCGGTAACCGACATTTCATTTACTCCGCGACATCGGATAGATTGAACCCCCGAACGACGCGGACCTCGCGGTCCGTAAGCTTTACCAGAGCGACGGGGACGGTGCCCTCGTACGCGCAGTATAGCCCGTCTTCCTGGGGCATTCCGGTGAGAACGCGGCCCTGTCGGACCGCCCTTGCCTGCTCCGGGTCGAGGTTCAGGGCCGGGATGTCGTCCAGCCCCGCCTCCAGCGGCAAGAGTATCTGCTCAAGAGGCGCGCCCTTACCGAATTCGTTCAATTTGTCCAGCGAAATCGCGTGGGACAGGTCGAACGGTCCCGCCTTGGTCCGGCGCAGCATGGTGACGGTGCCGCAGCTTCCGAGCGCCTGCGCAATGTCCCGCGCGAGGCTGCGGATATACGTGCCCTTGGAAACCGTGGCCAGCAGTGTCGCGCCCGCTTCGGGATCGAAATTCAACAGTTGCAGGCCAAACACGGTCACGCTGCGCGTCTTAAGCTGCACATCCACCCCGGCCCGGGCAAGGTCATAGGCGCGTTCGCCATCGACCTTGAGCGCCGAGTAGGCAGGCGGCACCTGCTCGATCGGCCCGGTGAAGCGCGGCAGCACCGCCTCCACCTCATCGCGCGAGGGGCGCACGTCGCTGGTAGCGATCACCGCGCCTTCGAGGTCGAGCGTGTCGGTTTCCTCGCCGAACTTCACCGTGAACTCATAAGCCTTGGTGGCATCGAGCATCCGGCCCGCCAGCTTGGTCGCCTCGCCCAGCGCCACCGGGAGAATCCCCGTCGCCAGCGGGTCAAGCGTGCCGCCGTGGCCCACCTTCACCTTCTTGCCGTACCCGGCCTCGCGCAAATTGCGCTTCACCGCCGCCACGGCTTGCGTCGAACCGAGGCCCAGCGGCTTGTCGAGAATGATCCATCCGTGCGGCATCATGCTTCCTTCGGCCATGCGAGCAACCGCGCGTGATCCGCGATGGGGGTCGGCCACAGCACGCACAGGGCATCGAAATTCTCCCGATCCCCCGAATAGAGCGCGCGGATCGCCTCTTCGTAGCCCGGACGGTCACCCGCCATCACGGTGAGGAAGCGGCAGGCGGCATCGAGACACTCGCGCTCGCTGCGCCCGGCCCGCATCGCCGCCTCCACCAGCTTGCGCAAGGTGACCGAGGCGCCGCCGGGCTGGCCGGCCAGCCATTCCCAATGGCGCGGCAACAGCGTGACCTCGCGCGCCTCCACGCCAAGCGAAGGTCGCCCGCGCGGACGCGGCGCGGCGGGTTCGGCCAAGTCGAGATCGACCTGCCGCCCGGTATCGTCGTCGAAGGCGAGCAGATCGCTGCTGCGGGCAAGCGGACCGAGATCGCGTAACGCCTGGGTGAAATCCCCCGGCTGTCCGCGCGCGATCACGTCGTCCTTGTAGAATACGGTGACGGCCATGGGCACTTCCTTTCGGACAGCGCCGCTACATTAACCCGGATGAAATTGTCAATGTACCCGGATTAAAATTGATCTAGGCACGCTTTTGACGGGAAGCGGCCGTTTTATCCTCCCTGTTGCGAAGCAATGGGGAGGTGGCAGCCCGCAGGGCTGACGGAGGGGTTTGCCCCCTCCACCACCGACTGCGTCGGCGGTCCCTCTCCCCATCGCTGCGCGACAGGGAGGATCAGGCAATGTCCGCAATGGGCAGTCCGAATAGCCCTACCGCCCCAGCGCCTCGCTGAAATGGCGGCGACACAGCGCCACGTAGCGGTCGTTGCCGCCGATCTCGGTCTGCGCGCCTTCGCTGACGGCCCGGCCGCCGTCATCCACGCGCAAGTTCATCGACGCCTTGCGCCCACAGTGGCACACCGCCTTGAGCTCGATGAGCGAATCCGCGATCCCCAGCAGGATCGCCGCTCCGGGGAACAGATCGCCGCGAAAATCGGTGCGCAGGCCGTAGCAGAGGACCGGAATGCCCACCTTGTCGGCGATGTCCGCGCATTGCCACGCCTGCGCAGCGGTTAGGAACTGCGCTTCGTCCACCAGCACGCAGGACAGCGGCTCCACCGCGTGGGCGGCGCGCACTTGTTCGCACAAGTCGGTCAACGGGCCGAACCGGTGCGCCGAGGCATGCAGGCCGATGCGGCTTTCGATCGCGTGATCGGCGCCCATATCGGCACTGCGATCGTCTATCGCGGCGGTCCACAGCATCGTCTTCATACCACGCTCACGGTAGTTGAAGGCCGCCTGCAACAGCGTCGTCGATTTGCCCGCGTTCATGCTGGCGTAGTAGAAATAGAGCTTGGCCATCGGTTGCTGGGGATAACACCGCCCCGAATGCGGCGCACGGTCTTTCCCGGGCTTCTCCCCGGGTCAATTGCCCTTAACAATCAAGATCGAAGTCCAAGGGAGTGCCGGATGAGGCCGTGGTCATGAAGAAGCCGGGCGCATGAAGAAATTGATCGCCGCGCTGGCGGCCTTTGCGCTGCCCGCGCTCCTTGCCGCCTGGCTGGCGCTCGCGCCGCTGGGCGGGCAGTATGCCTCGCTCGATCCGCTCGCCGAGCGCGTGATCGGCATGCAGGGGCGCAATGCGGCCGTCTTCGCGCTGCTGATGGCCGGCATCGGCCTTGCCGTGCTGGCCGCGCTCGCGGTGCGCGGCAAACCCGCGGAACGACTGACGTATCAACCGCAAGTCGCACCGCAGCAATTCGTCCGCCGCCGCCGCAAGCTCACCGCCGAACCGGAACCGCTTGACGAAGAGAGCCCCGAAGAAGACGCCCTCCCGTTCGAGGAGCCTGCCTCCGAAGAGCCCGCGGATGAGCCGGAAGCCCCCGCCCTCCCTCCGCAGCCGACGGTGGCGTCTGCCCCCGTCGTGCTCGTGCGCAAGCAGCGCGAGCGGCGGCGCGACTGGTTCGGCGATGCCAGCTGGTTCGGCGGCCTGCCGCGCCTCGGCAATGCCGAATGGCCGCGCGACGAAGCGGGGACGCCGCTGCCCTTCGCGGCGCAGATCGACTTGTCCGAACTCGCCGCCGCCCGCCCCGACATGCCGCTTCCGCGCAGTGGCTCGCTGGCATTCTTCCTCGGCGCGGGTGCAGTCGTCGCCGTGCCGGAGGGCACCCACGACTTCACAGACCCGCCCGCCGATCTACCCCCCGCCTATGACGAGGGAGGGCTGCCCTTCCCCACCCGCCATACCCGCCTGACCCGCTGGTTCTTCCCGTTCTGGCCGGTGAGCCCGGTGGCGCTCGACCCGACCGGCCCGCAGAGCGACGCGGCGCTCTCCGTCCGCCTCGGCGCGGCCTTGCGTGATCATACCTTCTACGCGGCAGGCGTCGGCGCTCCGGTCGAGGCCCTGTGGTGGCATGCGGTGATCCACTTGTCCGACCGCCTGCACGAGGCGCTCGACGAGGCACCTGCTTTCCCGCCGCCGTGACGAGATGGCGCGCCAGAACGCGGAAATCGCCCGACTGCGCACCGATGCGGCCGCGATCCCCTACGCACTGGAAGATGCGCAGGAGATCGCCGAGCAGATCGAGGGCGAATACGCGCTGCTTCAGGACCAATGCGCCGCGCTGCCCGCTATGGTCGCCGCGCTCGACCAGTTCATCGCCGGGCGCGAGCCGATGAAGCGCCTGACGGCCGAGGAACTTGCGGTGGTCGGCGACATCCTCGCCGAGCTGCACGAGAGGTACGGCGAAGTGGTGCAGGCGCACCTGCCCGGCACGCTTGCCGACCTCGCGACGATCTCGCTGCGCACGATGGTGTCCGGCCCACCTGAAACCCTCGCCGCCGTGCCGGACGCCGTGCTCTCGCGGATCAACCGCGAATACCGCATGCCGCCCGTTCATCACCACCGGATGCTCGACGCCGAAACCGATGGCAGCGAAGTCCTGCTGCTGCAGCTCGGCTACGACGACCTGATGGAGTGGGCATGGGAGGAAACCGGCGCCTGGCGTTTCCGCATCGGCGCCCAGGCCCTGCTTACCAGAGACTGGCAGGCAGCGACGCTGGCGTTCGAGACAGACTGACAGGCCGGCCGGTCAGGACCGCGCCTCGGCCAGCAGCACTTCGGCGAGCGCTTCGGGACGGGTATTCATGACCTGATGCCCGGCATCGATGCGGTGCAGTCGGCGCGCATGAAGCCGGTCGGCGAAGCGCTCCTGCCACGAAGCCGGCAAAGCCATGTCGCGCAAGGCGACGACGTAGCAGGCCGGGATCGCGCGCAAGTGGTCGTAGCGCCAGGCGCTGTAGGCATAGGCGCTCGCGGGCCATCCGTCGTGGCCGAGCTTTCCGAGGAAGGCTGCCGCCTCGCCCTCCTTCATGTCGTTGCAGAACATGGTTGCGTAGCGCTCGGCTTCGGCCCCGGATGGATAGCCGACTTCCTCGACACTCGACCCGCGCGGCCCGCGCCCCATCTGATCGAGCGTCGTCAGGCCCGGCAGGGGCGCCGAGCAGGTGACGTAGGCCAGCTTCCCGATGAGGCCACCGGGCGCAAGCTCGGCCATGTGCGGAATCGTCATACCTGCCTGTGAATGGCCCACCAGCATGACCTCGCGCAGCCCGGAGGCGAGGATGTCGCCGATCAGTTCGCGCGTTGTGTCGGCGAAGGCATAGGCGGCGGTATCCACGCCGCGCTTCGCGCCGCAACCGGGTGCATCCAGCGCAAGGCAGCGCACTGCCCCGCCAGACTGACGCCCGACCGCCGCGATCGTCTCCTCCCAGACCCAGCCGCCCTGTCCGCCGCCATGGAGGAACACCATGTCGCGCATACCTGCTCTCCCGATCATCGAATTGCGATCAGGGTAGCGGGCCGGGTGAGCGTAGGAAGAGGCAGCGCCGGGTGATCGTCCCGGCGGTGCGGACTATCAGCCCTCGAGGTCGCGCTTCACGCGCGGGTCGTTGAGCAGTGCGTCGATGCGGCGCGCCTCGTCGAACGTCTGGTCGGAGCGGAACTGGATCTTGGCCGCGAACTTCAGCTTGAGCCGCTGAGCGACCTCGCGCTGGAAATAGGCGGTGTTGGTCCGCAGCGCCTTGAGCACTTCCTCCTCGTGCTCGCCCAGCAAGGGCTTCACGAAGACGCTGGCCTGCCGCAGATCGGGCGTCATGCGCACTTCGGTGACGGAGACGGTATGCGCGCTCAGCGTTTCGTCGTGGACCTGCTGACGGGCGAGGATCTCGGAAATGACGTGGCGCACCTGCTCACCCACCTTGAGGAGGCGGACGGAGTGCTGTTCGGGAGTTGTCTGGTTTTTTGCCATCTTGATGCGTCCATGTGGGCCGGGCGCGACAATTTGCAACAAACTGTTACGCCTCCTTGCCCGGTTCCTGGCGTTATCCCGGATGAAACGTGCCGTCAAA
>Ga0308171_1003635_pt1 | contig 13886 bp, 13 predicted proteins | sample PhyGR1_FD_202135 | JGI IMG/M metagenome (GOLD analysis project Ga0308171, IMG submission 202135) | Phyllosphere microbial communities from UC Gill Tract Community Farm, Albany, California, United States - DLSLSG.R1 | ecosystem: Host-associated > Plants > Phyllosphere > Unclassified | place: USA... | reverse complement strand
GACCGGATTCTGAACGAGGGGAGTGTGCGGGACGTGGCAGGGCAGTGGCCGCCGCCTCCGGTCCATGATAGTGGCGGGACACGGCCTCCCGCCGTGACCAGGCCCTCCGGTGTGTTTCAGTGTGCACACCGCAAGCCCTCGCGGCCGCGAGGCCTGGGGTGCGGACCCCGCGGTCCACCGGATCGCCTGCCCACATTCTTGGCGATGAGGTACCGCGACCGTACCGGCGATTCAATAGGCCACGTTGGGTGCCTGCGGCGCGACAGCGTCCGCTCCCTGGAACTGCGCCCGCAGCCGCCTTGCAGCCCCCACGAACATCAGCACGTCCACCCCCACCGCCACGAAGGTGCAGCCCAGGTCGAGATAGCGCTGCGCCAGCGCCGGGTCGGAGGTGAGCGTGCCCGCGGCCTTGCCGCTCGCGACGATGGTGCGCATGGCGTCCTCGATCGCGGCCTGCACTTCCGGGTGGCCGGGGTTGCCGCGGTGGCCCATGGAGGCCGCCAGGTCCGCCGGGCCGATGAAGACGCCGTGCACGCCCTCCACCGCGCAGATCGCGGGCAGGTGGCGCAGCGCGGTCACCGTCTCGGCCTGCACGAGCAGGCAGACCTCGTCGTCGGCCACGGCGAGGTAGTCCGCCCGGCCGCTCCACTGCGACACGCGGCCCACCGCGCTGCCCACGCCGCGGATGCCGTGCGGCGGGTACTGCGTGGCGGCGGCGATCGCGCGGGCCTGCTCGGGCGTGTCCACCATCGGCACGAGCAGCGTGCGCGCGCCGATGTCCAGCACCTGCTTGATGAGGGCGGTGCTGCCTTCGGCGATGCGCACCACGGGTTGCGAAGGGTAGGGCGCGACGGCCTGCAGGGCGCCCAGCGTGCTGCGCAGGTCGTTGGGCGCATGCTCGCCGTCGATCAGCAGCCAGTCGTAGCCGGTGGTGGCGGCTGCCTCGGCCAGGTAGGGGTCGGCCATGGAGAGCCAGAGGCCGATCTGCGGACGGCGGGCGGCGAGGGCCGCCTTGAAGGGGTTGTGTGCGGGCATGGACTATTTCGGTTCGGATGCGGTGGTCGGTCGGGGACGGCGAAGCGGTCCAGCCGAATCAGCCGAGTCCGCCCTGGCAAAGGTACTTGGTGTGCAGGTAGTCGTCCAGCCCGTGGGTGGAGCCTTCGCGGCCATAGCCCGACTCCTTCACGCCGCCGAACGGCGCCGCCTCGGCCGCGAGCGCGCCCTCGTTGATGCCGACGATGCCGCTCTCCAGCGCATCGGCCACGCGCCAGATGCGGCGCACGTCGTTGCTGTAGAAGTACGCGGCCAGGCCGAAGGGCGTGTCGTTGGCGGCGGCGATCACTTCCTCTTCGCCGTCGAAGACGGTGAGCGGCGCCACCGGGCCGAAGGTCTCCTCGCAGGCGCAGGCCATGCTGGCGTCGGCGCCCGTGAGCACGGTGGGCGCGTAGTAGTGGGCGCCCAGTGCCTCCAGGCGCCGGCCGCCGGTGAGCACGGTCGCGCCGCGGGCCACGGCGTCCTGCACGTGGCGTTCGATCTTCTCGACGGCGCGCGCGTTGATCATCGGGCCGATCTGCGAGGCCGGGTCCGTCGCCGGGCCCACGTGCAGGGCCTGCACGCGGGCAGCGAGCTTCTGCGCGAAATCATCGTGCACGGCGCGGTGCACGAACACGCGGTTGGGGCACACGCAGGTCTGCCCGCCGTTGCGGAACTTCGCGGCCATGAAGCCGTCCACCGCCGCATCCACGTCGGCATCCTCGAACACGATGAAGGGTGCGTTGCCGCCCAGCTCCAGGGAGAGCTTCTTGAGCGTGTCGGCGCTGCGGCGCGCCAGGTGCTTGCCCACGGGCGTGGAGCCGGTGAAGGTGATCTTGCGCACGCGCGGGTCGTCGAGCCATGCATCCACCACCGCGGGCGTGTGCTCGCGCGAGGCGGTGACGATGTTGAGCACGCCCGGCGGAATGCCCGCTTCCTCGGCCAGGGCGACGAGCGCGAGCGAGGTGAGCGGCGTGTCTTCCGCGGGCTTGCAGACCACCGTGCAGCCGGCGGCGAGCGCGGGGGCGATCTTGCGCGCGATCATCGCGGCGGGGAAGTTCCACGGCGTGATGGCGGCCACCACGCCCACGGGTTCCTTGAGGGCGAACATGCGCCGGCCCGGCACGGGCGCGGGGATGACCTCGCCGTTCATCCGCGTGGCCTCTTCGCCGAACCATTCGATGTAGCTCGCGGCATAGGCGACCTCGCCCTTGCCCTCGGCCAGCGGCTTGCCCTGCTCCAGCGAGATGAGCGCGCCGAGCCCGTCCTGGTGGGCCAGCACGAGATCGTTCCAGCGCTTGATGAGGGCCGCGCGCTGCTTGGCCGGCACGTGGCGCCAGGCGGCGAAGGCCGCGTGGGCGGCATCGGTGGCGGCGCGCGCGTCCTCGGCGCCGCCGTCGGGCACGTGCGCGATCGCGTCGCCCGTGGCCGGGTCGGTGACGGCGAAGGTCGCGCCGCTGGCCGCCGCCCGCCAGCGGCCGGCAATGCAGAGCTGGCTGCGCACCAGCGGGCGCGCGGCGGAGAGGGGGGAGGCAGGCGAGGAAGAGGAGGTGGTCATTTCGCGCAGGAAAAAGGAAGGAAAGTCTCAGCTCACGATGCCCAGGTGCCAGGGCACGAACTCGTGGTCGCCCAGGCCCAGCAGCTCGCTCTTGGTCGCCTCGCCGCTCGCATGCCGCAGGATCTGCGCGAAGATGCGCCCGCCCATCTCGGGCACCGTCAGCTCGCCGTCCAGTATCACGCCGCAGTTGATGTCCATGTCCTCCTCCAGCCGGCGGTACATGGGCGTGTTGCTGGCGAGCTTGATCGTCGGTGCCGGCTTGCTGCCGAACATCGAGCCGCGCCCGGTCGTGAAGCAGATGAGCTGCGCGCCGCTCGCGATCTGGCCCGTGGCGGCCACCGGGTCGTAGCCCGGGGAATCCATGAAGACGAAGCCGCTCTCGTCGATGCGCTCGGCGTATTCGTACACCGCGCGCAGCGGCGTGGTTCCGCCCTTCATGGCCGAGCCGAGCGACTTCTCGAAGATGTTAGCCAGGCCCCCGGCCTGGTTGCCGTGGCCCACCACGCCGTTGAACTGGGCGTTCTGCCCGGCGGCATAGCGCTCCCACCAGGCCAGGCGGTCGAGCAGCTTCTGCCCCACTGCCGGGGTGACGGCGCGGCGCGTGAGCATGAACTCCACGCCATGGATCTCCGGCGTTTCCGACAGGATGGCGGTGCCGCCGTGGCGCACGAGCACGTCCATCGCCGCGCCCAGCGCCGGATTGGCCGTGATGCCCGAGAAGCCGTCCGACCCGCCGCATTCGAGCCCGATCTTCAGGTGGCTGGCGGGCACCGTGCTGCGGCGCGCCGCGTCGGCCGCGGGCAGCATCGCCTCGATGGCCGCGATGCCGGCGGCGATAGTGGCGCGCGTGCCGCCCACGTCCTGCATCACCAGCGTGTGCAGCAGCCGGCCGCGCTCCAGCCCCTGGGATTCCACGAGGCCGTCCACCTGGTTGCGCTCGCAGCCCAGGCCCACGATCAGCACGCCCGCCAGGTTCGGGTGCCGCGCATAGCCCGCGATCGTGCGGCGCAGCACGTCGAAATGCTCGCTGGGCGACGACATGCCGCAGCCGCTGGTCTGCGCGAAGGCGGCCACGCCGTCCACGTGCGGGAAGTCCCGCAGCCGCTCGGGCGTGAAGTGCGCGGCGATCTGCTTGATGACCGTGGCGGAGCAGTTGACCGACGACAGGATGCCGATGAAATTCCGCGTGCCCACGCTGCCGTCGGCGCGCACGAAGCCCTGGAACGTCGCGCGCTCGCTCTCGGGCACGTAGTCCACGGGACGCACGTCCGTGCCGAAGGCCGGGTCGCGGTAATAGTCCACGAGCTGCAGGTTGTGGCTGTGCACGTACTCGCCGGGCTCCAGGTCGCGCGTCGCCACGCCGATCACCGTGTCGTACTTCTTCACCTGCTCGCCCTGCGCGATGCGCCGCGCCGCGATCTTGTGGCCCGGCGGCACCTGCGCGCGCGTGCGCACCCCCAGCTCGGGAATCTCCTGCCCCAGCGCCAGCGCCGTCTTGGCGACGAACACGTTGTCGTGGGGGTGCAGGTGCAGCAGCGGACTGTCAGGGCGGGGCATGCGGGGTTCCATCATGGGCAGGTGATCAGGACTTCATCAGTTCGCGCAGCTTCAATTTATCGATCAGCACGGTTTCCTTGGCGTAGACCGTGTTCACGTACTTCTCGTAGTCGGGGCCGTCCAGGTACAGCAGCGGTGCGTCGAGCTTGTCGGCCACGGCCTTGAATTCCGGGCTCGCGACGGCCTGGCGGAAGGCGTCGCGCAGCCTGGCCGCCACGGCAGGGTCCAGGCCTTTCGGCGCGCCGATGCCGTTGGGAGCATCCACCACCACGTCCCAGCCCAGCTCGCGCAGCGTCGGCACGTCCTTGAAGCGCGCGGTGCGCTGCTCGCCCCAGGTGGCCAGCAGCCGCAGCTTGCCGGATTCCACGTGCGGAGCCCACGAGCTGGAATCCGCCAGCGCGTCCACGTGGCCGCCCAGCACGCCCTGCAGCGCTTCGGCACCGCCCTTGTAGGGCACATGGTTCAGCTGGATGCCCGCGACGCTGGCGAATTCCTCCATGCCCACGTGCGTCGCGCCACCGACGCCGGCATGCGCGTACGTCACCTTGCCCGGATGGGCCTTCGCGTAGTCCACGAACTCCTTGAGCGTCTTGAACGGCGAGTTCGCCGGCACCGCGATGCCGAAGGTCTGGCCCGACGTGCGCGCGATGTACGTGAAATCCTTGCGCGGATCGGCCTGCAGGGTGCCCAGTTGCGAGAACCGCGTGACGGAGATCGGGATCTGCCCGATCGTGTAGCCGTCCGGCTTCGCGCCGGCCAGGGCTTTGGAGCCGATCATGCCGGAAGCGCCCGCGCGGTTCTCCACCGCGATCGGCTGGCCGAGCACGCGGCCGGCCACCGTGCACAGCGTGCGCATCGACTGGTCGGCCGTGCCGCCCGCCGGCCAGGGGCAGATGAAGGTGATCGGACGGTCCGGGTAGGTGCCCTGCGCCAGCAGGCGGGAGGGCGCGGAGGCGAGGGCGAGCGTGGCGGTGCCGAAGGCGCCCAGAACGAACTGGCGCCGGCCGCAGCGTGGGGTCTGCATGGATTTGTCTCCTGGTTTTTATCTGTCGGTGAGGACAGCCGCCATTGTTCAGAAGCAGCCCATGCCGATCCAATGACAATATCGACTCTCTTCATAACCTTCACGGAATGAACGGCCATGGCCCAGATCGACCGCGTGCTGCGTTCCAACCTCAAGCTGCGGCACCTGCAGATGCTGGTGGCGCTCGACCAGTTCCGCCACGTCGGCCGCGCGGCGGAGTTCCTCTCGGTCACCCAGCCGGCCGTATCGAAAACGCTCGCGGAGATCGAGCGCATGTTCGGCCTGCTGCTCTTCGAGCGGTCCACGCGCGGCACCGAGCCCACCGCCGCGGGTGCGAGCGTGGTGCGCTTCGCACGCTCGGTGCTCGCCGGCTACGAGCGCACGCGCGACGAGATCGCTTCAGAAGCCAGCGGCGCGCGCGGCCGCACCAGCGTGGGCGCGATGGTGGCCGCCACCCCGGTGCTGCTCGCGCAGGCCGTGGAAGCGTTCAAGGCGCGCTCACCCCATGCCACGGTGCTCATCGAGGAAGGCGACCTGACCCGCCTGCTGCCGAAACTGCGCCTGGGCGAGCTGGACCTGTTCGTCGGCCGGCTGGAGCCCGGCTACGCCTCGCCGGACCTGGAAACCGAGGCCCTCTATGACGACCCCATGGTCGCCGTCGTGCGCCCCGGCCATCCCCTGGCCCGCAAGCGCCAGCCCCGCTGGTGCGACATCGCCGCGCAGCCCTGCGTGCTGCCGCCGCCCTGGGCCTCGCTGCGCGTGAAGCTGGAGCAGCAGTTCTTCGCGCACGGCCTGCATCCGCCCGCCGACATCGTCGAATCGGCCTCGTTCCTCTCGCAGATCACTTTCGTGCAGCAGCGCGGCGCCGTGGCCTTCATGGCACGCGCCGTGGCGCGGCATTGCGCCGAGCAGGGCATGGTGGCGGTGCTGAAGCTGCCGGTGCCGGTGGAGTTGCCGCCGGTGGGGATCATCCGGATGCGGGGGCGGGAATGGACGGCGGTGACGGAAGGGTTGGTGGAGTGCCTGCGGGAGCGCGGCGGCCGGCCGTGAATGCCGGCGGCCCGGGCGCCGTGCCGGCGCGCCCGCATCGGATGGGCGCTGCGGTTCAGCCGTCGCTGCCCAGCGGCGGCGCGATCTCCTCCAGCGATTTCCGCTCCGCATCCACCGCCCAGCGCCACGTCACCCCTGCCGCCAGCAGCACCAGCGCCGCGCCCAGCAGGTAGCCCATGAACACGTTCTCGCGGCTGCCCGTGTCGATGAGCGCGCCGAACAAAGCAGGGGCCGCGAAACCCCCGACACCGGTGCCCACGGCGTAGAAGAGGGAAATGGCGAGCGCGCGCATTTCCAGCGGGAAGACCTCGCTCACCGTCAGGTAGGCCGAGCTGGCCGCCGCCGAGGCGAGGAAGAACACGACCGACCATGCGACGGTCTGCGTGGTCGCGTCGAGCCAGCCGTTCACGAAGCCGATGCCGGTGGCCGCGAGCGCGATGCCGGCCAGCGCATAGGTGGCGGTGATCATCACGCGCCGTCCGACGCGGTCGAACAGGGGGCCCAGCAGCAGCGGCCCCAGTACGTTGCCGGCGGCGAACGGGAAGATGTAGAGGCCCACCCGGCTGGCATCCACGCCGTAGAAGCGTGTGAGCACCAGCGCGTAGGTGAAGAAGATCGCGTTGTAGAAGAACGCCTGCGACACCATCAGGGCCAGCACCACCGCGCTGCGCTGCGGGTAGCGGCGCAGCAGCACATGCGCCACCTGCCGCGCCGTGGGCAGCCCGCCGGGCTGCCGGGATGCGGGGGCGGCCGCGGCCGCGGCCGACGTTTCGCGGCCCGGGCGTTGCGCCGGAAGCCCCTCTGCCGCTGCCGGCGCGGGCGGCGGCGCCGCGCCATGCACGCGGCGTTCGATGTCCGCCACGACGCGCTCGGCTTCCTCCGCGCGGCCGTGCGTCAGCAGCCAGCGGGGGCTCTCAGGTACGTGCCGGCGCACCAGCAGCACGGCGACGCCGAGCAGCGCGCCCATCAGGAACGCGGCACGCCAGCCGTGCTCCGGGCCCAGCACGCGGGCGTCCAGCAGCACGAGGCTCAACGCGGCCCCGAGCGCGGCGCCCAGCCAGAAGCTGCCATTGATCGCCAGGTTCACGCGGCCGCGCACGCGGGCCGGGATGAGTTCGTCGATGGCGGAATTGATCGCCGCGTATTCGCCGCCGATGCCGATGCCCGTGAGGAACCGGCAGAACGCGAACGCGGCAAAGCTGCTGGTGAAGGCCGTGGCCACGGTGGCGGCCATGTACACAGTCAGGGTCAGCATGAAGAGGCGTTTGCGGCCCAGGGCATCCGCCATGCGGCCGAACACCAGCGCGCCGAGCACCGCGCCGGCCACGTAGAGCGATGCCGTCCAGCCCACCTGCGAGGCGCTCAGGCCCAGCGTGTCGGGGCGCTCCAGCGCGCTGCCGAGCGAGCCGACGATGGTGACTTCCAGCCCGTCCAGCACCCAGGCGATGCCGAGCGCGATGACTACGCGCCAGTGCCAGCCCGACCAGGGAAGGCGATCGAGCCGTGCCGGAATATCGCTGCCGAGGGACATGGCGGCACCTTACGCCGCACGCCCGGGGCCGGCCGTAGGAGGCGGGCGCATGCGTGCGTGCCGGAAGCCGTCGCCGGCGGTATTCTCCGGTGATGTACATCCCCGACCATTTCGCGGTAACCCGCCCCGAAGACCTCGCCCGCATCGTCCAGGACCACCCCCTCGGCATGCTCGTCACGCACGGCGGGGGCGGGCTGGACGCCGACCACATCCCGTTCGAGTTCGACCCCGGCGAAGGGCCCCACGGGGTGCTTCGCGCCCACGTGGCCCGCGCCAACCCGGTGTGGCGGCGCTGCGCCGGCGGGGCGCCCGTGATGGTGGTGTTCCGCGGGGCGGAGGCGTACATCTCGCCCAGCTGGTACCCGAGCAAGCACGAGGCGCACCGGCAGGTGCCGACGTGGAACTACGAAGTCGTGCATGCGCACGGCACGCTCACCGTGCACGACGACGAGCGCTTCGTGCGCCGCATCGTCGCGCGCCTCACGAAGCGGCACGAGGCCGGCGAGCCCGTCCCCTGGAAGATGGGCGATGCCGCGCCGGGCTTCGTGGACGAACTGCTGCGGCACATCGTCGGCATCGAGATCGCCGTGACCTCGCTGGTGGGCAAGGCCAAGCTGAGCCAGAACAAGGAACCGCGCGACCGTGCGGGCGCGGCCGATGCGCTGCAGGCCCGGGGCCACGGCGCGGCGGCGGACGCCATGCGCGCCGCCGGCTGACTCGGTAAGGCCTCAGGGCGCCGGGCAGGAGCCGTCCAGCCCCGCCATGCCGGCCAGCTTCTGCAGCCGCGAGCGCTGCTCCAGGCAGGCCTGGTGCTGCGCCTCGGCGGCCTTCTGCTGCGCGAGCCGCGTGGCCTCGACGCGCGCCGCCTGCAGTTGCGCGATGCGTTCGCGGATCTGCGGCATCGCGGCCAGGGCGGCTTTCTCGCCTTCGAGGATGGCGCTGGCGCGCTGCGTGAAATCGGCCGCGCCGATGTCCAGCACCTGCGGACGCACGACCACGTCGGCGCGCGCGAGTTCGGCCTGGCCGAGCTTCTGCCCCATGATCGCGATCGACTGGCCCAGGGTGCCGAGCATGCCGGCCGGCGCCTGGCCGCGCGCCTTGTTGGAGATGTCCACGGCGACCACCACGTCCGCGCCGAGCTGGCGCGCGGCATCGACCGGCACCGGGCTCACCACGCCGCCGTCCACGAAGTGGACTTTGCCGATCGCCACGGGCTGGAACACGCCCGGGATGCTGCTGGAGGCGCGCACCGCCTGGCCGGTGTTGCCGCGCGTGAACACGGTGCGCTCGCCGTCCTCCAGCCGCGTCGCCACGGCGGCGAACGGCCTGGCCAGCCGCTCGATCGGCTGGTTGCGCAGCTGCGCGTTCACGTAGTCTTCGAGCTTCTGGCCGAGGATCAGCCCGCCGGACGCCAGCTGCAGGTCGCGGATCTTCGCCTCGTCGAGCGCCACGGCCTTCTCCTGCAGTTCGAACGCATTCATGCCGCTCGCATACAGCGCGCCCACGACGCTGCCGGCGCTCGTGCCGGCCACCACGGCGGGCGCGAAGCCGTTGGCCTCCAGCATCTTGATGACGCCGATGTGCGCAAAGCCCTTGGCCGCGCCGCCGCCCAGTGCGATGCCCACCTTGATGGCGGCGGGCTGGGGGGCGGATGCGGGCGTGGCCTGGGGCGGCGCGGCCGGCGATGCCACCGGGGCCGCGGGCGGCGCACTGCCGCAGGCGGTGAGCGCCGCCGCACTCAGGATGCCCAGGGGGCGCAACAGGGCGTTCAATCGCATGCCGGAAGAAAATGCAGTGGGGAAGCAGCCAGTTTATCGGGCTGCCGCCCGCCGCGGGCGTGCAGGGTTGGCGGCCGTTGCCGGCGGCGCGCCGGGCCGGGTCAGCCGCGCGCGATGGCCGCGGCGATCGCCTCGCCCACCTGCGTCGTGTTCGCGGTGCCGCCCAGGTCCGGCGTCTTCGGTCCGGTCTTGATCACTTCCTCGATCGCCGCGACGATCGCATCGTGCGCCTGCCGGCCGGCGCCCTGGCCCTGCGTGAGGAAGTCCAGCATCAGCGCGCCCGACCAGACCATGGCGATCGGGTTGGCGATGTTCCTGCCGTAGATGTCCGGCGCCGAGCCGTGCACCGGCTCGAACAGGCTGGGGAACGTGCGCTCGGGGTTCAGGTTGGCCGAGGGCGCGAGGCCGATGGTGCCGGTGGTGGCGGGCCCCAGGTCCGAGAGGATGTCGCCGAAGAGGTTGGTCGCCGCCACCACGTCGAAGCGCCCGGGCTGCAGCACGAAGCGCGCCGTCAGGATGTCGATGTGCTGCTTGTCCAGCGTGATGCCCGGGTAGCCCTTGGCCACGTCGTCCGCGCGCTGGTCCCACCAGGGCATGCTGATGGCGATGCCGTTGCTCTTGGTGGCGAGCGTGACGTGCTTCTTCGGGCGGCTCTGGGCGAGGTCGAAGGCGAACTTCAGCAGCCGCTCGGCGCCCTTGCGCGAATAGACCGATTCCTGGATCACGATTTCGCGGTCGGTGCCCTCGTACATGATCCCGCCCAGCGACGTGTATTCGCCTTCGGTGTTCTCGCGCACCACGTAGTAGTCGATGTCGCCGGGCAGCGGGCAGGGCACGCCCTCGAACAGGCGCACGGGCCGCAGGTTGATGTACTGGTCGAATTCGCGGCGGAACTTGAGCAGCGAGCCCCAGAGCGAGACGTGGTCGGGCACGGTGGCCGGCCAGCCGACGGCACCGAAGAAGATCGCGTCCATGCCCTGCAGTTGCGCCTTCCAGTCGTCGGGCATCATCTTCCCGTGGGCGAGGTAGTAGTCGCAGCTCGCCCAGTCGAAGGTGTGCAGTTCCAGCGCGATGCCGAAGCGTTCGGCGGCCGCCTTCGTTGCACGCAGGCCTTCGGGCATGACTTCCTTGCCGATGCCGTCGCCGGGCAGGACGGCGATCTTGAAGGTCTGGGAGGGGTTGGACATGGGCGGAGTCTCCGGAAAAAGGCGTGGAAAGGAGGGATCGGTGGCCGGCGCGCCGAGGGACCCGACCGACCGCATGAAGCCGATTCTTCGGCAAACCGCGGCGCAATACAATCCGCCATCCGTGGTTCCATTGTTCACGCACCGTGCATAAAACGCCCGCTACCGACGACCTGCGGGTCTTCACCGCCGTGGTCCGCCGGGCCAGCTTCGCGCAGGCTGCTGCCGAGCTGGGCGCATCGCCTGCCTACGTCAGCAAGCGCATCCGCCTGCTCGAGGAGGAACTGGCCGTGAAGCTCCTGCACCGCACCACGCGCCGCGTGGCGGTGACGGAGGAGGGTGAGCGCGTCTTCCACTGGGCGCAGCGCATCCTCGACGATTGGGACCAGCTACTGCAGGAGGTGGCCGTGACGCGCCGCGAGCCGCGCGGGCTGCTGCGGGTGAGCTGCAGCTTCGGCTTCGGGCGGCGCATCGTGGCCCCCGCGGTGTCGCGGCTGGTGGAGCGCCACCCGGGCCTGCAGGTGCGGCTCGAAGTGTTCGACCGGCTGGTGGACGTGGCGGGGGAAGGGTTCGATCTGGACGTGCGCGTGGGCGACGAGATCGCGCCGCACCTGATCGCCCGCCGGCTGGCCGGCAACTGCCGCGTGCTGTGCGCCGCGCCGGCCTACCTGGCACGCAAGGGCATGCCCCGCGCGCTGGACGACCTGGCCGGCCACGACTGCCTGGTGATCAAGGAGCGCGACCACCCCTTCGGCGTCTGGCGGCTGCGCAGCGGCGCGGCGGACCGCACGGTGAAGGTGCGCGGGCCGCTGTCGGCCAACCATGGCGAGATGGCGGTGCAGTGGGCGGTGGACGGACGCGGCATCGTGCTGCGGTCGCTCTGGGACGTCGGGCCCGAGCTGGCGGCGGGGCGGCTGGTGCGGCTGCTGCCCGAATGGCAGCAGGAGGCCAATGTCTGGGCCGTGTATCCGACGCGGCTGGAGCGCTCGGCCAAGGTGCGTGTGTGCGTGGAGTTCCTGCAGGCCCATCTCTCGCGCGAGACCTGGGCCACGGAGACCGCATGAACCGCCCCGTCCGCTCCGCCCGGTTGCTGCAGTTGCTGGACGAACTGCGCCGCTGCCGCCATCCCGTCGCCGGCGCGCTGCTGGCCGAGCGCCTGGGCGTGAGCCTGCGCACGCTGTACCGCGACATCGCCGTGCTTCGGGAGCAGGGGGCCGACGTCGCGGGCGACGCGGGCGTCGGCTACCAGCTGCGCCCCGGCTTCCTGCTGCCGCCGATGATGTTCCCGCCCGACGAGCTGGAGGCGCTGCTGCTGGGCGCGCGCTGGGTTGCGGCCCATGCCGATCCCGTGCTGGCCCGCGCCGCGGCGCAGGGCATGGAGCGCATCGCCAGCACGCTGCCGGCCCTGCTGCGCCTCGAGGTGGAGACCAGCGGGCTGTTCGCTCCGCAGTGGTCCGGCCCGCCGCCCGAGCCCTGGCTGGGCACCCTGCGCCACGCCATCCGCGCGGGCCATGCGGTGCGCATGCGCTACACGGATGCCGGCGACGCGGTGACCGAGCGGGTGGTCTGGCCGTTCGCCATGGCATTCCTCGACCGGATGCGCCTGCTGGCGGGCTGGTGCGAGCTGCGCCAGGATTTCCGCCACTTCCGGGCCGACCGGGTGCTGTCGCTGGAAGACACCGGCATGCGCTATCCGGCCCAGCGCCACGACCTCCTGCGGCGCTGGCGGCAGGAGCGCCTGCAGCAGGCCGGCAGCGCCGTGCGGGAACCGACTGCTGACAGGATCTGACATCGGCGGCGCGCAGACTGCGGGCTCTTTCAACCCTGGAGCCCGCGATGCACGACGAATCCCTGACCTTCTACACCCACCCCATGTCCCGCGGCCGGGTCAGCCGCTGGATGCTGGAGGAGACCGGCCTGCCGTACGAGGAGGTCATCCTGGACTACGGCAGCACGATGAAGTCATCGGATTACCTCGCGATCAACCCGATGGGCAAGGTGCCCGCGCTGCGCCATGGCGGCGTGACGATCACCGAGAACGCCGCCATCTGCGCCCACCTGGCGGACCTGGCCCCCGAAAAGGCGCTGCTGCCGCCGGCCGGCTCGGCGCTGCGCGGCCTGTGCTACCGCTGGCTGTTCTTCGCGGCCGGGCCGGTGGAGTCGTTCCTCACCGCGCGCAAGTACGGCACCCTGGCGCCCACGTCCGAGGCGGGCTACGGCAACGAGGCCGACCTGCTGCGCACGCTGGAGCAGGCGGTGGCCGGCAAGGCGTACCTGGTGGGCGACGGCTTCACCGTGGCCGACCTGTATGTCGCCTCGGTGATGGGCTTCTACATGCGCTTCGGGATGCTGGAGCGCCGGGCCGCGTTCGAGGACTATGTGCGGCCCCACCAGCAGCGCCCCGCCGCGCTGCGCGCCGCTGCCCGCGACGAGGCCCTGATGGCGGCCCATCCGCATCCCGCGGCGGCAGCGGCTGCGGCGGCCGCCACGACCCGCGCTGCGGCTGCGGCCGCGCCATGAAAAACTGCCAGCCTCCCGGGGGAGCGCTGGCAGCGATGAACGGGGTGCCGCGCATGGCCGCGCCCCGGGAGGAGGGACGTGGGCCGTCAGCCGGCCAGGGCCGCCTTCACGGCGGCCGACACCTGGCCCATGTCGGCCTTGCCCGCCAGGCGCGTCTTCACCACGCCCATCACCTTGCCCATGTCGCCCGGGCCCGCGGCACCCAGCTCGGCCACGATGGCCTGCACGGCCGCCGTCACCTCGTCGGCCGACATGCGCTCCGGCAGATAGGCCTGCAGCACCGCCATCTCCGACTTCTCCTTGTCGGCCAGATCCTGGCGGCCCGCGCCCTCGAAGGCGGCGATCGAATCCTTGCGCTGCTTGATGAGCTTGTCCACGATCGCGACGATGGCGGCATCGTCCAGCGCCACGCGCTCGTCCACTTCCTTCTGCTTCATCGCGGCCTGCAGCAGCCGGATGGTGCCCAGGCGCTCGGAGTCCTTGGCGCGCATGGCGGTCTTCATGTCTTCGGTGATCTGTTCCTTGAGGCCCATGATGGCTTTCCTTGTATTTGATCGGATGGATCAGGCAGAGCGGAAGGGTTTGCACAAAGCCCCTCCGGCTAGACCCAGCGCCGCAGACAGTAGTTGTGCTACGGCAAGGCGCTGGAACG
>Ga0308171_1003632_pt1 | contig 13894 bp, 11 predicted proteins | sample PhyGR1_FD_202135 | JGI IMG/M metagenome (GOLD analysis project Ga0308171, IMG submission 202135) | Phyllosphere microbial communities from UC Gill Tract Community Farm, Albany, California, United States - DLSLSG.R1 | ecosystem: Host-associated > Plants > Phyllosphere > Unclassified | place: USA... | reverse complement strand
CCATGTGGGTGGAGGCGATGCAGCCCAGGCTGTGGGCGACGAGAACGACCGGGTGCGGCGCCTGCAGCACGGTGCGCTCCAGCGTCCGGACCCAGGCCTCGCGCGAGGGCGTGATCCAGTCGTCCTGCACCACGCGCACCGCGTTCGGCAGGCGGTCGGCCCAGAGGCTCTGCCAATGGCCGGGCCCGGAATCGCGCCAGCCGGGCACCACGACGATGGAGGTTTCAACAGCCACGGGGCTCTCCGGCGCGGGGCACGGCAGGACGGTGGCCGCAGCGGCGCGAGACGTCGTTCAGGGAAATCGCAGCGGCCATGGACATCGCTCCTTTGCATGCACGAATGGAGCGATTTTTGTTCAGTCCAGCTTAAAACCCAAACGAATATCTGGTTCTGAATTTATAAGTATCTCGTCTATCGAGGGGTCTGTGACGACCGCCGCGCATTGCGCAGCAGCACGAAGATCTGCCACTGGGCCATCACCAGCGCGACGTAGGCGAACATTTCCGACCATTCCTCCATCACCACCGCGTGGTGACCGAGCGACTGGGGCGCGGGAAAGCCGAGATGCCCTTCCGCGTAGGTGCTGAGCACGCCGGCCAGCACCATCACGGCGAGTTCCGCCCAGACGAACCGGGGCGAGCGCAGCAGCCGCAGCACGACGCGCAGTGCGCCCGAACGGGCCGCCATCCAGCCGCACCACGCGAGGACCGCCAGTGCCAGCGGAGCCACCGCGGGCTTGTACCAGAGCGTGGACGAGGAATAGGTGGGCCCGTCTTCCCCGAACCCCATGGGCGGCAGAAACGCGGCGCCCCAGCTCAGCTCCCGTGCGGCCATCAGGCACCACAGCGGAACCACGGCCACCGCGAGCCCTTTCAAGGCAGCGCGCCCCCAATCGCCCGATGCCGTGCCCTGGCGCGCGACTGCGACGGCCATGGCGGCGCCGCCCAGCAACACCACCACCTGCAGGTTCTCCAGCCAGCCGTTCTCCCAACCGGCCGACGCCGGCAGGCGCGCCGCCACCCAGTAGCCGATCGCCAGGCCGACCAGCATCAGCGACAACAGCCACCAGCGCCATCGGACGGCGCGGGGCGGAACATGGAAGGTCAGCGAAGCGGGAGAACCGGGAGAAGCGGAATGCATGGGCGGAACGGCACGGCGGGTGGGATGCCTGCAAGGAAAGCGGGAAAGCGCTGTCTCACGCACGGCACACGGGTGCTGCGGCGACACGGCAACGTACCTTGGATGGGGCTGCAGGTGCGAAACAGAACTGATTGGTCGGAGAAAAACCAACCAGTCACTCCCCTTCAGTCTACGCCGATTGTGTAAACGGTATGTATTTGCGCTCCTATTTACGTGGACAGGCGCGTGGCTTCCCGCCGGCAGACGACGTCGCCGTGACCGGGCACCGTTTCGCCCAGGAAATCCAGGAAGCGCCGCACTGCGGGCGCGAGCCCGCGCCGGGAGGGAAAGACTGCATGCACCACGCCCCGCGGTGTGGACCATCCGGGCAGCAGGCGCACCAGGCGGCCTTCGTGCAGTTCTGCCTGGCACATGTAGTCGGGCAGCCAGCACATGCCGGTGCCGGCCAGCGCGGCGAACTTGAGGGTGAGCAGGTCGTCCGCCACGTAGCGCGGCGCCAGTTGCACGGTCTCTTCGCGGCCGTCCGGGCCGACCAGCCGCAGGTGGGTGCGCCCCTCCGCCGCCGACATCGCCAGGCTGTCGAGCCGGGCCAGGTCGTCGAGCGTGGCCGGCGTGCCCTGGCGCTCCAGCAGCGCGGGGCTCGCCACCAGCACCTGCCGCGCGTCGTCGAGCCGCTTGACCACCATGCTGCCGCTGTCGTCCAGGCTGGGACGCACACGCAGGGCCACGTCCACCCCCTCTTCCAGCAGATCGACGGCGCGGTTGGTGACCTGCATCTCGATGCGCACCGCGGGGTGGCGCTCCAGGAAGAGCGGCATCAATTCGCCCAGCACCGTCTGCGCGAGCGTCACGGGGCAGCTCACGCGCACCGTGCCGCGCGGCTCGGTCTGCACCTGCGCCACCGTGTCGGCCGCGGCCTGGGCGGCCTCGCGCATCGCCTGGCAGTGCCGCAGGTACGACTCGCCCACCTCGGTGAGCGACAGCTTGCGGGTGGTGCGCTGCAGCAGGCGCACGCCCAGCTGCGTTTCCAGCTCCGACACGCGGCGCGACAGCCGCGATTTCGGGATGCCCAGGGCGCGGCCGGCCGCCGCGAAGCCTCCCCGCTCCACCACTTCGGCGAAGTACAGCATGTCGTTCAGGTCCTGCATACGGTGTGCCCATTGTTCCAACAGTGGAACAATCTATCGCAGCCGTGCCCGCTTATCAAGGGATCATGGCGGCAGCACAATCCAATCAACGCCACATGCCGTGGCCTTTCAACCCAGGAGAATTCCATGCAAGTGCTGCACATCGACTCGGCCATCACCGGCGCCGCCTCCGTTTCCCGCCAGCTCACCGCCCAGACCGTGGCGGCCTGGGTGGCGGCCCACCCCGGCGCGCAGGTGCAGTACCTCGACCTGGTGGCGGAAGCCCCCGGCCACTTCACCATGGATGCCATGGCGCCGCGCACCGGTCAGACCGAGGCCTTGAGCGACGCACAGCGTCACGAAAACGCCGTGTCGGAACGGCTGGTGAGCCAGTTCCTCGCGGCCGACGTGGTGGTGGTGGGCGCGCCCTTCTACAACTTCGGCATTCCCTCGCAGCTCAAGGCGTGGATCGACCGCATCGCGCAGCCGGGCCGCACCTTCCGCTACACGGCGAACGGCCCCGAGGGGCTCGCCCGGGGCAAGACCGTGATCGTGGCCTCGTCGCGCGGCGGCGTGTACTCCACCAGCGAAGGCGGCCGTGCCCTGGAACACCAGGAGAGCTACCTGCAGACCGTGTTCGGCTTCTTCGGCATCACCGACGTGCGCTTCGTGCGGGCGGAAGGCGTGGCGATGGGCCCCGACGCCCGGGCGAAGGCGCTCGCCAGCGCGGAAGCCGACATCCAGGCGCATGTGTCGGCCTCCACCCCGGCCGCCGCGGTCGCCGAAGCGGCCTGAACGGCAGGCGCCCCCGCCGTGGGGGCGCCGCGCCTCAGAAGGCGCCCGTGCCGCGGTCGGCCAGCAGGCGCTCTGCCGGCTTGCGGCCGAAGCGGCGGAACAGCACCGGCGTCAGGTAGGTGTCCAGCAGGGTCGAGCTGATCAGGCCCGAGAAGATCACCACCGCCACGGGATGCAGGATCTCGGTGCCGGGCCGCTCCGCCTCGAACAGCAGCGGCGCGAGCGCGAAGGCGGTGACCAGCGCGGTCATGAGCACGGGGCTCAATCGCTCCAGCGAGCCGCGCAGGATCATCGGCACGCCGAAATCCTCGCCCTCCTCCCGCATCAGGTTGAGGTAGTGGCTCACCTTCAGGATGCCGTTGCGCACCGAGATGCCGGCCAGCGTGACGAAGCCGACCAGCGCCGCGACGGACAGCGGCTGGCCGGACAGCCACAGCCCCAGCACCGCACCGACGAGCGCCAGCGGGATGTTCGCCATGATGAGCGCCGACAGCGCCGCCGAGCGGTAGCGGCTGTAGAGCACGACGAACATCAGCACCAGCGACACGGCGGAGAGCCCGCCCACGAGCCGCGAGGCTTCCTCCTGGGCCTGGAACTGGCCGCCCAGGGTGATGAACATGCCCTCCGGCAGGCGCGTGCCCGCCACCTCGCGGCGGATGTCGGCCACCACGTCGGACAGCGCACGGCCCTGCGCGTTGGCCGACAGCACGATGCGGCGCCGGCCATCGTCGCGGCTGATCTGGTTGGGCCCGTCGCTCTCTTCGATCTGCGCCAGCCGCGACAGCGGCACCCGCCCCGTGGGCGTTTCGATGAGCACGCGACCCAGGCCCTCCAGCGAGCGCGCCGTCTCCGGCAGGCGCACCACCAGCGCGAAACGCCGATTGCCCTCGACGATCTGGGTGACGCGCTCCCCCTCCACGAGGTTCTGCAGCGCGGCCAGCACCTGCGGTGTCGGCACGCCGTAGCGGGCCGCCGCCGCCGCATCCACCCGCACCTTGATCTGCGGGGCCAGCACCTGCTTTTCGATCTCCAGATCGGCGAGGCCGGGAATGCCCGCCAGGCGCGACCGCAGCGCATCGGCCTGGGCGCGCAGCGCGTCCAGGTCTTCGCCGAAGATCTTGATGGCGATCTGCGAGCGCACGCCGGAGAGCATGTGGTCGATACGGTGCGAGATCGGCTGGCCGATGCCGACCGCCGCGGGCAGCGGCGCCAGCCGGGCGCGGATGTCGCCCGTGATCGCCTCCATCGGCCGCGTGAGTTCCGCCGCGGGCCGCAGGCCCACGTCCAGCTCGCTCACGTGCACGCCTTCGGCATGTTCGTCCAGTTCCGCCCGCCCGCTGCGCCGCCCGACGTGCGTGACCTCCGGCACCTGCCGCACCAGCACCTCGGCCTGGCGGGCGATCGCGGAGGATTCCGCCAGCGTCACGCCGGGATTCAGCCGCAGGCCGACCAGCAGCGTGCCTTCGTTGAAGGGCGGCAGGAAGGTGCGCGGGAAGAACGGCACCGCCACCGCGGCGGCGAGCACCGCGGCGCCGGCCAGCGCCATGGCCGCGCGCGGCCGGTCGAGCACCGCGGCCAGGCTCGTGCGGTAGCGCGCCTTGAGCCAGGCCAGCAGCCGTGTGTCGCCATGGTCCAGCGTTTTCATGCGCGGCAGCAGGTAGTAGGCCAGCACCGGCGTCACGGTCACCGACACCAGCAGCGACGCCAGCGTGGAGACGATGAAGGCCACGCCCAGCGGCACGAACAACCGGCCCTCCATGCCCGGCAGCGCGAAGAGCGGCAGGAACACCAGCACGATGATCACCGTGGCGTACAGAATGGCCGAGCGCACCTCCATCGACGCACGGGCCACCACCTCCAGCGGGTGCAATCGGTGCTGCGGGTGCCGCGCACGGTCGTCCTTCAGGCGGCGCATGATGTTCTCCACGTCCACCACGGCGTCGTCCACGAGCCCGCCGATGGCGATCGCCAGCCCACCGAGGGTCATCGTGTTGATCGACATGCCGAACCACTTGAACACCAGCGCGGTGATGCAGATCGACACCGGTATCGCCGTGAGCGCGATCAGCGTGGGCCGCAGGGTGCCGAGGAAGAAGAACAGGATCACCGCGACGAACACCGACGCGCCGATCAGCTTGCCCTGCAGGGTGTCGATCGATGCCTCGATGAAGCTCGCCTGCCGGAAGGTGATGCGGGGTGCGTTCAGCCCTGCGGGCAGCGAGGCCTGCATGCCTTCCAAAGCGCCTTCGATGGCACGCGTGAGCTGGATGGTGTCCGCCGTGGGCTGCTTCTGCACGCCCAGGATGACGGCCGGCGCTCCTTCGAATCCCGCGTCGCCGCGCCGGATCGCCGGAGCGAAGCGCACCGACGCGACCTGGCGCAGCAGGATGGCCTGCCCGCCGCGCGCGGTGAGGGCGAGGTTCTGCAGGTCTTCCAGGCGCGAGGTGCGGCCCAGATGCCGGATCAGGTATTCCCGTCCGTTGAGCTCGAGGAAGCCGCCGGAGGTGTTGGCCGAGAAGCCCCTGAGCGCGGCGTCCAGATCCGCCAGCGTGATGCCCAGCTCGGCCATGCGGGCCGTGTCCGGCTGCACCTGGAACTGCCGGACCTCCCCGCCGATCGGGATCACCTGGGCCACGCCCGCGATCGCCATGAGCCGCGGGCGCAGCACCCAGTCGGCATATTCGCGCACCTCCATGGCCGACAGCGCGGGCGCACCGGGCGGCGCATCCGGGCGGGCGCCGATGGGGATCGCGATCTGCAGGATCTCGCCCATGACGGAGCTGACCGGGCCCATGCGCGGCGTGATGCCGGGCGGAAGGCCCTCCTCCATCGCGCCGAGGCGCTCGGACACCATCTGCCGGGCACGGAAGATCTCCGTGCTCCAGTCGAAGGTGACGTAGATGAACGACAGCCCGGCGCTGGAGACGGAGCGCACGCTCTCCACCCCCGGCAGGCCGTTCATGGTCGTTTCCAGCGGGAAGGTGATGAGCTGTTCGACCTCTTCCGCGGCCATGCCGCCCGCCTCCGTCATCAGGGTGACGGTGGGCTTGTTGAGATCGGGGAACACGTCGACCGGCGTGCGCGACAGCGTGAAGGCGCCGTAGGCCATGGCCACCAGCGCCGCGATGAGCACGAGCAGGCGGTGGGCCAGGCCGTTGTCCAGAAGCCACTTGAACATGGGATGTGCCTCCTTGCGTTCAGCGGATCTGGTTGAGCAGCGCCGCGGCCCGGGTGACGACGCGATCGCCCCCGGCCAGGCCCGACGTCACCGCCACCGTGGCGCCGTCCAGCGGCTCCAGCGTGACCACGCGCGGCGCGAACGCCTCGGGCGCTGTCTTGATCCACACCACCGGCTGGTTGGCCGGATTGCGGACCACGGCATCGGCCGGCACGCGCAGGCCCTGGACGGTCGCGCGGCCGCGCACGAACACGGCGACCGGCTGGCCCACCGCCAGACCGGCCACCGCGCTGCCCGACGCTGCGAAGAGCATCGGCAGGGCCTGCTCGCGCAGGCTGCGCGCGGCCCCCAGGAAGGCCAGCGGTACCTGCGCGCCATTCACTGCGATGGCGGCTCCGGCCACGTCGCGCGCGACGGCGGGATCGTAGGCCAGGGCTTCGATGCGCAGGCGCCTCGGATCGACGACTTCGAACACCAGTTCGCGTGCATCCACCACCTGCCCCGCCACGGCATTGCTGGACGCGATCACCCCGTCCACCGGGGAGACGAGCGCATCGCGCCCCGACAGGCCGCCGCCGAGCGCGGCGATGCGCGCCGACAACCCCGCGGATTCGCTCTCCAGCGCCTCGATCTCCTTGCGCGGCACGGTTTCGCTCAGGGCGCGCAGGCGCTCCAGCCGCTTGTCGGCCAGGCCCTTCGCGGCCCGCAGCTCCGCGACCTGCGCCACTTGGGCCGAGCGCTCGATGGCGCCGCTGGCCGGCTGGACGTGCGCAAGCACCTCGCCGCGGCGCACCGCCTGCCCGACGTGGGGAAAGCCCTTGGGCCCGGGCTCCAGCCTGCCCGCCGCGAGGGCCTGGACCTTGCCGCCCGCGTTCGGGTCCATCACCACCCGGCCCGCCAGCTCATGGCTGCGCGCCAGCGGTTCCTGCACCACCGGCAGCGTGCGCAACTGCCATTGCCGCTGGGCGGGCTTCGGCAGGAACACGCTGCCATCGGGCAGGCGCCGCGGGCCGTCCGCCACCGTGGCTGTGGGGGCGTCGCCATGGTCATGCCCGGAATCCGCGGCGGCCGGCAGCGCTGCGCACCAGGCCACGGCCATGGCCACCATCCCGGCACGCACGCGGTACGGCAGTCTCGCGGCTGCGGCGGCTGCGGTGAACTCCGTGGAGGGGACAGGCCGTTCGAATCGTTGCGGCGCGTTCATGCGGCACCTCCGGTCACGGCCATGCGGCGCGCGTGGCTGCGCCGCTGGCGGCGGCCCCGGGCCACGGCAACGGCCAGTGCAACCGCCACCGCGACCGCCAGCGCCACGCCGGCGGCCCAGGCCCTGGAGGGACGCCAGCGGCCGGATTTCTGCGCAGCAGCCGTCTCGGCGTGCCCATGCACGTCGAGCGTGGCCGCGAGCCGGTCGGTCGACCCACCGGCGGACACGGTCGCGACGATGGCCAGTTCGCCTTCCGGCGGTTCAGCCAGTTCGGCTTCGAAAAGACCTTCGCCCTCGGCATGCACGGGAACCGGCTTGCCGCCGATGTCGAGAGCCAGCGTCGCGTCCTGCGCGGGCCGGTTGTCGCCCGCATGGTCCAGGTACAGCGCCAGATGCGGGCCTTGGAGGATGCCCACGAGTTCGAAGGCATCGGACCGGGCCGCAAAGCGGGGCGAAGCCTCGGCACCTGCGGTGGCCGCGGGCGCCGCGTCGTCGTGGCCCTCGTGCGCGAGCGCGCTGCCAGCCGGTACCGCCATCGCGGCAACCAGGCACCAGGCCCGGTGGAATGAGAAGAATTTTTGCATGGGGTGTTCGGGAAAATCGGAAATAGGGATGCAGCGTGGCTGCGCTCAGCGCGGCGGGGCCTCGGGCGCGGCAGCGGTATCCAGCGGCGATCCGGGCGGCAGCAGGCCCAGGGCCTGGCGCAGGCCGGACACCGCGGCATCGCGGTCCAGGCGCGCGCGCACGGCGTCCCGCGCGGCATCGGCGGCTTCCTGCTCGATGCGCAGGCGGGTGGGCAGATCGGTCTCGCCCAGCGCGAAGGACTTCTGCACGAACCCGCGCGTGGCGGCCGCCAGCGCCTCGCGCTTTTGGGCGGCCTCCCACTGGGCCTGCGCCGCGGAATGGCGGGCGCGGGCAGCAGCGGCCTGCGCGCGCACGCGGGCCTGCTCCCGCTCCAGCTGGGCCTCGGCTTCCATCGCCTCGGCCAGCGCCGAGGCCACGCGTGCCTCGTGCCGGCTGCCGCCGCCGAAGGGAATGCGCAGCGCCACGGTCGCACTCTGCCGATAGGCCTCGCCGCGGGCGCCGCGGTCGCGGGTGGTGAGCAGGGCCAACTCCGGGTTGGCGCGCTCCTGCACCGAGGCGAGTTCCGCCGCCCGCCGTGCCACCTCCGCCTTCCGGCGCAGCGCGATCAGTTCAGGATGGGCGTCCACGGCGGCCACGGCTTCGGAGGCCGTGGGCACGGGCTCAGGCACACCTTCGCGGCGCCGGGCCTGCGCCGCCGGAGCGGGCCGCAGGTCCTCGGTGGCCACGAGGGCACCGAGGGCGAGCCGGGCGCCCTCGAGCGCCCCTTCCGCCTCGGCCACGCCGGCCTGCGCGGAGGCCATTGCGCCATCCGCCTGGTGGCGGTCCACCAGCGCCAGGTCACCCGCCCGCACCCGGCGCGCCACATCGGCCGCCAGGGCCTCGGCGCTCGTCAGGCGCTCTTGCGCCTGCGCGAGCACGGCCTCGGCGCGCAGCCACTGCCACCATGCCTCGCGGACCTGCCCTGCCGTCCGCAGCCGTGCAGCCGCGAGCCGCCCCTGCTCCGCACCCTCTTCCGCGTCGGCCAGCCGTGCAGTGCGTGCGCGCTCGCCCGGCAGCCACAACGGCAGTGCGATGCCCGCTTCGTACTCGCGCGCTCCCTCCCGGCCGTTGAAGCGGTCGGTCTTGGCCGACAGCGACACCGCAGGCGGCTCTGCCGTCCACTGCCCCGCGATCTTCCGCCGGGCCGCGCCGGCCCGGGCGCGCGCGCCGGCCGCGAGCGCTTCGGGCTGCAGCGCCCAGGCGGCTTCGACGAGGCGGGCCAGTTCCGTGCCCTGCTCCATCGTGGGCAGGGCTCCGGGTACCGGCGCCTGCATTCCGGGTACGGCCCGAGACGCCGTGGCTGCGGTCTCGCGGCCGGAAACGGTCTGCGCCGGCGCCATGCCGGCGGCAAGACCCGCCAGGGCGCCCAGGACGCCCCAGCGAAACATCGTTCTCTGCATTCGATTTCTCTCCATCCATGTCGTGATCGGAAACGATGGATCGGAGAGGCGCGCGGGCCGTCGAACCGTGCCCTGCAGGGCCATGCCCGTGCGCCGCTCCCAGGGAGCACGCGCGAGACGCGCCTGGGCACGGGCACACGCACGGGCATGGGCGCAGAACGCGCACCATGACGGCGGTCAGGGACGGGAAGGGAAAACCGCTCGGGCCTCGCCGATCAGGCGAGGCGCGGCCAATTGGGCCGGTCGGGCAAGGCAGGCGGCGGAGCGCGCAGCGCGCCCGCAGTCCGTGGAGGGAGGGCCTCCATCACCGGCGACACGCACGGCAGCGAGAGATCGATGAGCGCGAGGGCGCAGCCGGCGTGGCATGCGCCGCAGTCCTGGTCGATGCCCGCCAGGGAGGAGACGGAAGCGTCGCCGCTGCCCGAGGCCTCGGCATGCTGGTGCGCGTGGTGCCCGAAGTGCTGCAGCGCAGCGGCCGGCTCATGCGCGCAATAGCCAGCCGCTTCCGCCCAGGTCCACTGGATCGGCAGCAGAGTCAGCAGAAGGAGGAGCAACCAGCGGCGCATGGCCGGAAATTGTAGCGACGCCGGTGCAAGACCCGCGGCGGCGCAAGGCCATGCGGGCTCGGATGCCAGAGGCCCGGATCAGGCCTGTGCGTGGCGGCGCACCCAGGCCGCGTACTTGTCCATCCAGGTCTGCACGAACTGGCGGCTGGATTCGCCGATGTTGCCGTCGTCGTCGAACAGGCCCTCCTTGGCCTGGATGAACGCCTCGGGCTGGCCCAGGGTGGGCACGTCGAGGTAGGCGAGGATGTTGCGCAGGTGCTGTTGCGCGAGCGCGGTGCCGATGGCGCCGATCGATACGCCGATCACGCCGCCGGGCTTGCCGCTCCACACGCTCTGCCCGTAGGGGCGGGAGGCATGGTCGATGGCGTTCTTGAGCACGCCCGGGACGGAGCGGTTGTATTCCGGCGTGACGAACAGCAGGCCCTGCGCCTTGGAGATGTCCGACTTGAGGCGCCGCACGGGCTCGCTCTGGTGGTCGTCCTCGTCCTGGTTGTAGAGCGGCAGATCGTCGATCCGCACCTGCACCAGCGTGAAATCAGGCGGTGCCAGTCGGGCCAGGGCGTCGGCCAGGCGGCGGTTGAACGAATCCTTGCGCAGGCTGCCCACGAAGACGGCGATGGTGTATTGGCTCACGGGAACTCCTTTGGCGGGAATGGCGGGAAGGCACGCAGGCGGCAGTGCCGCGCTGCACGACAGGATGCCCATGATCCCTGCGCACTGCGGAGCCGGCTGTCAGGCAAGTGCGCATTCGGAGCCGGCTCAGCCGCCCGCGGCCCGCGGGGATTCGTGCCCGGCGGCGCTCTCGCGTGCCGTGGCCTGCGTGATGTGCGCGCCCGCCGGCACGTCCGTGGTCACCCACACGTTGCCGCCGATCACCGCGCCGCGCCCCAGCGTCACGCGGCCCAGGATGGTCGCGCCCGCATAGATCACCACGCCGTCTTCCACGATCGGATGGCGCGCCAGCCCCTTCTTCGGCCGGCCGTCCGCATCGGACGGGAACCGCTTGGCGCCCAGCGTCACGGCCTGGTAGAGCCGCACCTGCTCGCCGATCACGGCGGTTTCGCCGATCACCACGCCGGTGCCGTGGTCGATGAAGAAGCCTGCGCCGATGCGTGCGCCGGGGTGGATGTCGATGCCGGTCTGCGCATGCGCCAGCTCGGACACCATGCGCGCCAGCAGCGGCAGCTCCAGCCCGTAGAGCACATGGGCGAGGCGGTGGTGGATCATCGCCAGCACGCCCGGATAGCACAGCAGCACCTCGTCCACGCTGCGCGCGGCAGGGTCGCCGTGGAAGGCCGCGAGCACGTCCGAATCCAGCATCCGGCGGATGCCGGGCAACGCGTCGGCGAAGCTGCGCGCCGCCTCCAGGGCCGTGGCGCCGGACTGTTCCGGCGTGGGGACGGAGCCCGTGCGCCGCGCGACGTGGCGCAGTTCCAGCCCGATCTGCTGGTGCAGCGCCTGCAGCGCGGCATCGAGCTCATGGGCGACGAAGATGTCCTCGCTCTCGGGGCGCAGGTCGTGCGGCCCGAGCCGCAGCGGGAAGAGCGCGCCCTTCAGCTGCTCCACGATGCGCGCGACCGCATCGCGCGAGGGAAACTCGCGGCCGGCGGGCTCCTGCTCGCGGTTCTGCGCCCTGCGCCACTCGCTGCGGGCGGCATGGAGCTGGCGGCCGAGGCCGGCGATGTCGAAAGTGGCCATGGGGGTTCTCCGGTTCTGTCCGGGCGGCCGGCCGGATCGGCCGGGCGGCGGATGCGCAGTCCATCGTAGCCGCACGCGCGCAGGCGTGTAGGCCATGGGGCATCGGGCTCCGCGAGGCCCTGCGGAAGCCCCGGCCGAAGGAGCCGGGCACACCCGGCCCCCGGGTATCGCTTACCAGCCGGCCAGCACCGCGCCCTTGAACTGCGTCTCGATGAACTGGCGCGTCTCGTCCGAGTGGTAGGCCTTCACGAGCTTGGCCACCCAGGGCTTGTCCTTGTCGGCCTCGCGCACCGCGATGATGTTCACGTAGGGGCTCTTGGCGCTTTCCTGGGCGATGGCGTCGGTCTTGGGGTTGAGGCCGGCCGACAGCGCGAAGTTCGTGTTGATCGCGGCGGCGTCCAGGTCGTCGAGCGAGCGCGCGAGCTGGGCGGCGTCGAGCTCCACGAACTTGAGCTTCTTGGGATTGGAGGTCACGTCGAGCGGCGTCGCCTTGAGGCCGGCACCGTCCTTGAGCTTGATGAGGCCCTTGTCCTGCAGCACCAGCAGCACGCGGCCGCCGTTGGTCGGGTCGTTGGGAATGCCGAAGCGCGCGCCTTCCTTCAGGTCTTCGAGCTTCTTGACCTTCTTCGAATACAGGCCGATCGGGAAGTTGACCGTGTAGCCGGCGGACACCAGTTTGTAGCCGCGGTCCTTCACCTGCGCATCCAGGTAGGGCTTGTGCTGGTAGCTGTTGGCGTCCAGGTCGCCGGCGGAGAGCGCCGCATTGGGCTGCACGTAGTCGCTGAATTCGACGATCTGGATCTTCAGGCCGTCTTTCTCGGCGGTCTTCTTGACCTGTTCCATTATCTGCGCATGCGGGCCGGCGGTGACGCCGACCTTGATCGGCTTGTCCTGGGCCAGAGCGCCCTGCGACAGGATGGCGGCCACCGACAGGGCCAGGGCGGAACGGAGAAGGGAGCGCTTGTTCACAGGGTCATACCTTTGGGGGGAGAGGCAGCGATGGTATCGGCCGTGGCGCCGGACTTCAAAGAATAGATCGTCATTTTCTAAGCTCGGAAAGCTTATGAGGCGCGCAGCGCGACCGCGCCGGAGCCGCCGAGCTTGAAGACGCTCACGACTTCCGCCAGGTGGGCCGCCTGCTGCTCGAGGCCGCGCGCGGCCGATGCACCCTGCTCCACCAGCGCCGCGTTCTGGCGGGTGGACTGGTCCAGCTCCGCCACGGCGACGCCCACCGAGGCGATGCCGCCGGTCTGCTGCCCCGTGGAGGCGCTGATCTCGGCGATGAGCTGCGCCACGCGCTCCACCTCGCCCACGATGTCGGCCATGCTCGAACCCGCCTCGGCCGCGAGGCGCGAGCCCTGGCCGACGCGCGCCACGCTGTCGTCGATCAGGGCCTTGATCTCCCGGGCGGCCGTGGCGCTGCGCTGCGCGAGGCTGCGCACCTCGCCCGCGACCACCGCGAAGCCGCGGCCCTGCTCGCCAGCCCGCGCCGCCTCGACGGCCGCGTTGAGCGCCAGGATGTTGGTCTGGAAGGCGATGCCGTCGATCACGCCGATGATGTCCGCGATCCGGTTGGAGCTTTCGGTGATCGCATCCATGGTCGCCACCACCTGGCCCACCACCTCGCCGCCCTTGCCCGCCGCGGCGCTGGCCGAGCCGGCGAGCTGGGCCGCCTGCTGCGCGGATTCGGCATTGCCATTGACGGAGAGCGTCATGCGCTCCATCGATGCGGTCGTGTGCTCCAGGTGCTGCGCCTGGACCTCGGTGCGCTGCAGCAGGCCGGCATTGCCCTCGGCGATCTCCAGCGAACCGCGCGCCATCGATTCGGAGGCGTTGCGCACGCGCGCCACCACCGCCGCCAGGTTCTGCTGCATGCTGCCCAGCGAGGCAAGCACGCTGCCGGTGCGCGCCGCGGCAGCGCCCGGCACGGGGCCGAGCTCGCCGGAGGCCACGCGGTGCGCCACTTCCGCCAGCGCCTGGGGCTCCGCGCCCAGCTGGTCGAGCAGGCTGCGCGACACCGCCCAGGCGACCAGCACGCTCACGGCCACCGCCAGCACCAGCGCCGAGAGCATCACCGCGCGGAAGCCGCTCGCCTGCTGCATCGCCGTGGCGTTCTCCGCCTGGATGCGCTTTTCCTCGAAGTCGATCAGCCGGTTGATGGC
>Ga0308171_1003629_pt1 | contig 13901 bp, 10 predicted proteins | sample PhyGR1_FD_202135 | JGI IMG/M metagenome (GOLD analysis project Ga0308171, IMG submission 202135) | Phyllosphere microbial communities from UC Gill Tract Community Farm, Albany, California, United States - DLSLSG.R1 | ecosystem: Host-associated > Plants > Phyllosphere > Unclassified | place: USA... | reverse complement strand
CTGACACCCGTATGGCCGTCGTTCGGAGAGAGTTATGAGTGCGCTCTACATGATTATCGGCACCCTGGTGGCATTGGGGGTGCTGGTTACCTTTCACGAGTTCGGCCATTTCTGGGTCGCACGGCGCTGTGGCGTCAAGGTGCTGCGCTTTTCGGTAGGCTTCGGCACGCCGCTGCTGCGCTGGCACGACCGCCAGGGTACCGAGTTCGTGGTCGCGGCCATTCCGTTGGGCGGCTACGTCAAGATGCTCGACGAGCGTGAAGGTGAGGTGCCGGCCGATCAGGCCGAGCAGTCCTTCAACCGCAAGAGCGTACGTCAGCGCATCGCCATCGTCGCCGCCGGGCCGGTAGCGAACTTCCTCCTGGCCCTGGTTTTCTTCTGGTTGCTGGCAATGCTCGGCACTCAGCAGCTCAAGCCTGTGGTCGGTTCGGTCGAGCCGGGCAGCATCGCGGCAACCGCTGGTCTGATGGCGGGCGAGGAAATCGTTGCAGTAGATGGCGAAAGCACCGCGGGTTGGGCAGCGGTGAACCTGCAGATGGTTCGTCGACTGGGCGAAACCGGGTCCTTGCAACTGACCGTGCGCGAGCCGGGCTCGGATGCCCAGGCTACCCGTTCGCTGGCGCTGAGCCAGTGGCTGCAGGGTTCCGACGAGCCCGATCCGATCCGCTCGCTGGGCATCCGTCCGTGGCGCCCGGCGCTCGAGCCGATCCTGGCCGAACTCGATCCGAACGGTCCGGCCCAGTCCGCCGGGCTGCGCGCCGGGGACCGTCTGTTGGCACTGGACGGCCAGCCGCTGGGCGATTGGCAGCAGGTCGTGGACCTGGTGCGCCAGCGCCCGGACAGTCGGATCGTACTGCGTGTGGAGCGCGACAATGCCCAGCTGGAGGTGCCGGTCAATCTGGTTTCCAAGGGCGAGGGCAAAGCGGCGGGGTACCTGGGCGCCGGGGTGAAACCGGTCGAATGGCCACCACAGATGCTGCGCGAAGTCAGCTACGGGCCGCTCGATGCCGTGGTCGAAGGCGCCAGGCGTACCTGGACCATGAGCGTGCTGACCCTTGATTCGCTGAAGAAAATGCTGTTCGGCGAGCTGTCGGTAAAAAACTTGAGTGGACCGATAACCATTGCTAAAGTGGCGGGCGCTTCGGCCCAGTCGGGTTTTGGGGATTTCCTGAATTTCCTCGCCTACCTGAGCATAAGCCTCGGAGTTCTCAATTTGCTGCCCATTCCAGTACTGGATGGGGGGCATCTGCTGTTCTATCTGATCGAATGGGTGCGTGGTCGCCCAGTGTCCGATCGGGTACAGGGTTGGGGAATCCAGATCGGCATCAGTCTGGTGGTCGGGGTCATGCTGCTTGCCCTGATAAACGATCTGGGTCGACTGTAACGCTTCGCTCGTTTGCGAACCTGCCGCTTCTGCGGCAGTTTGTTTATTGCCAGTTGGAATAAGAAAGGACTTCATGAAACGTCTGCTGCTAACTGCGGTTCTTGCCGTACTGATGATCGCTGAAGTTCACGCCGCGTCCTTCACCATCTCCGATATTCGTGTCAACGGTCTGCAGCGGGTGTCCGCTGGCAGCGTGTTTGGCGCGTTGCCGTTGAACGTAGGTGACCAGGCCGACGACGGTCGCCTGGTGGAATCGACCCGTGCACTCTTTAAAACCGGGTTCTTCCAGGATATCCAGCTGGGCCGGGACGGTAACGTCCTGGTGATCACCGTGGTCGAACGACCCTCGGTGGCCAGTATCGACATCGAAGGCAACAAGGCCATCTCCACCGAAGACCTGATGAAGGGCCTCAAGCAGTCCGGCCTGGCCGAAGGCGAGATCTTCCAGCGCGCGACCCTCGAAGGCGTGCGCAACGAGCTGCAGCGCCAGTACGTCGCCCAGGGTCGCTACTCGGCGTCGGTCGACACCGAAGTGGTCACCCAGCCGCGCAACCGCGTGGCCCTGAAGATCAACATCAACGAAGGCACGGTCGCGGCCATCCAGCACATCAACGTGGTGGGCAACTCGGTATTCCCCGAGGAAGACCTGACCGACCTGTTCGAACTCAAGACGTCCAACTGGCTGTCGTTCTTCCGCAACGACGACAAGTACGCACGCGAAAAGCTGTCCGGTGACCTGGAGCGTCTGCGTTCCTACTACCTGGACCGCGGCTACATCAACATGGACATCGCGTCCACCCAGGTGTCGATCACCCCGGACAAGAAGCACGTCTACATCACCGTCAACGTCAACGAAGGTGAAAAGTACACCGTTCGCGACGTCAAGCTCAGCGGTGACCTGAAAGTGCCTGAAGATCAGGTCCAGCAGTTGATGCTGGTGAAGAAGGGCCAGGTGTTCTCGCGCAAGGTCATGACCTCGACTTCCGAGTTGATCACCCGCCGCCTGGGTAACGACGGCTACACTTTCGCCAACGTCAACGGCGTGCCTCAGCCGCACGACGAAGACCACACCGTCGACATCACCTTCGTGGTCGATCCGGGCAAGCGTGCCTACGTCAACCGCATCAACTTCCGTGGCAACACCAAGTCGGAAGACGAAGTGCTGCGTCGCGAAATGCGCCAGATGGAAGGCGGCTGGGCCTCGACCTACCTGATCGACCAATCCAAGACCCGCCTCGAGCGCCTCGGCTTCTTCAAGGAAGTGAACGTCGAGACCCCGGCCGTGCCCGGTACCGATGACCAGGTCGACGTCAACTATGCCGTGGAAGAGCAGGCGTCGGGTTCCATCACCGCCAGCGTCGGCTTCGCGCAGAGCGCCGGTCTGATCCTGGGTGGTTCGATCAGCCAGAACAACTTCCTGGGTACCGGTAACCGCGTGTCGATCGGCTTGACCCGCAGCGAATACCAGAGCCGCTACAACTTCAGCTACACCGACCCCTACTACACGCCGGACGGTGTCAGCCTGGGCTACAACGCGTTCTATCGCTCCACCGACTATGACGACCTCGACGTCGATGTAGCCAGCTACGCGGTGGACAGCCTGGGCGCCGGCATGAACTTCGGCTACCCGATCAGTGAAACCTCGCGCCTGACCTTTGGCCTGAGCGTGCAGAACGACAAGATCAAGACCGGTAAATACACCGTTGAAGAGATTTTCGACTTCATCGAGAAGGAAGGTGAGAACTTCACCAACTTCAAGGCCTCGGCCGGCTGGTCTTCGTCAACGCTGAACAAGGGTGTGCTGCCGACCCGCGGTGCCTCGCAAAGCCTGACCGGTGAAGTCACCATTCCGGGCAGCGACCTGTCGTTCTTCAAGATCGACTATCGCAACCAGGCGTTCGTGCCGGTTACCGAAAACTACACCATGCGCTTCCACACCGAGCTGGGTTACGGTGACGGCTATGGCTCTACGGACGGCCTGCCGTTCTACGAGAACTACTACGCAGGTGGTTTCAACTCGGTACGCGGCTTCAAGGACAGTACGCTTGGCCCGCGCAGTACACCTAGCCAAGGAAATCGCCCAAATACTCTCAAGGACCCGGATCAGGATCCATTGGCCTTCGGTGGCAACGTACAGATCACCGGTGGTGCCGAAGTCCTGTTCCCGCTGCCGTTCGTGAAGGATCAGCGCTCATTGCGTACTTCCCTGTTCGTCGACGTTGGTAACGTATTCGATACCAACTGCAACGACAGCAAAACCGCAACCGGTGAAACCGTCCGCTGCAACGACATCGACATCGCCAACATGGCCGTCTCCGCCGGTCTGGGTGTGACCTGGATCACTGCCCTGGGCCCGTTGAGCTTCAGCCTGGCAATGCCGGTCAAGAAACCTGACAACGCCGAAACCCAAGTCTTCCAATTCTCTCTGGGTCAGACCTTCTAAGGTCTGCTCCTTGGCAACAACAACGGATTTTGTAGGAGTTTATTGTGCGCAAGTTGACTCAAATGGTTGTTCTGGCCGCGACCCTCGCCGCCTCACTGGGTGCCACGCCGGCTTTCGCCGACATGAAAATCGCCGTTCTGAACTATCAGATGGCACTGCTCGAGTCTGACGCGGCCAAGAAGTACGCTGTCGATGCCGAGAAGAAATTCGGTCCGCAGTTGAGCAAGCTCAAGACCCTGGAAAGCAGCGCCAAGAGCATTCAGGACCGTCTGGTCGCCGGTGGCGACAAGATGGCCCAGCCCGAGCGCGAGCGCCTGGAACTCGAGTTCAAGCAGAAAGCCCGCGACTTCCAGTTCCAGTCCAAGGAACTGAACGAAGCCAAGGCCGTTGCCGATCGCGAAATGCTCAAGCAGCTCAAGCCCAAGCTTGACGGCGCTGTCGAAGAAGTCATCAAGAAAGGTGCCTTCGACCTGGTGCTGGAGCGCGGTGCGGTGATTGATGTCAAACCTCAGTTCGACATCACTCGCCAGGTCATCGAGCGCATGAATCAGTCGCGCTGATATGACAGCGACCATGAAGCTCGGTCAACTGGCCGAGTTCCTGGGCGCCACGGTCAGTGGCGACCCGGAGAAGATCATCACTGGGCTGGCCACCTTGCAGGAGGCCGGCCCTGATCAGCTGAGCTTTCTGGCCAACCCGCAGTATCGCAAATTCCTCCCCGACAGCCATGCCGGAGCCGTACTGCTCAAGGCCGCCGACGCCGAAGGGTTCCAGGGTGATGCGCTGATCGTTCCCGATCCGTATCTGGCCTATGCGCGCATCTCCCACTTGTTCGACCCCAAGCCTCGCGCCAGCACCGGTGTGCATCCTACGGCGGTCATCGCCGCCGATGCCCAGGTCGATGCTGCTGCCAGTGTCGGGCCGTTCGCGGTGGTGGAAAGCGGGGCCAGGATTGCGGCCGGGGTCACCATTGGCGCGCACTGTTTCATCGGTGCGCGCTGCGAGATCGGCGAGGGTGGCTGGTTGGCGCCCCGGGTGACGCTCTATCACGACGTACGTATCGGCAAGCGAGTGGTCATCCAGTCCGGTGCCGTGCTGGGGGGCGAGGGCTTCGGCTTTGCCAACGAGAAAGGCGTCTGGCAGAAGATCGCCCAGATCGGTGGGGTCAGCATCGGTGACGACTGCGAGATCGGCGTGAATACCGCCATCGACCGCGGCGCACTGGCCGATACCGTCATCGGCAATGGGGTGAAGCTCGACAACCAGATCCAGATTGCCCACAACGTGCAGATTGGCGACAACACCGCCATGGCGGCCTGCGTCGGCATTTCGGGAAGCAGCAAGATCGGCAAGAATTGCATGCTCGCAGGCGGTGTAGGCCTGGTCGGGCACATCGAGATCTGCGATGGCGTGTTCATCACCGGCATGACCATGGTGACCCATTCGATCACCGAACCGGGTGCCTATTCTTCGGGTACGGCGATGCAGCCGGCAGCCGAGTGGCGCAAGAGCGCTGCGCGATTGCGGCATCTGGATGACATGGCTCGGCGCCTCAAGCAGGTGGAAAAGCATGTCGAGGCAGTGACCCAAGGCGGTAAAGCGTCATCTGATGGCTGATACCTTTTCCATATCAAGTGTGCCCAGCCGCTAGACTGCCCCTTGATTTGCAATAGGAGTGTCGCGCGTCAGCCGCGCGCTCCCTATCTTTACTACAGGCTTCCCCCCGAAATGATGGACATCAACGAGATTCGCGAATACCTGCCGCACCGCTATCCCTTCCTGTTGGTGGATCGGGTCGTGGAGCTGGACGTCGAAAGCCAGAGCATTCGCGCCTACAAGAATGTCAGCATCAACGAGCCGTTCTTCAATGGTCACTTTCCCGCGCACCCGATCATGCCGGGCGTGCTGATCATCGAGGCCATGGCCCAGGCTGCCGGCATCCTTGGTTTCAAGATGCTCGACGTGAAACCGGCCGACGGTACGCTCTACTACTTCGTGGGTTCGGACAAGCTGCGTTTCCGCCAGCCGGTGCTGCCGGGTGATCAGCTGATCCTGGAAGCCAAGTTCATCAGCTGCAAGCGCCAGATCTGGAAGTTCGACTGCAAGGCTTCGGTCGATGGCAAGCCGGTCTGCTCGGCCGAGATCATCTGTGCGGAACGCAAGCTATGAGTTTGATTGACCCTCGCGCCATCATCGATCCGTCCGCCGTATTGGCAGATGGCGTCGAAGTCGGCCCTTGGTCGATCGTTGGTGCGGGCGTGGAAGTCGGCGAGGGCACCGTGATCGGTCCCCATGTCATCCTCAAGGGGCCGACCCGCATCGGCAGGCACAATCGCATCTACCAGTTTTCCTCCATCGGGGAAGACACGCCGGACCTCAAGTACAAGGGCGAGGAAACCCGCCTAGTCATCGGTGACCACAACGTCATCCGCGAAGGCGTGACCATCCACCGTGGCACCGTGCAGGACCGCGCCGAAACCACCTTGGGCGACCATAACCTGATCATGGCCTACGCCCATATCGGGCACGACAGCGTGATCGGCAACCACTGCATTCTGGTCAACAACACCGCTTTGGCCGGCCATGTGCATGTTCACGACTGGGCGATCCTCTCCGGCTTCACCTTGGTTCACCAGTACTGCCACATTGGCGCGCACAGCTTTTCGGGCATGGGTACCGCCATCGGCAAGGATGTGCCGGCCTATGTCACGGTGTTCGGCAACCCGGCCGAAGCCCGCAGCATGAATTTCGAAGGCATGCGCCGCCGCGGTTTCAGCGATGAAGCGATTCACGCGCTGCGCCGTGCCTACAAGACGGTCTACCGCCGTGGCCTGACCGTCGAGCAGGCGCTGCTCGATCTGGAAGAACCTGCGCGGCTGCACCCCGAAGTCGACGTGTTCCTCAAGTCGATCCAGTCTTCGACTCGCGGCATCACCCGCTGATGTCTCACCCCGCACCGCTGACCGTGGCACTGGTGGCAGGCGAAGCCAGTGGCGATATTCTGGGTTCCGGGCTGATGCGTGCGCTCAAGGCGCGCCATCCGCATGTCCAGTTCATCGGCGTCGGCGGCCCGCTGATGGAAGCCGAAGGGATGGTCAGTCGCTTCCCGATGGAGCGCCTGGCAGTGATGGGCCTGGTCGAAGTGCTGGGTCGCCTGCGCGAACTGCTGGCACGACGCAAGCAGCTGATTGCCGAGCTGATTTCGTCCAGGCCGGATGTCTTCATCGGCATCGACGCCCCCGACTTTACGTTGAACATCGAGCTCAAGCTGCGCCAGGCCGGCATCAAGACCGTGCATTACGTGAGCCCCTCGGTCTGGGCCTGGCGGCAGAAGCGCGTATTGAAGATTCGCCAGGGCTGCGACCTGATGCTCACGTTGCTGCCTTTCGAGGCCCGCTTCTACGAGGAACAGGGCGTGCCGGTGCGTTTCGTCGGTCACCCGTTGGCCGATACCATTGCGCTGCAGGCGGACCGCAGTGAGGCCCGCACCCAGCTGGGCCTGGCCGGCGAGTTCCCGCTGGTGGCCTTGATGCCCGGCAGTCGTGGTGGGGAAGTCGGCCGCTTGGGCGAGCTGTTCCTCGACAGTGCCCAGTTGCTGTTGCAGTCGAAACCTGATGCACGCTTCGTGATTCCCTGTGCCAACCCACAGCGGCGGGCGCAACTGGAGCAGATGCTTGCGGGGCGCACGCTGCCGGTGACCTTGCTCGACGGCGGCTCGCACACGGCGCTGGCTGCCTGTGACGCGGTGCTGATCGCTTCCGGTACGGCCACTTTGGAGGCCCTGCTGTACAAGCGCCCGATGGTGGTCGCGTATCGACTGGCGCCCCTGACGTACTGGATTCTCAAGCGCATGGTCAAGAGCCCCTACGTGTCGTTGCCCAACCTCCTGGCCCAGCGCATGCTGGTGCCCGAGCTGCTGCAGGATGACGCTACCCCCCAGGCACTGGTCGAGCGCTTGCTGCCGCTGCTGGCCGGTGGCGAGGAGCAGACCAGCGGTTTCGACGCGATTCATCGCACGCTGCGCCGCGACGCCTCCAACCAGGCGGCCGACGCCGTGCTGCAACTGATAGGCAGGAACGATGGCTAAGCCTCTACAGACAAGCAGGCAACTGCAAATGGGCCTGGATTTCGATCTGGTCGAAGAGCTGGTCGCCGGTGTCGATGAAGTCGGCCGGGGCCCGTTGTGTGGCGCGGTGGTGACGGCGGCGGTGATTCTCGATCCGCGTCGGCCGATCCTGGGCCTCAACGATTCGAAGAAACTCACCGAAGCGCGTCGCGAACTGCTCTACGACGAAATCTGCGAGAAAGCGCTGGCCTGGTGTATCGCCCGTGCCGAGGTCGAAGAGATCGACCGCCTGAACATTCTGCACGCGACCATGCTCGCCATGCAGCGGGCGGTCCAAGGCCTGAGCATCACGCCAAGACTGGCGCTGATCGATGGCAATCGCTGCCCGCAGCTGGATGTACCAAGCGCCCCGGTTATCCAGGGCGACGCGAAGGTCCCGGCCATTGCCGCTGCTTCGATCCTGGCCAAGGTCAGTCGCGACCGGGAAATGTCCGCTTTCGAATTGATCTACCCGGGTTACGGCATGGGTGGTCACAAGGGCTACCCCACGCCGGTGCATCTGGAAGCCTTGACCCGCCTGGGGCCGACGCCCATTCATCGGCGATCGTTCGCGCCAGTCCGCGCGGCGTGGCAGGCTCGCGAAAGCATCGATCAAACCCCCGCCTGGGTCTAGCAGGCTGATGTTTTGATCAAGGCCCGGTACAATCCGGGCCTTGTCGTTCTACCCGTCACCATAGGATCAACATGTCGGTTTCCTTCGTTCATCTTCGCCTGCACACCGAATACTCGCTGGTCGACGGCCTGGTGCGGATCAAGCCGCTGGTCAAGGCGCTGGCCGGCATGAACATGCCAGCGGTGGCGGTGACCGACCAGAACAACATGTGTTCGCTGGTGAAGTTCTACAAGGCGGCCATGGGCGCCGGCATCAAGCCGATCTGCGGTGCCGACCTGTGGCTGGCCAATCGCGACCCCGACGGCCCCCTGAGCCGCATTAGCCTGCTGGCGATGAACGCGGTCGGCTATCGCAACATCACCGAGCTGATTTCCCGCGGCTTCATCGATGGCCAGCGCAATGGCCAGGTGATCGTTGAGCGACAGTGGGTGGCCGAAGCCAGCGAAGGGGTGATCTGCCTGTCGGCGGCCAAGGAGGGCGAGATCGGCATGGCCCTGTTGGGCGGCTACCCGGGCGATGCCGACAACCTGCTGCGCGAGTGGATGGCGGTGTTCCCCGAGCGCTTCTATGTCGAGGTGCAGCGGACCAACCGCACCAACGACGAAGAGTACCTGCACGCCGCCGTCGCCTTGGCCGACCGCCTGGGCGCGCCCTTGGTGGCCACCAACGATGTGCGCTTCATCAAGCAGGAAGACTTCGAGGCCCACGAGACGCGCGTGTGCATTGGTGAAGGCCGGGCGCTGGACGACCCGCGCCGCAACAAGAACTACAGCGACCAGCAGTACCTCAAGAGCGCCGAGGAGATGGCCGAGTTGTTCAGCGACCTGCCCGAGGCGCTGGAAAACACCGTCGAGATCGCCAAGCGCTGCAACATCGACGTCAAGCTGGGCAAGCACTTCCTGCCCGATTACCCGATTCCCGATGGCATGACCATCGATGAATATTTCCGCAAGGTCTCGTTCGACGGCCTGGAAGAGCGCCTGGCCGTGCTGCTGCCCAAGGACACTACCGAGAACTACGAAGCGCGCCGACAGGTGTATGTCGACCGGCTGAATTTCGAGCTCGACATCATCATCCAGATGGGCTTCCCCGGTTACTTCCTGATCGTGATGGACTTCATCCAGTGGGCCAAGAACAACGGCGTGCCGGTGGGTCCGGGCCGGGGGTCGGGCGCAGGGTCCCTGGTGGCATACGTACAGAAGATCACCGACCTTGATCCACTGGAATACGACCTGCTGTTCGAACGCTTCCTCAACCCCGAGCGGGTGTCCATGCCCGACTTCGACGTCGACTTCTGCATGGACGGTCGCGACCGGGTCATCGACTACGTGGCTGACAAGTACGGCCGCAATGCGGTCAGCCAGATCATCACCTTCGGCTCCATGGCGGCCAAGGCGGTGGTGCGCGACGTGGCGCGGGTGCAGGGCAAGTCCTACGGCCTGGCTGATCGCCTGTCCAAGATGATTCCCTTCGAAGTCGGCATGACCCTGGAAAAGGCCTACGAGCAGGAAGAAATCCTGCGCGACTTCATCAAGGTCGATGAAGAGGCGGCAGAAATCTGGGAAATGGCGCGCAAGCTCGAAGGCGTGGTGCGTAACGTCGGCAAGCACGCCGGTGGTGTGGTGATCGCGCCGACCAAGCTGACCGACTTCGCGCCGATCTATTGCGACGAGGCCGGTGACGGCCTGGTGACCCAGTTCGACAAGGATGACGTGGAAGCGGCAGGCTTGGTCAAGTTCGACTTCCTCGGCCTGCGTACCCTGACCATCATCGACTGGGCGCTGAAGACCATCAACCGCGACCGGGCCAAGGTCAACGAGGCGCCGCTGGACATCGCCTTCATCCCGCTCGACGACAAACCGACCTACCAGTTGCTGCAGAAGGCCGAGACCACCGCTGTCTTCCAGCTCGAATCGCGCGGCATGAAGGAGCTGATCAAGAAGCTCAAGCCCGACTGCCTGGAAGACCTCATTGCACTGGTGGCGTTGTTCCGGCCGGGCCCGCTGCAGTCGGGCATGGTGGACGACTTCATCAACCGCAAGCACGGTCGCGCCGAGCTGGCCTACCCGCATTCGGACTACCAGTACGAGGGTCTGAAACCGGTGCTGGCGCCCACCTACGGCATCATCCTGTATCAGGAACAGGTGATGCAGATCGCTCAGGTGATGGCAGGCTACACCCTCGGCGGCGCCGACATGTTGCGTCGCGCCATGGGCAAGAAGAAACCCGAAGAGATGGCCAAGCAGCGTGGCGGCTTCATCGAAGGGTGCGCCACCAACAACATCGACCCGGACCTGGCGGGCAACATCTTCGACCTGGTGGAAAAATTCGCCGGTTACGGTTTCAACAAGTCCCACTCCGCCGCCTATGGCCTGGTGTCCTATCAGACCGCCTGGCTCAAGGCTCACTACCCGGCGCCGTTCATGGCCGCGGTGCTCTCGGCGGACATGCACAACACCGACAAGGTCGTGACCTTGATCGAAGAAGTGCGCACCATGAAGCTGCGCCTGGACGCGCCGGACGTGAACAACTCCGAGTTCAAGTTCACGGTCAACGACGATGGCCGCATCGTCTATGGGCTGGGCGCGATCAAAGGCGTGGGCGAGGGACCGGTGGAGGCGATCATCGAGGCCCGTCAGGCCGGCCCGTTCAAGGACCTGTTCGACTTCTGCGAGCGCGTCGATCTCAAGCGCATCAACAAACGCACACTCGACGGTCTGATCCGCAGCGGTGCGATCGACCGCCTGGGCCCGTATTTCCACGATGAGCCCAAGGCCTATCAAGCCAACATCGACCGCAATCGCGCGGTACTGCTGTCGGCCATGGAGGGCGCGATCAAGGCGGCGGAGCAGACCGCACGCACCCACGACAGTGGCCACGACGACCTCTTCGGCGGTGTGTTCGTCGAAGCGGACGCCGATGTCTATGCCGATCATCGCAAGGCCAAGGAGCTGACCCTCAAGGAGCGGCTGCGCGGCGAGAAGGAGACCCTGGGGCTGTACCTCACCGGGCACCCGATCGACGAATACGAAGGCGAGATCCGCCGCTTCGCTCGGCAGCGCATCATCGACCTCAAGCCTTCGCGCGAAACCCAGACCGTGGCCGGCATGGTCATCGCGCTGCGGGTGATGAAGAACAAGAAGGGCGACAAGATGGGCTTCATTACCCTCGACGACCGCTCGGCCCGCATCGAGGCTTCATTGTTCGCCGATGCCTTCATGTCCGCGCAATCGCTGCTGCAGACCGACGCCATGGTGGTGGTGGAAGGGGAGGTCAGCAACGATGACTTCTCCGGTGGCCTGCGCCTGCGCGTCAAGCGCGTGATGAGCATGGAAGATGCGCGCACCAACCTGGCCGAAAGCTTGCGTCTGAAGGTGCACGCCGACGGGCTGGGTGGCGATCGGCTCGGCTGGCTGGGCGAGTTGTGCCGTCAGCACCGTGGCGCCTGCCCGATCACCATGGAATACACCAGCAACGACGCCAAGGCGACGCTGCAGTTCGGCGAAGGCTGGCGGATCGACCCGGCCGACAGCTTGATTCAAGCGTTGCGTGACCAGTTCGGTCGCGAGAACGTCTTTCTGCAATATCGTTGAACTTGACCGTTGAGCTGGCCCCCGCGGGCCGGGCTCGACCACAATTAATAAACTCGACCTGAACGCGCCGTTTCCTTTAAGGTATGGCGCCAAACGGATCAACCGGCCGGCCGCTTGGCCGTCGACCCAAGACGGATGCCTATGAACCCGAATTTTCTTGATTTCGAACAGCCGATCGCTGACCTGCAAGCCAAGATCGAAGAGCTGCGCCTGGTAGGCAACGACAATTCGTTGAACATCGGCGACGAGATCTCTCGCCTGCAAGACAAGAGCAGCACGCTGACCGAAAGCATCTTCGGCAACCTGACCAGCTGGCAGATTGCCCGGCTGGCGCGTCACCCGCGCCGCCCGTACACCCTGGACTACATTCAGCACATCTTCACCGAGTTCGATGAGCTGCACGGCGACCGTCATTTCTCCGACGACGCCGCCATCGTTGGCGGTGTCGCTCGTCTCGACGAGCAGCCGGTGATGATCATCGGCCACCAGAAAGGCCGCGAAGTGCGCGAGAAGGTCCGTCGCAACTTCGGCATGCCGCGTCCGGAAGGCTACCGCAAGGCGTGCCGCCTGATGGAAATGGCCGAGCGCTTCAAGATGCCGATCCTCACTTTCATCGACACGCCGGGCGCGTACCCGGGCATCGATGCCGAAGAGCGCAACCAGAGCGAAGCGATCGCCTGGAACCTGCGCGTGATGGCACGCCTGAAAACGCCGATCATCGCCACGGTGATCGGTGAAGGCGGTTCGGGTGGTGCATTGGCCATCGGTGTCTGCGATCAACTGAACATGTTGCAGTATTCGACCTATGCGGTGATTTCGCCGGAAGGTTGCGCGTCGATTCTGTGGAAAACGGCCGAAAAGGCGCCGGACGCCGCCGAAGCCATGGGCATCACCGCCGAGCGCTTGAACCACTTGGGCATTGTCGACAAGGTGATCGACGAGCCGCTGGGTGGCGCCCATCGCGATCCGGTCGCCGCCTCGGCCCTGATCCGCGCCGAGCTGACCAGCCAACTGGACATGCTCAAGGGTTTCGACACCGAGACGCTGCTCAGCCGCCGGTATGACCGGTTGATGAGCTACGGGTTGTAAGGTTCGAGACCGCGGCGCGCCCTTCGCGGGCAGAGCCCGCTCCCACAGGTATGGGTTCACTCCGTCCACTGTGGGAGCGGGCTCTGCCCGCGAAGGGCGCACCGCCGATTCAAGGCCCAGCCCCGATCCGTGTGGGAGCGGGGCGGGCGGCTGAGCCCTCTGCCCGCGAAGGGAGCACCGCTCATACCTCGCCTTGCCCAGTGAGGGCCGCACCTTATGCGTGAATCCTCAGTCTTGATGCAGCGATTACAGGCCCGGTTGCAACCCTACCTCTCAGCCCCTGCCTGGTACGTCGCCTTCTCCGGTGGCCTCGACTCCACCGTCCTGCTGCACCTGTTGGCCGGTCTGCCCCAGCGTCCGCCGCTGACTGCTCTTCATATCCATCACGGTCTGCAATCGGTCGCCGATACCTGGCCCGCACACTGCCAATCGCTGTGCGATCAGCTCGGTGTGCCGCTGCGCATCATCCGGGTGCAGGTCGAGAACGGCCCCAGCCTGGAACAAGCCGCGCGTCAGGCACGCTATCGAGCCTTCGATGGGGTACTCGGGAGTGGCGATGTCCTGTTCGCCGCCCAGCACCAGGATGATCAGGCCGAAACCCTGCTGTTTCGTCTGCTGCGCGGCGCTGGCGTACGGGGGCTTGCGGCGATGCC
>Ga0308171_1003628_pt1 | contig 13902 bp, 15 predicted proteins | sample PhyGR1_FD_202135 | JGI IMG/M metagenome (GOLD analysis project Ga0308171, IMG submission 202135) | Phyllosphere microbial communities from UC Gill Tract Community Farm, Albany, California, United States - DLSLSG.R1 | ecosystem: Host-associated > Plants > Phyllosphere > Unclassified | place: USA... | reverse complement strand
GGCCTCAGCTTCGCGTAGGAAGCCGATGATCTGCTCTTCGGAAAAGCGCTTCTTCACGTCCAATCTCCTTGTCATTGAGGATTGGACTCCAAACCGCTCCGCTACTCAATCTCGGGGGGACGTCGCGGGGTATACGGGGCATGTGAGTGATGCTGCTACTGGACTAAGCCAGATGTAGCAGCGGTACATGGACCCGCAGCTGGGGATGTTCCTCTCGATCGACCCTGTGACGGCGTATGAGCAGCCGGTGGGTCAGTTCAACCGATACCGGTATGCGAACTCGAACCCTTACAAGTTCACGGATCCAGACGGGCGGCAGAGCCTGCCGCCTTCGGTCTACCAAACGGACTGGACGAAGCCTGAAACTAGGCGGGCATTCCGCGATGCTGCCTCGACGGTTGCAGATTTCACCCCCATTGTTGGCGACGCAAAGGGTGCCATTGAGGCAGTCCGTGATCCCTCTGCGATCAACGTGGTCGCGGCGACCATCGGTCTCGTTCCCATCGTTGGAGATGCCGAAAAAGCGGTCCTTAAGCACGGGGACGAGGCAGCACAACCTGGTAAGAAGTTGGCAAGCGAGCAGCAGATGGCTGAGTTGGCGGGTGGGGGTGGCACAGTGACGCACGGTCCAACTACGAAGCAGCCACTGCGACAGGGTGAGCGTCTTGCTGCCCAGCACGGAGGTGAAGCTGGCACATATCAGAAAGTCTCCAGTTCGTCCTATAAAGCTGCAGATGGCGGGCATGTGGAAACGCATGCGTTCCGCAATTCTGAGACTGGTCAGATCATCGAGCCAAAAACTGTGATCAATCCATAGGTGAGTGTCGTATGAAAGTACGGGCGTTGAGAATAGGCATGGATGTGTCGCCTTCGTTGGGTACAAATCGGCGGAGGGAATTCCCGATCAACGTTGGGCATGAGTACCTTGTCTACACGGTTGCCTGCATATTCGAGAAGGGCGAGTACCATGGTTTGACACTCTACGGAGTCGAAGATGAGTTCGGACGATTGATTCCTGTCCCTTCAGGGTTGTTTGAAATCACCGATCCCAGGGCTTCACGCTTTTGGGTAGTCACCAGTGATGAAGGCTCCTTCTACATGCGGCCACGTGAGTTTGTCGACAACGAGTATCTTTCAGACGACATCCATGAGGATCTTCCTGGAGCGCGAGCGACACTTCAGGAAATCAAGGCTCGGCTTGAGGCCGAAGGCCTCGAGTAGTTGATGCAGGTCCGAACGTCTCATTGCGTAGGCCGTAGGTCCAATTCCTATTTCCGGCACCAGTTCAGCAAAGAGCCCCGGTCTTGGCCGGGGCTTTTTGTTTTCAGTGTTTCGGCCTCATGGGGCCACGTCGAAAACCGCCTCTTCAATTGCACAAGGTCGCATTTGTCCTGTCAAAAATGCTGCGCTCCTTATAGTCACAATGATAGTTGACCGGCAGGTCCACCCAACATAGGGCGTTTTCCCGATGGAGCTACAATTGCAACGCCTCACGTAAAAGAGGCAGGGCAGAAGGGTGTACGCCCGGAACTGCCAGACGAACTGCCTAAGCTTAAATGAGATCATCTATGAACACCGCTATCTCGTTGTTGCAAAAATGGTATGCGCGGCACTGTGACGAAGATTGGGAGCATTCCTACGGTATCAAAATAGATACGCTGGATAATCCGGGGTGGATACTTACCATCGACTTGGCTGATACGGAGTTCAGTGAAGTTTCACTGCCCCGAAATCGCATTGATCGTTCAGAAGTAGACTGGATCCAGTGTGAGATCTCGCAGCAGCGCTACATTGCTTGTGGAGGCGTCTTCAACTTAGAAGAGATGGTTGTTGAATTTCTCATTTTCGCTGGTGAGCGCGGAGTCGAGAATCTGGGCGCGTCTTAGGCACGGGGACGAGGCAGCACAACTTGCGGGGTGTTCATGTGGATCTGAACTCGGAAGGTAATCAAGGCCGATTCGATAATTGGAAGCCTCGACGTGAAAAGTAGACATCTGGTTTTGCTGGCAATTGTCCTCTCGGGTTGCGGTGCAGGCGCGCCACAAGAGTCGGCAGGAAGTAGAGTGCCTCGTATAAAAATTCCTTCGCCGGCACCCTCTGATTGGAAGGTGGATCCAGTGAATGGATCTTTTGGGAAGATCCAAGTCGGGATGTCTAAGGAGAAAATTATCGCGCTCGATCTCCCTATGAAGTGGGGGAGAGGGGAGCAGGAAGGGCTGGCGTACGAAGTGGTAACCGTAATTGCGCCGGGTGACATTGCGATTGAATGCGTCCTTAGTGACGAAATTGTATACAGATGTTCAAGTGAGTCAAAAAGGTTACGTGATCCAGCGGGGGAGGGTGTTGGATCATCTCTCGGCGAGCTCAAACGGGCCTACCCCCAGGGACGTCTGCTGATCAGCTATGAGAATGGAAAAAATGCTAACTTCGTCTTGGAGGGGCGAATGATGTTCTCGATGGATGTTCGTTTGATTGGCGAGGAGTGCTTTGAGTTGAAGAAGTGCGTTTTCGACGAGGATGTTCTCCGTGTCGTGCGTGTTGTTGTAACTGATGTTTGACACTGGCACGGCAGGCTCCCTGTGAATTTGGGGTGCGGGCCATGTTGAGATTGCATCACGAGCGCGACGCTCGTCGGTATGGACTTCAGCCATGGAGTCCCACTATTGATAAGGAGTGTCCTCATCCATCGGGGGCGGGCGAGGTGGAGTTGTTTTCAGCCCAAGGCTTAGCTGGCGCTTACCGTCAGTCGGGCGAGCTCTGGTAAGTCCCCGGAACAGCCCCCTGGAGTTTTGCCAGGCGAGCCCCGCGCAACGTGCCCTGTGGCAACGGTCCATGCCGGTCCGCTCGGCCGGAGTTGGCCTATTCGATCAGTTGTTAGTCGCTTGGACATGCTCAGGTAACTGAGCGAGAGCATGTTGTCGTCACAGGTGCAGATACTAAGGTAAGCTCTACAATGGAGCGGCAGTCGACAGTTGTTCGACGAGATAACCCAGGACCTGAAAGATGGCACCAAAAGAACAGGTCGAGAGAATACTCGAAGACATGCTGAAGTTCGCCAGAAAAATGCTTGTCGAACATGGAGAGTTTCATCCGTTTGGAGTTTTCCTGGCTTCCAATGGAGATATGGTGCATACGGGCGTCCAGATGGGTGGTGGGGGCGCCGCAGATCGGATGAGGCTGCTTCAGTTGGGGCTTCTGAAACGGAAGGATGGCGCAATCGCGTACGGGTTAGCTTCCAGCGTATGGTTGCCGCAAAGTGACGATGTCGGCTTCAATGCGGTCCAAGTGTTCTTGGAGCACCGGGATGGATACTGCGCGGATGTTTTCTGCCCTTATGAACTTTCTAGCAGCGATCCGCTGATCGTCGCGGAAATTTTTGCTCAATGCGCCGAACCAGTCTTTTTCCCATCCTAGCGTGGTAACGACCTGATGCATTACGTTTGGACGCGAGATGCCTTCTACGGTTCACTTGGCGAATAACCGTCGCGTAGGTAGTAAGTTCGAGTGCTGTTTCCCGCACCGGTTGCATTAAAAAACCGCCGCCCAGGTCGGGGCGTCTTGTTTTGGTGGGGCGTTGGAATTGATTGATTCGCGAGGAGTTCGCACCGATCCGCGTGCTGGCTGAGCTTTCATTCAACTGGTTGCGGATCGTTCTTGTCCGCGCAACACGTCAGAGCCCGTGTGACTGATCGGCTTCGATCCCGCTTGGGGTGAAGCAGGGTAAAATTCTGTCAAGTTCGCCCATCGGTGCACCGCGTCGGTGGCTCTGTGTGCAAACATCTGCCACGGTAGTGTGTGCCCATACCCTATCGTCGGTGCGTTGGTCAGAAATAAACCACATGAAACCCTTCACTACGATTGAGTCTCTGGCTGATGGATCGCTCTACCTTCCACCGCAGCTTGAGGGGCTGGATTCTTTCGATTCACTTGATTTGTTGCGAGGCGCGGAAGTAACGCGTTGCTGCATTCCTGCTGCGCAGCGCTCGGATCTTGCGTGGTCGGTCTGTCTGGAGTTCAGTTCTGGGTACTCACTTGAAATTACCTCGTCCAGCACCTTGGTTCGTGGCTGGGATCAGTATGGGACGATCAATCTTGCTTTGGCAGCTAGCGCCGTCAACGATGTGGATCAGGTTGGCCTCTCAGAACTGGTGGGCTTCGTAGTAGGCCAGATCCGCATTCTTCGGTGGCAAAGTAATGGCATCCTTGTCGATGCGGGAATAGAGTTCCGTTCAAAGCATGGCGGAGAGGTATTCAGCGCAGTAGCTGTCGACATTCCGGGTGCCTTTTCGATGTCGTTACCTGGTGACGCCCCCAAGAATTGGCAGTTCCCTGCGGACGAGTACGCGCGGGTAGATATACAAATGCGCAGGTTGTAGGTTCGATTCCTATTGCCGGCACTAGCTCAGCAGAAGGCCTTGGCTTTGGTCGGGGCTTTTGTTTGTGCGTCGCTCGAAGGTAGTGCCGGCAGATGGCTGCTTCAGCAGTGCCAGCCCATGGCTGGTAGTCATCAACTTCCCGTAGCCGTTCAATCCCTCGCGAGGCATCGTCTGCGGCTTCGCTGGTGCTTGCAGACGAAGGACCTGCCCGCTCAGAAAGGCCCCTCTGGCCTCACCCCTGGCGTTGGATTCCGATAACCCCCTTCCTGTGTTATCAATGCCAGGCAGTGTTTCAAGGTCCTTTCAGGATTTGAAGGATGCGTGGTTTTGGGTAACCGCAGGCAGTGTGTCAAACCGCTTCAGGGGATTTAAGGATCAGATTTGGAAGCTCGGTGCCTTCGGTGCCCGGCTGTGCTGCGTGCTGCTGATGGGAAGCAAAGATGCTCACCATCCAAGCGGAAAACGCCACGTCCGGTAGGCAGCGTCACATCCCGTTGAACGCCGAAGCCATGGAAGTCCTGCAGCGTTGGGCGGGTCAAGCGGGCGAGCGACGTGCCGGCAAGGTATTCGAGGTGAGCGACATCAAGAAGTGGGGCGGGGCAAGCAATCTCCCGCGATGGGGGTAGTGATGTCTCCGCAAAGGCCATACTAACGACGGTAAAAGAACCAGCGAAGGTCGCCGAGCAAGCCGGTGCCAAGACTGCCTACAACGGGAAGGATGCGAAGGTGGTTCTGAACGGTGAAAGGAAGGACCTACTACGGTTCCAGGAAACAGCGATGGGTTGACAGACCCGAAGGTGAAGTGAAATGACGCTATCCATCTCCTCCCGTCTGCATTCTCTGCTGGTCAAAATCGCAGCGAAGCGAAGCTTTCAGTTGCCTGAAGAGGGCGTCGAACGCACTGCCGAGCACGATCGCCAGTTGCTGATCGATTTATTGTTGCAAGAGTTCTTGGAGACTGGCTTGGGATCTGACGATGAGCCTAATCAACGAGGCGTCGAGATCGAAGAGATCATCGATTTGGTCGGCTCTGTCGCCGATCAAACTCGTGCATCCAGCGACTGAGGAGTCGTTGATTTGAAGTCATAAGCGGCTGCTCGTAAGTTCGCGACGGGCTGCAGGGCGTCAATTGATCGGAGCTATTCCGCTGGGCCTCATGCTGAGCGACGCGCCGATGGAGGCACTACAACATCCTCAGATCATGCGGAAGTCTGTTGGGATTGCCACAAGCAATTGCATGGGAGAGATTAGCAATGAATGAGACGGACATAGCTAAAGATGGCGAAAATGAGCGTGCGGTTCCGCAAGCCTGGCGGCCCATGCTCAAAGCTGTCATTGATGCGCTGATCCAAGGGGGCGAGTTATCGCTGCCGCAGGTAACCCTTCAGGCCCCACATGTGTGGGCAAGCGCGCGAGAAAGCATTCGCGCGTATGGCGGACGCTTGAAAAGGCTGCCAGACGAGTCCTGGAGCTCTTCCGTAAGCATTTGGTATGGAGATTTTTGGGGCGTTGTGGTTGATCTTTACACAGAAGAGGAGGGGAGAAGTGATCTGGTGCTTCAGGCTCACGTGTACGAAGTTGGTAATGGATATCGGTACGAGGTGGTTCTGGTGCACGTACCGTAGAGCGTGTGGGTCTGTCGATTTTCATCGGGTTTCAGCTTAACTTGTCACTGAGCTGGCACCTGTATCGAGTGGGGTTATCCACTGCGGACATTCCGCATCCGCACACCGCCTCGCATCCTGTCCTAAGTTGGCTCTGTCGCCATTCACGGACCGTTCGCCCGTTGTCATCCGCCTTCACCAAGTGCATTGTTCTTACAGCAGAACTCCGGGATCGCCCCTATGAGCTCAGCGACGCCGAGGTTCGTGGCCTAACCCGGTTGGTGAAGCTCTCAGGCCATAAGGCATGGATCGTTACGTCGGCGCACGGGAAGCGTCGTACCTTGAGCTCAATCGAGCACCTGTGACTAGATCAGGCTCGAGATCAGGCCCGGCAGGCGATATCATTGGATGAAGACACAATTCGGAGCAATTTTAAGGTCTATGGCCGTAATTCGAGCTATTTTCGGGGGCTAGGAGTCGGTGGGCGGATTGATTTCAGTGAGCTTGGAATGGGGCTTGTGGACGAATAATGAAGACTGCCGTTTTTGTCGCCAATGGGTCAGTTCGGACGGGCTTGGTCGTTCTCTTGATTCTAGGCGCCGCTGTTGGTTGCGCGCGTAGGTCGTGTGAGGTGCTACTTATTAATGAGGCTTCGCATGTAGGGTTGGCGCAGCGCTACTTCGTTGAGTTGTTGGATAGGGTTAACCTAGTAAGAACTACCGATGGCGATAACGCGCACGCATGGCGTGTTGTGATCCGAGAGGCAAAAATTGCGCGTGATACGGGTGTGTTTAACAAGGAGTTCGTTGATTACGAAGTGATATCGCCAGCCTCGAACAAAGTGAATGAGAGGTGTTTTCTCGGTTTGGATGATTGTCTGGCAGGAATTCTCGAAAGGCTTCCGGCGCAGTGTAGGATGACGAAGTGATTTGATTTCACCTGATCTGGTTTGGCAGCCCAAGCCACTCAGTTCGAGGGTGGGAACGGTGCTGACAGTACCGGCAATCTCTTTGATCGTCTCCCGCGCGGCACATTGGAATTCCCGTACCCAGCAACCGCATGGACACGTTGCCGGTGCCACGAATGCCGACGGAGCTCGATGGCTTTCGATCTTGCAATGAGTTGGAGCTACATAAATCACGGAAACTGAAATCGCGGTCATTGAGATGACGAGACTTGTGAGAGAGTTTGCGTTGGGCTCCGTTGGTGCCGAAGCTTTCATTGAGAAATACTCGAATTTCTACTACTACGAAGCGCTGGACGGACATGAAGCCTCAAGTGCGCTGTGTCCGAAGAGCATGGCGAAACTGCGGCCTGCTATCGAGCTGCACGCCGCGTTCAAGAAGAGGTGGTGAACAAGATCTCGTTCGATGCGGGGCTTTCAGCTGAGACAATGATGCTGGCTGGTCGACTTTCCCCGGCTGATGCGCAGGAGCGCACGCAGAGGATATGTGCAGATGTCGGGATTAAAGTCGTTTTGACGACGATCAGTGCGGTATGAAGCCGTTCCGACCGGCATCTGAAACAGTGTTGAGTAGCGGGCGGCGGCCCAGCGTCTGCTGCTCGATGCCATGGTGATCTTGGCAAACAAGCCTACGAGACATGGGTCAGGCTCCTTCCTGGTCGCCGATTGCCAGGCTGTCAGATATCCGAGGCGTCTATGAACCACATGCCATCGGCATCGCTATCGGTCTCAATGCCCGCCGCAGCGGCAGCATCCTTAAAGCTACGATCGCAAAAGACCCTACTTGTGTAAGGCGTCTTGAACACGCGTGCCGAGCCCAACAGATCTCGTTTGAAGGTAACGCTGGCACCACCGGTCAGATCGTAGAACTTCCCGTTGATGAACTCTTCGGTCGTGTCGATGAAGAGCGTTGAAGCCTCTTCATCCAACGCATCGATCTCCTGCACCACAGTGCACAGGAAGTGACGTGAACCCTTGCTGCTGTCTGCCAGACGGTAATCAACGTCCGCAAAGGCGAACGCGTCGGGATCGACCGAGGCCATGACGCGGTGCAGCCGCTCGGACACCAGCCAGTAGCCGCTGAACCCGGGCTCCAGATCCTTCGGCGGAGGACCTTTGCTGGGGGAATAGACCAGGCGTGGAGTTTCCCGCAGCGCCGGAAAACCCCCGCCCTCCGGCCGTAGAATCAGGCGCGGGGGAAACAGCAGACTGCCCAGATTCTCAAAGACCACCCCGCAGCCAGGGCCATTGATGGTTCCCGCCTCAAGGATGAAGAACTCTCCAAGCCTGGGCTGGTGCGGCATAGTCGATTCCATGCGTCGGGTCCTGTCCATGTGGAGCCTGCTCTTGGTACCAAACGGATCAACCCGGCCGGCTGATGGCGTTCAGCTGCGAAACGTCCGGTCTATGGCGCGCAGGCGATCAACCTGCGCGACCCAGCACCAGCACGCACCCCATCAGCTGCACGTCGAATCCACCACCCCTTCCGCCATCCGCACCCGGTTGCGTCCACCGGCCTTGGCCTCATACAGCGCCTCGTCCGCACGCGTGATCAGCTCTTCCAGCAGGGTCTGGTCGGTGCCCGGCAACGCCTCGCCGATCGCACCGCCCACGCTGACCGAGACCACGATGCGCTCACCGCCGACATGGATCGGCTCGGCGGCGATCGCACTGCGCAGGCGCTCGGCCGTCGCAGGCACTTCTTCCATCGAGGGCGCCGCCAGCAGGGCAATGAATTCCTCGCCGCCAAAACGGGCGAACAGGTCGCGTTCGCGCAGTGCTTCGCGGCAGCGCTTGGCAACCACCTTCAGCACCTCGTCGCCCACTGGATGCCCGTAGGTATCGTTGATCTTCTTGAAGTGATCCACGTCCAGCATCAGCACGGCCACCGCGCGCCCGTTGGCCTCGCGCGCGGCGATGATCTGCGCCGAGCGCTCTTCGAAATGGCGCCGATTGGGCATGCCGTTCAGCGGATCGGAGGAGGCGAGGCGACGCAGTTCGGCCGCCATCAGCAGGTCGGCGGTGACATCGGTGAACAGCCAGATCCGCCCATGCTCGCCGTTGCCGCGCACCGGGTGGGTATCCACCTCGAAGGTGCGCTCGCCCAGCACCCAGTTGAGCTTGGCGGCGAAGTCCACGTTGCCGATCTGTGCGCCATACGCCTCTTCCAGCTCGGCGTGGTTCTCGCAGCGCTGGCGCAGGGCGCGCATGGGCCCTTGCAGGTCGATGGCCGGATGATTGCCCGCGGTGCAGCCCAGCAGGTCGGCGGCGCGCTCGTTGATGACGGTGCCCACGCCGTCGCCGTCGATCAGTACGATGCCGGCGGGCACGCTTTCCACCAGGTCGATGAACTGATTGCGCACGATGACCTCGCGCGCGGCCTTCCGGCGCGCGGAGAGCAGGGCGGCAACGCTCTGCGCCAGCAGCGGTACCTGCGCGGTCACCTGCGCAGCCGGCGTCGCGCCCCGCCACAACAGCAGCAATCCGCTCGAGGGCGCGCCGTGCGAGGGTGCCGGGACAAACAGCAGTTTCGTGGGTGGCCCGCCCAGGGCATGCACGACCGCGGTGGGCAGGCGGAAGGCCGCAGCGTCCGCCGCTTCGCCGTTCCACGCATGTTCCAGCAGCCCGCTGCGGGCCAGGTTGAACCCGGAGAACGGCATCGACGGCGCGGACACCGCCCATGTGGCCCGGCCGCCGGCCGCGATCTCGATGGCCATGGCCAGATCCGCCGTGGCGGCGACCCGGGCGAAGCTGCACAACGCGGCAAGCGCTTCGCTGCCGGCCGGGATCAACGCGCCGCTCCAAACAGGCGATCCTGCAGGATCTGCATGACCTCCTGCGGTGCGGTCATGTGCGGGAGATGTCCGGAGGCATCGATCACGTCCAGCGTTGCGCCGGGAATGGCGTTGGCCAGCCACTCGCCCACCGCGACCGGCACGGCCACGTCGTGGGCGGTCTGGATCAGGTGCGCCGGGCGGGTGACCTGGGGCGCCAGGCTGCGGACATCGGAGGTGAAGATCGTGCGCGAGGTATTGAGCGCGATGTCCGGCCGCATCTGGAACAGCGTATTGGAAAAATCAGCGATCACGTCATCGTCTTCGACGCCGACGACCATCGGCGCGAATCCGGCCACCCAGGCCTGGTAATTGGCGCTCATGCTGTCAAACAGCGCCTCCAGGTCCTGTGCCTTGAAACCGCCGACATACCCGTCATCATCGAGATAGCGCGGCGAGGCGCCGATGATCACCAGCTGCTTGAACAGCGCGGGCCGCGCGACGGCGGCCGCCGCACCGATCATGCCGCTCATCGAGTGGCCGACATACGTGCAGCTCTGCACGCCGCATTCGTCAAGAATATCCAGCAGGTCGTCGGCATAGCCGAACAATCCGCCGTGGCGGTCGAAGTCGTAGGTTTCCGCGCCACGCGGACCGCACCCGGCCAGATCGAAGGAGATCACGTCATAGCGCTGTTCAAACCACGGGCGCAGTGCGTTCCAGGCGGTCTGGTCGGTGCCGAAGCCGTGCGACAGCACGGCGACTTCTTTGCCAGCCCCGCTGCGGCGGCCGTTGAAGCTGTCGAAAACATCCACGTACGTCGTTACCCATGGCGCTCCACAAGTGCCGAATACTAGGCCACCCCGTCTTTGCGGTCTATCGCGGCCCCGGCCCATGGCATGCACGCAGCCCGGCGCTGCCTGCGCGTCGTCCTACAGGCGGACGTGCCCCTGCGCGGCTATCCTGTGTGGCATGGATGACCGCATTTCCCCGCAGCGGCGACGCCTGCTGCTCGCCGCGCTGGGCGCCACGGCGCTCGTGCCGTTGACGGCCGTTAGGGCGACCGCGTCGCCGGCGCAGCCGCTGCCGGATTTCAGACCATGGGGTGAAGGCGCCAGGCCGGATCTCTTTCTTACCCTGAGCAGCCCGGCGCGGGATGCCGCTGCGCTTGAGGCGGTGGTGCGCGCGGTGCTGCTGCCTGCGCTGGCCGCGGCGGACATCGCGCATGTGCATGGCCCGATCGCGGGTGCGATCCAGCTGTGGATGCAGATCGAGCCCGATCAGTTGCTTGCGCACGGATTGGATGCCGCAACCGCGGTGGCGAAGATTGCCGAGGCGGTCGGCGGCCAGGTGATGCCGGTTCCCGGGCGCAACCGCCTGCAGGCCTGGGCACTGGTGCGTCCGCAGGCGGCCAAGGCCGTGGACATCGGGCAGACCGTGGTGCCACTGCCGGGCATCACGCATGCCACGCTGGGCTATCTGGGCCGGCCGGTGTACACCTTGTTGCCGCCGCAGTGGGATGGGCAGGCGGCGTTTTCGGTGTATCTGGAATCGCGCACGCGCCTGCTCGACGATGTCGTGCAGCGGTGCGAGCAGGCCCTGCAGGCCGCGACGGAGCTGCCGCAGGATGTGCAGATCCAGCTGGGCCGGATGGGGCGCCCGCTGGACACCGTGACCACGTTGTATGTCGATCTGCTCGGGGATCGGGACGGCTGAGGGGCGCGGGCAGGCGGCCCGGCCGCCGGTGCAGGCCCCCGGCTCAGGCGGCGCGGCCAAGCGGCACCGTGCCGCGCAGGAGGCCGCTGATCAGTGTGCGCATGTAGCCGCCGGCGGCACCGGCCAGCAGGCCGCCCAGCAGGCGCACTCCCACCCGCGCGGCGGGCCCCAGCCTGCTGTGCAGCCAGGGCGCGGCGCCGACCAACTGTGCCCCGAGCAGCAGTGCCAGCACATCCAGGCCGAGGGCATCCACGACCGGCAGCAGCGGCAGCAGCAATGGATTGCAGGCCACCCCCAGTGCGATCAGCGTGGTCGCGGCGAACAGGACGCGGCGGCCGGACGGCGTGGCGCTCCAGCGCAGCAGGCGTGAGGTCAGGGACATGGCACGGGTTCCGGCGGTGTGCCCGAGTGTAGGGCCGGGCCGGGATGGCCACCACCTGGGCGGCCGGTGGGATATGGTCGGGGTAGTTTCTTCGGAGTGCCCCCATGAAAATCGCCGTCTTCAGCGCACGCCCGTACGACCAGCGCTTCCTGGAGGAGGCCAACCTGGACGGGCGGGGCGCTGCGCCGTTCGCGTTCCTGTATCTGCAGGCGGCCCTGGATGTGCATACCGCGGCCTTGGCCCAGGGCTGCGCGGCGGTGTGCGTGTTCGTCAACGACCGGCTTGATGCGCCGGTGCTGCGGGCGCTGCACGGGCTGGGGGTGCGCGCGATCCTGCTGCGCTGCGCGGGCTTCAACAACGTGGACCTGCCCACGGCCGGGGCGCTGGGGTTGTTCGTCGCCCGGGTGCCGGCCTATTCGCCGGAAGCCGTGGCCGAACACGCGCTGGCGCTGATCATGACCCTCAACCGGCAGACCCATCGGGCCTTCAACCGGGTGCGCGAGGGCAACTTCATGCTCGATGGCCTGCTCGGCCGCACCCTGCACGGCCGGACGGCCGGCATCGTGGGCACCGGCCAGATCGGGCTGGCCACCGCGCGCATCCTCAAGGGCATGGGCTGCACGGTGCTGGGGCATGATCCGTGCCCGTCAGCGGACTTCGAGGCGATCGGGGCCGCGGTCGGCATGGATGAGCTGCTGGCCCGTGCGGACATCGTCTCGCTGCATTGCCCGCTGACCGCGCAGACCCATCATCTGATCAACGATGCGGCGCTGGGGCGGATGAAGCCGGGCGCGATGCTGGTCAACACCTCGCGCGGCGGCCTGGTGGATACCGATGCGGTGATCCGCGCGCTCAAGTCGCGCCACCTGGGGCACCTGGCCATCGATGTATACGAGCAGGAGAGCGCGCTGTTCTTCCAGGACCGCTCCGGTGAGATAATCGACGACGACGCGTTCCAGCGCCTTATGACCTTCCCGAACGTCCTGGTGACGGGACATCAGGGCTTCTTCACGGTGGAGGCGCTGCAGGAGATCGCGGCGATCACGTTGCGCAACCTGGTCGATTTCGCCCGCGGCGTGACGTGTCCCAACGCGGTCCCGCTGCCGTCTGCGGGCGCCGCCTGACCGGTTCATGTCTATACAATGCGTCCCTGCGCGCGACCATCCGGCGCACTGCGACAACGTGTCGCAGCCTAAATCCGGCCTTTCTTGCGCCGGATCATTGTCAATGCCTTTCTTAAATGATGCGTGACGGCCTAAAATTACGGGGCTGACTGTTCGTGCTCCGTGCCCGTCCTCCCTGGACCGGCATTCCCGGCTATTCCGGGGAGGGGCAGGGCCGGACCCGGCATTCCCTACGCAATTGGATCGACCGATGATTCCGTTGAACCCCCTTGGACGCTTCCTGCGTCCGGGCCTGCTGTTTGCACTGTCCGTGTTCCTCACGGGCTGCAACTCGGCCATCCTCAACCCCAAGGGCCAGATCGGCCACGATGAGAAGACCCTGCTGATCACGGCTACCGTGCTGATGCTGCTGGTTGTCGTGCCGGTCATCATCATGACCCTCACCTTCGCGTGGAAGTACCGTGCGTCCAACACCAAGGCCCGTTACGAGCCGAAGTGGTCGCACTCCACCGCGATCGAAGTGGTGGTCTGGTCGATCCCGTGCATGATCGTGCTGGTGCTGGCCGTGTTGACCTGGCGCTCCTCGCACGCACTGGATCCGTACCGTCCGCTGGAGTCCGACAAGAAGCCGGTGGTGATCGAAGCCATCTCGCTGGACTGGAAGTGGCTCTTCATCTATCCCGAAGAGAACATCGCCACCGTCAACGAGATCACCTTCCCGGTGGATACCCCGCTGAACTTCAAGATCACGTCCGATTCGGTGATGAATGCATTCTTCATCCCGCACCTGGGCAGCATGATCTACTCGATGACGGCCATGGAGACCAAACTCCATCTGATCGCCAACGAGACCGGTGAGTTCCCGGGCATGTCCTCGCACTACAGCGGCGCGGGCTTCAGCAAGATGCATTTCTCCGCGCACTCGGTGACCGAGGCGGAGTACCAGCAGTGGCTGACCAAGG
>Ga0308171_1003621_pt1 | contig 13919 bp, 9 predicted proteins | sample PhyGR1_FD_202135 | JGI IMG/M metagenome (GOLD analysis project Ga0308171, IMG submission 202135) | Phyllosphere microbial communities from UC Gill Tract Community Farm, Albany, California, United States - DLSLSG.R1 | ecosystem: Host-associated > Plants > Phyllosphere > Unclassified | place: USA... | reverse complement strand
AGCCGTCCATCCGCCTGGGTGGCGTAGGTCACCGCCGCCGGGCCGAAATCGGCCATGTCCAGGTCCGGCGCCGTCATGGACGCATCGGCGATCAGCGGCCGCAGGTCGGTGCACCACTTCGCCCGGCCCACCTGCAGCTTGTTCACATGCAGGCTGATGTTGATGACATCGAAGGAAGGCCGGCCGGAGGCGAACTCGATGGCGAATTTCTGCCGGTGCTGCTGCTCCGGAATCTGCTCGGCACCGACACGGATGCCGGTCAGCTCCTCGAACTCCTTGTGGTACTGGAACAGCAGGGTGGAGCGCGGGTTGGCCACCAGGCTGACCTCGACACGCTCGCCCTTGAAGCGCTTCCAGTCGAAGGCCGATTGCGCGTTGGCCCGTTCCACCAGCGCGGGAACGGCCAAAAGGCCGGCGGCACCACGAAGCGCGGTGCGGCGCGTGATCTCGGACATCTCTCTCTTCTCCCACGGGGGCTCATATCGCCCACGGGCCTTTGCGGCCTTCGCGCCATTGCGCCACGTTGCCAGGGCGGAGGCAAGGGGCTTGTCGGACGTCCCGACAAGCCCCCTCGTTCAGGTCAGGTCGCGCGCTCGGACGCTTCCAGCACCGGGCGGAACGCATCCGTCGCCCGCTTCAGCTCGGACGCCACATCGGCGCCGCCGACCATGTTGGTCAGCGCAGTGCCGATCGTGTCGCGGAACTCGGTGACGGGGACGATTTCCGGCAGGCCAGGGCGGCAGATCTTCAGCGCATCCGACAGGCAGTTCACGTAGTCCATCGAGAATACCGCACCGCGCAGCGCCTCTTCCTGCTTGAAGGGGCTCATCCGCGCCGGCGCCCCGGCGCCGCCGGTCAGGTAGCGCAGCTGGTTCTGCTTGCCCGTCGCCCATTGCAGGTACAGCCAGGCGGCCTTCTTGCGCGCGGGGCTGCTGGCCTCGCTGATGCCGAAGCCGGTGCCGAACAACGCGCCATGGTGGTGTGCGGGACCGGCAGGCGCGACGGCGTAGCCTGTCTTGCCCGCCACGCGGGACCGCTTCGGGTCCTCCAGCGGCGCGGCGAAGCCAGGGCCGTCGATCCAGAAGGCCGCGCGGCCCTGCATGAAGCTGGTCTGGCACTCATTCCAGTTGAAGCCGATCGAGCCCGGTGGCGCGCATTCGCGCATCAGCTTCTGGTACATCTGCCCGGCCCAGACGGCATCCGGCGTGTCCGTGATCAGCTTCATGCTGCCATCGACCGTATCCCGCTGCTGGGTGCCCAGCAGGAAGGAGGTCCACAGCACCACGTTGGCATTGCGCAGCCCGCGCCCGACGAAGCCGTAGATCTGCTTGGATGGGTCGGTCAGCGCCTTGGCGGCGGTGTACAGCTCGTCGAAGGTCTTGGGCACGGCGATGTTCTTCGCCGCCAGCAATTCTTTGTTGTAGTACATGATCCACGGGTCGGCGAATTCCGGCAGCGTATCCATGCGGCCGTCCGACTGGGTGGAATAGGCCACCGCCCCCTCGCTGAAATCGGCGAAGTCGAAATCCGGGTTGGTGATGCTGGCATCGGCCATCATCGGGCGGATATCGGCGCACCACTTCGCCCGGCCGACCTGGCGCTTGTTCACATGCAGGCTGATGCCGACGATGTCGAAGGACGGCTTGCCGGTCGCGAACTCGATGGCGAATTTCTGCCGGTGCTGCTGCTCCGGAATCTGCTCGGACCCCACGCGGATGCCGGTGAGTTCCTCGAACTCCTTCTGGTTCTGCGTCAGGATGACCGAACGGGGGTTGGAGGTCAGGCTTACTTCAAGCCGTTCACCCTTCGCCTGCTTCCAGTCGAACGCGGATTGGGCATTGGCTTTCTCGACGAGGGCCGGCATCGCCAGCAACCCGGCAGCACCCTGCAACGCGCCGCGGCGCGTGATCTTGAACATATGTACTCTCCTCCCTGGCCCGGCTTCGCAGGCCTTACGGACCGCCATGCTTTCACCGCCCGGCCCCGGATGGCAAGCGGGATCGGATCGCGCTACGACCTGTGCCAAATCTTTTTCGGGGAGGGTACCAATGCCGCTTGATACCGCACTGCCGCAGGACTGGCGCGACGGCCATTTCACGCTGCGCATCCAGGGGGCCGACGGCCCGCAGGTGATCGCCCTGGCCAAAGGCCGGGCCTACGACATGACGCCGGCCTTCGGCACCGCCAGCGCCTGGCTGAACGAATCCGACCCCATCGCCGCCATCGCCACGCGCGGCGAGGCGCTGGAACTGGACGTGCCGGCGCTGCTGGCCGATGGCCGCCTGCTCTCGCCCTTTGACCTGCAGGCGCTCAAGGCCTGCGGCGTCACCTATGTCCGCTCGATGCTGGAACGGGTCATCGAGGAACGCTGCCGCGGCGATGCCACCCAGGCCGAGGCGGTGCGCGCCGAGGTGCGCGGCATCATCGGCGACGACCTCGCCAACCTCCGCCCCGGCAGCCCGGAAGCCGCCACGCTGAAGCAGACGCTGGTCGAGCGCGGCTGGTGGAGCCAGTACCTGGAGGTCGGCATCGGCCCGGATGCCGAAGTCTTCACCAAGGGCCAGCCGCTCTCCTCCGTCGGCTCGGGCGCCAAGATCGGCGTGCATCCCGGCAGCGCCTGGAACAACCCGGAGCCCGAGGTGGTGCTGGCAGTCGATAGCCAGGGCCGCATCCTCGGCGCCACGCTGGGCAACGACGTCAACCTGCGCGATGTCGAGGGCCGCTCCGCCCTGCTGCTGGGCAAGGCGAAGGACAACAACGCCGCCTGCGCCCTCGGCCCCGCCATCCGCCTGTTCGACGAAGGCTTCACGCTGGAGGACATCCGCCAGGCCGAGACGGTGCTGAGCATCGAGGGCACGGACGGCTTCAAGCTGCACGAATCCGGCAAGGTCGGCGCCATCAGCCGCGACCCGACGGACCTGGTGGCGCAGATGATCGGCCCGCACCACCAGTACCCGGATGGCGCGGCGCTGTTCCTCGGCACCCCCTTCTCCCCCAGCAAGGACCGCGATGCCGCCGGCATGGGCTTCACCCACAAGCCGGGGGATGTCGTCCACATCGCCAGCACCCGCCTTGGCGCCCTGTGCAACACGGTGGACCGGACCGACCTCTGCCCGCCCTGGCGCTTCGGCATCGGCGCGCTGATGGCGAACCTGCGCCAGCGCGGCCTGCCGCGCGCGTGACTGTTGAGAGGGGCGCTGCCCCTCTCAAACTCTCCCCGCCAAAGGCCTGAGGCCTTTGGAAACCCGTTTGCAGGGTCCCCCAACGGGACAGATTTAGTCGTAAGTTATTAATTATTAATGATTTTATCCAGGATGCCCTGATCTATCCGAGGCATCTATAATAGACCGTGGGTGCAGGGGATCGCATCCCCTGCCGGGGGAGCCCGAGAGGGCAGAGCCCCCGTCGATCCCAGCAGAACACCCCCACAAACCTCAAGGAACCCGACCTGCATGACTGTGGAGCACACCGGCCGCCTGGATCGCGGTGATGGCATCGAGCTCGCCTGGGCCGCCTTGCCCGGCGATGGCCCCACCGTGGTCTTCCTCGGCGGCTTCCGCTCCGACATGGAAGGCACCAAGGCCCTGGCGCTGCGCGAATTCTGCGCCCGCCAAGGCCGTGCCTTCCTGCGCCTGGACTATTCCGGCCACGGCGTCAGCGGCGGCCGGTTCGAGGATGGCTGCATCGGCGAATGGGCGGACGACGCCGCCAAGGTCATCGATGCCCAGGCGCCCGGCCCCGTGGTGCTGGTCGGCTCCTCCATGGGCGGCTGGATCGCGCTGCTGCTGGCCCGCCGCTGGTCCGCCCGGGTGCGCGGGCTGCTCGGCATCGCCGCCGCGCCGGACTTCACCAGCAGGCTGATGGAACCCGGCTTCACCGAGGCCCAGCGCGCCGAGCTGGCCCGGCACGGCCTGGTGCTGGAGCCCAACCCCTATGGCGAGCCGGTGCCGATCACCGCCAAGCTGCTGCGGGATGGCCGCACCCAGTCGGTGCTGGACCGCCCCTTGCCCTTCGCCGGCCCCGTCCGCCTGCTGCAGGGCATGCGGGATGCCGAGGTGCCGTGGCAGACCGCGACCGACCTCGCCGCCCATCTCGACGCCCACGATGTCCGCATCCTGCTCGTCAAGGATGGCGACCACCGGCTGTCCCGCCCCGAGGACCTAGCCCTGTTGGACGAGACCCTCGCCGGCCTGCTCGGCCTGGTGAAGGGCGGCTAGGCCCTCCCGGTAGGTGGGGTAGCGCCAACGCAGCCCCAGCGCCGCCTGTGTCCGGGCAGAGGCCACCTTGCGGTCCTCCGCCCAGAAGCTGCGGCCCATGGCCGACATGGTGGCCAGCGCCGTCTCGAACGGTACGCCCGGCGGCGGCGGCACGCCGACCAGCCGCGCCGCCTCCACCGCCACTGCCGCGCCCTCGGCCGGCTCGTCATCCGCCAGGTGCAGCACGCGGTCGCCATCGGGCCGCAAAGCGGCGGCCACCACGGCGCGGCCGATATCCTGGACATGGATGCGGCTGAAGGTATGGCCGGGCTTGATCACCCGCCGCGCCGTGCCCTGACGCGCTTCCTCCAGCATGTTGCGTCCGGGGCCGTAGATGCCGGCGGTGCGGAACAGGTCCAGCGCCACGCCCATCGGCGCCAGCAGCGCCTGCCAGGCCTGCTCGGCCTCCAGCCGCCGGACGGAACGCTCCTGCGCCGGCGCGGGCGCGGCGGTCTCGTCCACCCAGCCGCCCTGCCGGTCGCCATAGACGCCGGTGGTGGACATGTAGCCAACCCAGCGCAACCCCGCCGCCTGGGTCACGTCATCCCGGTAGCGCGCCAGCACCGGGTCGCCTTCCGCCCCCGGGCCTGCGGTGATGACCAGATGCGTCGCCACGCGGATCGCCGCCCCGGCCTCATCGAACGGCAGCAGCGTAGCGCCCTCCGGCACCCGCGCCTTGGCAGGGTTCCGGGCGGTGCCGGAGACGGCGAAGCCCGCGCGCAGGGCCTCCGCGGCGATGGCGCGGCCGGCATAGCCGAAGCCGAGAATGAGCATGGAAGCGGTCATACCCACGCATGTGGCGCGAAAGCCGGCCCACGGCTAGACTGCGCCACATGCGAGCCCCCCCGCGAGCCCCCGCCGCACACCGGTGGCGCACCATGCTACTTGGAACCGCTGCCGCCGCCCTGCTGGGCGTGGCGATGGTGGGTGGCGCGATGCTGCTGCCCTCTACCGGCCTGACGGAAGCAGCAGAAGCCCCGACCCCGCCGCCCGAAGCCCTCTCCCCCAACGCGACGCCGCCGGCCATGCCCGGTGAAGGCGAGGCCCTGCCCCTGCCGCCGGAACCGCCCCGGCTGGCCGATGGCCCCGAATACGAAGCCTGCCTCACCCTGCTGCGCACCGAGCCGGAAGACGCCATCGCGATGGCCGAGGCACTGGAGCAGCGCGGCATCGCCGTGGAAGGCGCCCGCCACTGCCTGGCCCTTGCCCTGCTCGCCGCCGGGGAGCCGGACCGCGCCGCCGAGCGGCTGGAACGCCTCGCCTCCTCTTCCCACGCCAGCGCCCTGGCCCGCGCCGCCGTCTACGCCCAGGCCTCCCAGGCCTGGATGATGGCCAACCAGCCCGGCCGCGCCTACGCCGCCAGCACCCTGGCCCTCACCCTCTCGCCCGAGGACCCGGCCCTGCTGGTGGACCGCGCCCTGGCCGCCGCCAGCCTGGCCCGGTACGACGAAGCCCTGCTGGACCTGGACCATGCGCTGAAGCTGGAACCAGGCCGCCCGGATACCCTAACCTTCCGCGCCGCTGCCCTGCGCCACCTGGACCGCCAGGCGGAAGCGATGCTGGCGGTCGAGGAAGCCCTGAAACTGGCCCCCGGCCAGGCCGAGGCGCTGCTGGAACGCGGCATCCTGAAGCAGCTGCGCGGCGACACCGCCGGCGCCCGCGCCGACTGGCAAGGCACCATCGCCAACGCACCCGACAGCGCGGCCGCCGACCTGGCCCGCCAGAACCTGGCGTTGAACGAGGCGGGGCCGCGGCGGCGGTAGGAGCGAGGTGAAGGGAAGGCCGGGGAAGGAATTCCCCGGACCCCTTCTTTTCTTTTTCGAGTTTTATTGGCGTGGCTGTTGAGGGGCTTGTCTGGTTCGCGCCGGAGGTCCCAGACCTCCTGACGACTGACGGTTCAGCCTGCGCCGTTCGATATAAATATCATCGTGAAGCGCCCGCCTCACCGGCAGCGCTTCGCCAAACCCGCAGGAAGAGAGAAAGGGTCTGGGGAATTCCTTCCCCAGCCTTCCTTGCACCTCGCCGGGCGGCCTCAGAAATCCAGGTCGGCGTAATAGGGCGGCGGGTTCACGCCGCTCACCCGGTCGGCCAGCAATGCGCGGAAGCCGGGGCGGGACTTCACCCGGGCGTACCAGTCCTTGGCGGCGTCGTTCAGGGACCAGTCCACATCGCCGATATAGTCCAGCGTAGAGAGGTGCGCCGCCGCTGTCAGGTCGGCCAGGGAGAGGGCGTTGCCGGCCAGCCAGAGGCGCGTCTCCGCCAGCCATCCCAGGTAATCCAGATGCGGCTTCAGGTTGGCGTAGCCGGCCCGCAGCGCCCCGGCATCCGGGTTGCCGCGGCCGATCAGCCGCTTCATCTGCTTCTCGTAGTACAGGTTGGCGGTGACCTCGCGGGCGAACTTGCCGTCGAACCAGGCGACCAGGCGGCGCACCTCGGCGCGCTCGCCCAGGGTACGGCCCAGCAAGGGCGTCTCAGGGTAGGCTTCGTCCAGGTACTCGCAGATGGCGTAGCTGTCGGCCAGCACCAGCCCGCTTTCCTCGGCCAGCACGGGCACGGTGCCGGCGGGGTTCATTTCCAGGAATTCGTCGCGGCGTTCCCACACCCGCTCAAGCCTCAGCTCGAAGGGGATGCGCTTCTCGTTCAGCGCCAATCGGACCTTACGGGCGTAGGGGGAGAGAGGCAGGTGGTAGAGAATGCGCATGCAAAGGTGCCGGAATGTGTCAGGAGTGCGGCGCTTATCGCATGTGCGGCATGACGCCGCCAGATCGCCCTCACGCGATCGTGAGGGTTTATGGTGGTCGTTACGCGGTCTTCATAGCCGGGAAAGACGGCCGCGCCACAGGCAGTGGCGCGGTGTGTTCGGTCATTCCGCGGCCAGCGCGATCTCCTCCATCGGCTGCGGCAGGTACTTGGCATATTCCTTCGGCACCACGTGCCAGAAGCTGCCGCGCTCGCTGGACCAGTCGTTCAGCAGCCGGGCGGCGAGGCGCGAGCCCGTCTCGGCTGCGTGCCGCGCCACCAGCTCCTGCAGCACGCCCTCCCAGTGGGCGGAGGACAGGCGCTTCCACAGCAGCGTCTCCGGGTTCACCCGCTGCTCGAAGGTTCCGTCGGCATCGTAGACGAAGGCCTGTCCACCGGTGAAGCCGGCGCCGAAATTGTCGCCCACGCTGCCGAGGATGACGGCATTGCCACCCGTCATGTACTCGCAGCCGTTCGAGCCGCAGCCCTCCACAACCACCGTGGCGCCGGAGTTACGGACCGCGAAGCGCTCGCCCGCCTGGCCAGCGGCGAACATCTCGCCCGCCGTGGCGCCGTAGAGGCAGGTGTTGCCGACAATGGCGTTGTCGCTCCATACCAGGCCGGAGGACGGCGCCGGGCGGATGACGATGGTGCCGCCGGAGAGGCCCTTGCCGACATAGTCGTTGGCGTCGCCCAGCACTTCCAGCTTCAGCCCGCGCACCGCGAAGGCGCCCAGCGACTGCCCGGCGGAACCGCGCAGCCGCACCGTAAGGTGCCCAGGCTGCAACCCAGTCATCCCGAACTTGCGGGTGATCTTGCTGCTGATCTTGGTGCCGATGGCGCGGTGGGTGTTCCGCACGTTGTAGGCCAGCTGCATCTTCTCGCCATGCTCGAACAGCGCCGCGGCATCGCGGATCATGTCGGCATCCAGCGTCTCCGGCACCTCGTTGCGGCCTTCCAGCGTGCAATGGCGCGGGAACGGCCCGGCATCCGCCTGCACCAACAGCGGGTTGAGGTCGAGGTCGTCCAGATCCTCCGACCCACGCGACACCTGCTTCAGCAGGTCGGTGCGGCCGATCACCTCCTCCAGGTGGCGGAAGCCCAGGCTGGCCAGGATCTCGCGCACTTCCTCGGCGACGAAGGAGAACAGGTTGATCACCTTCTCCGCCGTGCCGGTGAACTTGGCGCGCATCGCCTCGTCCTGGCTGCACACGCCGACGGGGCAGGTGTTGCTGTGGCACTGCCGCACCATGATGCACCCCATCGCCACCAGCGAGGCGGTGCCGATGCCGAATTCCTCGGCGCCCAGCATAGCCGCCATCACCACGTCGCGCCCGGTCTTGATGCCGCCATCGGTACGCAGCTTGATGCGGTGGCGCAGCCGGTTCAGCAGCAGCACCTGGTGGGTCTCGGACAGACCCATCTCCCACGGCAGGCCGGCATACTTGATGGAGGAGACCGGCGAGGCCCCCGTGCCACCGCTATGGCCGGAAACCAGAATGGCATCCGCCTTCGCCTTGGCCACGCCAGCCGCGATGGTGCCGATGCCGCTGCGCGACACCAGCTTCACGCACACCGTCGCATCCGGGTTGATCTGCTTCAGGTCGTAGATGAGCTGCGCCAGGTCCTCGATCGAGTAGATGTCGTGGTGCGGCGGCGGGGAGATCAGCATCACCCCCGGCGTCGAGTGCCGCAGCTTGGCGATCAGCCCGGTCACCTTGAAGCCGGGCAGCTGCCCGCCCTCACCCGGCTTGGCGCCCTGCGCCACCTTGATCTCGATTTCCTTGCAGTTGTTCAGGTACTCGGCGGTGACGCCGAACCGTCCGGAGGAAATCTGCTTGATCGCGGAATTGGCGTTGTCGCCATTGGCACGCGGCTTCGCGCGCTCCGGGTCCTCGCCGCCCTCGCCGCTGTCGCTGCGGGCGCCGATGCGGTTCATGGCGATCGACAGCGTCTCATGCGCTTCTGGCGACAGCGCACCGAGCGAGATGCCCGGCGAGATCAGCCGCTTGCGGATCTCGGTGATGCTCTCGACCTCATCGACCGGGATCGGCTTGCGCGCCTCGGTGCGGAAATCCAGCAGGTCGCGCAGCGCCACCGGCGGCAGCTTCCGCACGGCATCAGAGTAACGCTTGAAGGTCTGGTAGCTGTCGCTCTCCACCGCGTGCTGCAGCGTGTGGATCAGGTTGGCCTCGAAGGCATGCGCCTCGCCGCGGCGGCGCAGCTTGTACAGCCCGCCCACCGGCAGCGCCGTGGCCTCCGCGCCCCAACCCCTCTGGTGCATCGCCAGCACCCGCCGGGCGATGCCGGACAGACCGATGCCCGAGATGCGCGACTGCGTGCCCGGGAAGAACTCCGCGACCAATGCGCGCGACAGCCCGATGACCTCGAAGTTCATCCCGCCGCGATAGGAGGACAGGACGGAGATGCCCATCTTGGACATCGTCTTCAGCAGGCCCTTGTCGATGGCCTTGCGGTAGCGCGCGACGCAATCCTTCAGCGACAACTGGTCGAACAGCCCGCGCCGGTGCCGGTCCGCGATGCTCTCCTGCGCCAGATAGGCGTTCACCGTGGTGGCACCCGCGCCGATCAGCACGGCGAAGTAGTGCACGTCCAGGCACTCCGCCACCCGCACGTTCAGGCTCGTGAAGGTACGCAGCGAGTGCTTCACCAGATGCGTGTGCACGCCGCCCACGGCCAGGATCATCGGGATCACGGCGCGCCCGGCGCTGGTCGCCTCGTCGGTCAGGATGACGTGGGCGCAGCCGGAGCGCACGCCCTCCTCCGCCTCACGCCGGATGCGCTCCAGCCCGCGGCGCAGGCCGGCCTCGCCTTCCTCCACTGGGAAGGTGCAGTCCACGGTGCAGACCGTGGCGCCCATGTAGTCCCGCATCGCCGCGAACTCGGCATTGGACAGCACGGGGCTTTCCAGCTGCAGCATGTCGCACTGGGTCGGGTCCTCGTCGAGGATGTTGCCCAGATTGCCGAGGCGGGTCTTGATCGTCATCACCCGCGTCTCGCGCAGGCTGTCGATCGGCGGGTTGGTCACCTGGGCGAACATCTGCCGGAAGAAGTGGTGCAGCCCGCGATATTGCTGGGACAGCACGGCGATGGGCGTATCGTCGCCCATCGAGCCGATAGCCTCCGCCCCGTCCTCCACCATCGGGTGCAGGATGGTCTCCAGGTCCTCAAGAGTAAAACCCATGGCCAGCTGGCGGCGGCGCAGCTCCTCGCCCTGCACCAGCGCCGCCTCGTCCACTTCGTTGCGGACGATGCCGTCGATCTTGGTGGTGCGCCGCACCCAATCGCCGAACGGCTTGCGGGCCGCCAGCATGTCCTTGACCTCGTCGGCCGTGTAGAAGGCCTGGCTCTCCAGGTCCACGGCAATGGTCTGGCCCGGGCCGATGCGGCCCTTGGCGAGGATCTCGTCCTCGCGCAGCTTCACCATACCGGTCTCGGAGCCGACGATCAGCAGCTTGTTGGCGGTGATGGTGTAGCGCATCGGCCGCAGGCCGTTGCGGTCCAGCCCGGCCACGGCCCAGCGCCCGTCCGTGGCGGCGATGGCGGCGGGGCCGTCCCACGGCTCCATCACCGCGTTGCAGTACATGAACAGGTCCTGGTGCGCCTGCGGCATGATGGCGTTGCTGCCAATGCTCTCCGGAATCAGCATCGACTTCGCCATCGGCGCATCGCGCCCGGCGCGCACCAGCAGCTCGAACACATTGTCCAGCGTCGCGGTATCGGAACCGCCCGCCTGCACCACCGGCTTGATGTCGTCCATGAACGCGTCCAGGCGCTCATGCGCCAGCCGCGTCTCGTGGCTCTTCATCCAGTTGATGTTGCCGTGGACGGTGTTGATCTCGCCGTTATGCGCCAGCATGCGGAAGGGCTGCGCCAGCCGCCAGGTCGGGAAGGTGTTGGTCGAGTAGCGCTGGTGGTAGATGGCGAAGCGGCTGACGAACTTCTCGTCCTTCAGGTCCGGGTAGAAGTCGGTCAGGTTCTCCGCCAGGAACATGCCCTTGTAGATGACCGAGCGGCAGGACAGGCTGCACAGGTACAGCTCCGCCACCTGGGAGGCGATGGCCTGCTTCTCGATCCGCCGGCGGATGACATACATGTCCCGCTCGCACGTGTCGGCATCCCGCTGCTCCGGGTCCCAGATCAGGATCTGCTCGATCTCGGGCCGCGTCGCGTTCGCCTTCTCGCCGATGCAGGCGATGTCGATCGGCACCTGGCGCCAGCCATAGATGTTGTAGCCGGCGTTCAGAATCTCGGTCTCGACGATCTGCCGGCAGCGCTCCTGCGCGCTCAGATCCGTCTTCGGCATGAACACCATGCCGACGGCGATGCGCCCCGGGCGCAGCCGGTCGCCGCCCCGCTCCACCACTTCCGCGAAGAAGTTCTGCGGGATCTCGATATGGATGCCGGCGCCGTCACCGGTCTTGCCATCGGCATCGACGGCGCCGCGGTGCCAGACGGCCTTCAGCGCGTCGATGCCCGCCTGCACCACGTCGCGGCGCGGCGTGCCATCCAGCGTCGCCACCATGCCGACGCCGCAGGCATCGTGCTCGGTGACATCCACATGCGCCTCGCCTGCCAGCAGGGCGGCATTGCGGGCATAGGTCTCGGCGAAGTCGGCACCGGATTCATGCAAGCCGGATACGGGCAGGTCGGTCATGGCGCAGTCCCTTTAATCAGGGGTCGGTCGAAAACGGGCGCAGCTTGGGGCGCGCCCGGCAGGCTTCAGATCTTCAGGCCGCGCGAGCGCAGCGTGTCGCGGTGCTTGTTCAGCGCACTCAGCCCCACTTCCTGGCCCCAGCGCATGCCGAACAGCGCGCTCTGGGTGGCCACGGTGGGCGTCACCTCGGTCAGCCGCCGCCCGAGCGGGGTCTGGTAGAAGGCGGCCAGTTCCCGCAGCTCGGGCGCCGTCATCTGGCTGGCCCACAGCTCGGCGGTGAAGGCCATCAGCTCGGGGATCCGCGCGCGGAACTCCGGCATCAGCACGTCCTCGACGATCTGCTGTACCTCGGCGACGGGCTTGCCGCTGCTCTGCGCCAGCGCCGCCGTGATCTGCTGCGAGGTCTGGGTCATCGTCGTCTCGGCCAGCGCGGCGGCCCCGGTGGCGCGCAGCAGGTCCTGCGCCGCCGCCAGGGTTTCCGGCGTGGAGGTCCCGGCACGCGGCGCGGCAGGGGCAGCCGGAGGGTTAGCGGCGGCGGGCGGGTTCGCCGCGGCCGGCGGTGCCGGGGGGGCCGGCGCGCGCGGGGCGGTGCCCGGCGGCGTCACGGGGGGTGGCGTGCCGGCGGCCGGCGGCGTGGTGCCGCCGCTGCCGAACTGCGTCGGCTGCGCCAGCACGGCGTTGCCCAGCAAGGGCGTCGCCAGCAGCGTCGCGGCCATCAGGCCGTGGCGAAGCGCGCGCATCACTCGGCCGCCAGGGCGCTGGCGGCCTGCGCGGCCACATAGGTCTCGATCTGGTCGGCGGCATCGCGGCCATCGCGGATGCCCCACACGACCAGGGATGCACCGCGCACGATATCGCCCGCGGCAAAGACGCCCGGCAGCTTCGTCATCATCGTTCTCCGATCCACTTGCACCGTGCCCCAGCGGGAGACCGCCAGCGCCGGCTCGTTGAACATGGACGGAAGATCCTCGGGGTCGAATCCCAATGCCTTGATCACCAGGTCCGCCGGCTCAACGAAGGCGCTGCCGGGGATGGCCTCCACCTGCTGCCGGCCGGTCGCGTCCGGCAGGCCCAGATGCATCCGCACCGCGCGCACGCCGGAGACATGCTCGCCCTGCCCCACGAAGCCCTCGGGGGCGGAGAGCCAGGAGAAGCGCACGCCCTCCTCCTCCGCGTTCTTCACCTCGCGCATCGAGCCCGGCATGTTCGCCTTGTCGCGGCGGTACAGGCAGGTCACGTCGGTGGCGCCCTGGCGGATGGCGGTGCGGACGCAATCCATCGCCGTATCGCCACCGCCGATGACGACGACCTTCTTGCCCTTGGCGTTCAGCGCGCCGTTCTCGAACTCCGGCACCGCATCGCCCAGCCCCTCGCGGTTGGAGGCGGTCAGGTAGTCCAGCGCCGGCACGATGCCGCCCAGGCCCGAGCCCTCGCCGCCGATGTCGCGCGCCTTGTACACGCCCGTGGCGATCAGCACGGCGTCATGCTTCGCCCGTAGCTGCTCCAACGTGATGTCCTGGCCGATGGCGCAGTTCAGCACGAACTCGATGCCGGCGGCGGCGTACTGCTCATGCCGGCGCAGCACGACTTCCTTCTCCAGCTTGAAGTTGGGGATGCCGTAGATCATCAGTCCGCCGACGCGGTCGTACCGGTCATAGACCGTGACCTTCCAGCCGCGCAGCCGCAGCCGCTCCGCCGCCGCCATCCCGGCTGGCCCGGCACCGACGATGCCGACGGAGCGATCCACCTCCCGCACCGGGATCGGCGGCTTGACCCATCCCATCTCGAAGGCAGTATCGGTGATGTACTTCTCGACGGCGCCGATGGTGACGCTGTCGAAGCCCTTCTCGATGACGCAGTTGCCCTCGCACAGGCGGTCCTGCGGGCAGACGCGGCCACAGATCTCGGGGAAGGTGTTGGTGGCGGCGGAGACCTCGTAGGCCTCCTCCAGCCGCCCCTCGGCGGTCAGCTTCAGCCAGTCCGGGATGTTGTTGTTCAGCGGGCAGTGCACCGAGCAGAACGGCACGCCGCACTGGCTGCACCGGCTGGCCTGGGCCCCGGCGCGCTCGGCGGTGAAGCGCTGGTAGATCTCGCCGAAATCGTCCCGCCGCTCGGCCGCGTCACGCTTCTCGGGCGTCTGTTGCGACAGGCGCACGAATTGCAGCATGCGTTCGGCCATGGCGAGGGCTCCCACGGGGCAGGAAGAAAAGACGATGCGGTTCTGTCAGAGGCCGGGGCATGCGGGC
>Ga0308171_1003620_pt1 | contig 13921 bp, 13 predicted proteins | sample PhyGR1_FD_202135 | JGI IMG/M metagenome (GOLD analysis project Ga0308171, IMG submission 202135) | Phyllosphere microbial communities from UC Gill Tract Community Farm, Albany, California, United States - DLSLSG.R1 | ecosystem: Host-associated > Plants > Phyllosphere > Unclassified | place: USA... | reverse complement strand
GCAGGAGGGCTGGCTCTTTGGGGTCGCCTTCTTTTGCTTACTTTTCTTGGCGAGACAAGAAAAGTGAGCGGCTGCCGGGCCGCCCCCGGCGCGTCCTCCCGACCGGAGAATGATAAGAATTAAGCTAGAGCGCAGAAAAGCAATCCGTGCAGACTGCCCCAAACCAAACAACCAGAAAAGCAAACAGCCAAGACAACAAAACGAAAACCAAAAACAAAAACAAAAACAAAAACGCCGCCCGACCAAAGGCCAGACGGCGTCCAAGAAGGAGCCCAGCGGATCAGTTGAAGATCACGGTCTTGTGTCCATTGAGCAAGATACGATGCTCGGTAAACCATTTGACAGCGCGCGCCAGGACGACGCATTCGATATCGCGTCCGATAGCGGTGAGGGTATCCGGCCCCATGGAGTGATCCACGCGTTCGACGCCTTGCTCGATGATCGGACCTTCATCCAGATCGCCGGTAACAAAGTGCGCGGTTGCCCCGATCAACTTGACGCCACGATCATGCGCCTGATAGTAAGGCTTGGCGCCCTTGAAGCTAGGCAGGAAGGAGTGGTGAATATTGATCGCCCGCCCGCGCAAGGCCTCGCACATCTCAGGCGAGAGGATCTGCATGTAACGCGCCAACACCACCAGATCGATCTGGTTGGCATCGACGATTTCCATGATCCGCTGCTCCTGGGCGCGCTTGGTCTCGATGGAAGAGCCAGTAGCCAGCGGCAGATGATGGAAAGGAATGTTGTAGCTCGCAGCCAGCTGATAGAAATCAGTGTGGTTGGAGACAATCGCCGGAATCTCCACCGGCAGCAGACCGCTCTTGTAGCGGAACAACAGATCGTTGAGACAGTGACCGATCTTGGACACCATCAGCATCACACGCGGCTTCTTGCCCGCATCATGCAACTGCCAGTTCATCTGCAGCGAATCGCCCAGCACGCCGAAATCCGCACGCAAGGCTGCATCCGACACCCCGGCATCTTCCGAAGAAAAATGCACGCGCATGAAGAACAGCTTGGACTGCGCATCGCCAAACTGCGCCGAATCGATGATGTTGCAGCCGTGATCGGCCAGGAAGCCCGAGACGCGATGCACGATGCCGCGCTGGTCCAGGCAGGACAAGGTAAGAATGTATTCCGGGTGAGCCATGAGTGAACTGAGGAATGAAACCGAGAAGCGCCAGCGTCCCGTCGGCAGCCCCACGCAGGGACGCTACCGGCCCGGCTGACGGGCAAAAGGACGAAAGGCGCTATTGTCGCACGGCCGGGCCATGCGGACAAATCCGGCACGCGCAAACGCACGCCGGACGCGTCAAAGCGAGGTCATTCCGACAGAAATCACGGCAGATCGGCACGATTTGACAACAAATCGCGCCTCGCCCCGGAAATTATTTCCAAAAAGAAACGAGACCAGCAAGACACACCACTGGCCCGGCCTCAAGAGGCCTCCTCACCGGATGGCGCGCGAGACTGCGACTTCGGCACCACCCGCAGGGGAGCTCATGCCGTCTTCTGCAACAGATCCTTCTGCTCGTGACCGCCGCCCACCTGCAAATCACCGGCCAGCTGGCCGCCCTCTTCGATCACCAGCTTGCCGTAACGAATCTTGCCGGTCACCTTGCCGCTGGAATAGATCACCAGCTTCTGGCGCACGGTGAGATCACCATCGAACTCGCCACGGATCTCGGCCAGATCGATCTCCGCCGAACCCTTGAACGCACCACGCTCGGCAATCTGCACCACACGGCAGTTGATGGTGGCTTGCACCTTGCCTTCGACGACGAGCGTGTCGCAGTCCTCGATCTCGCCCTTGACCTTGATGTTGGGGCCGACGGTCAGCTTGCTGCCGCTCTCCTCGGTCGCCGCAGGCGCAGTATTGGAGACGGAAGAAGGATATTGAGTAGGTTTGTTCACGCTGGTCACATTGCCGCCTGTAGTAGAAGAGACGTTGCCCGCACTGCTGAACGGGGAATTGGTCGAACTGGTTTCGCGTTTGCCGAAGAGGGATTCCGAGCGAAGCATGTGATCTCCTGAAATGGTAGTGCCTGATGCGTAAAAATCTACGCGCGAAAAATAAGCCTGCGCCAAGGTGCGCACGACAACGTCATGACGCGCACCGCCTGCGCGGTGCCAAAGCCGCCCTGCACGATCATCGGAAAGACCGGCAACACGAGCGGCGCGTCGAAGCGTCGACAAGGTCGACGGAAGCGGCTCCTCCGGAAGTCCATGAGAGGGGAATGGACAACCCGAACACGATGTATCCAGGCATTGTCCGGGAGGAAACCTGTGCGATTCGGCAGGATGCCTTTTGCAAAGTTCACCGCAAATTTGTAACAGTGAACGCATTGCTGGAAACACCGTTTTTCTGCAGTAAATACGCAGCGAATACAGGGCAAATTATTTATATTTTGACGCGCCTTGTAACTAAAAAAAATGTAACAGTTGTTAGAGAGAAGGCGTCGCTTCAAGGCGACACCCTCTCCCTCAAAGTCCGCTCAGGATCTGGCTTGCAGAGAATCTGCTCATTTTCGTCGGCGGCCATGACGACCCGCCGACCGGTGGAAAAAACTTAGAATTTGAAGCGATCAATTTTCTCATCGAGCGAGGCCGCATTCCTCACTCACTGACTGCATTGATGAGCACAATTCTCCGCATGGATGAGCCAGCTTCATCCCAAAGAAGAAGCCTGCCGCAACTGCAATCCCTCCTCGCAGCCGGGCACGAGACACGCCCTCGCCAAGGACATGGGCGATGTGTCTTGATGTAAGGGTTGAAAATGAATGTCATCCGGCAAGCACAACCATGCCCGCCCGATTTATGATGGAGCCCATTGCCGGTTGCCGCCGGAACTCCACCCGTCCGGCGGCAGCCGTCCCCTCTCCTCCCACAGACCACACCATGAGCAACGACAGGATCCCTTCGCCGGAATCGCTGGATTCCTTTGGCGCACATCTCTTCCCGGCGCGCCGCCACTCGGCCGCCGCCCGCACGGTCGCCGGCCTGATCGCCGTGATCAGCTGGTTCGCCTTCGTGGCACAGACCGACATCACCATCAACCGCCTGCTGGCACGCGGCGGCGGCATCCTGGATGGCCTGGACCGGCTGACCATGTACCTGACCAACCTCACCATCCTCATGAGTGCGCTGTGCTTTACCTCGCTGGCGCTCTCGCTGAGATCGCCCATGAGCCGCTTTTTCCGGCAGCCCACCGTGATCTCGGCCGTGGTCACGTACCTGGCCTTCGTCGGCATCGCCTACAACCTGCTGCTGCGACATTTGTGGACGCCCACCGGCTTTCGCGCGCTGGTCAATGAGAGCCTGCATACGGTGGTGCCGCTGCTGGCGATCGTGTACTGGATTTTTTTCGTGCCGGTATTCCAGGCCTCGCTGAAGAAGGCACTGCTATGGCTGGTCTACCCGTTGGGGTATCTGATGGTGACGCTGTGGCGCGGGGCACTGTCGGGCTTCTATCCCTACCCCTTCATCGACGTCAACGCGCTCGGCTATCCGCGCGTGATTCTGAACGCCACCCTGCTGTTCGGCGCGTTCGTCGGATTGATGGCCTTGTTCATCGCCGTCAACCGGTCAGGCAAACCGGTGCTGCAAGGCAAATAGGACGTACTGATGATGGGCGGCCGGACTGCGCGTCCGGCCCTGCCGCCAGGCCACTAGGTCAGCGGCTCCGTGATGGCGAGCGCCAGCATGAACACCATGCACGCACTGAAGCCCGCACCGATGAGCAGGTATTGGAAAGTTTTGAGCACCATGATTCCCTCGTCAAACAAGACCGCCTTGACATGAGCGCCGAATCGACCATCCCCTGGCCTGCCGGACTCACCTGACCCGGTCGCCGGGCCGCGAGATGCGTGGCCCCAACCGGTGCGGTCGACGCATTTTATGGCCTTCGCCACGCATGAGCACCATCCTAGCGTTTCTTTTACTCAAACTTTCACTGTCTCTTGGTGCCGGTTTCGTCACTTTCTTGATTGCCCGCATGATGGAAAAGACACATCCTTGTCATACGGTCGCGCTATGCTGCCCCCGCAACGCGCCAAACCCCACAACAATATCCGACAGGAAATTCATCCATGAGCAAGCACGACGACGACATCGCCGGCAGCCAGCCTGCGTCCAGCGAAACGCCCCAGATCCCGCAACAACCCGGCCGCCGCCGCTTCCTGGGCAGCATGGCGGCCCTCAGTGCCGGCACGACGCTGGCCGCCTGCGCCACCGAAGGCCAGGGACCGGTGCCCTACCCCAGCGGCAACCCGGCCGAGTCCGCCGCGCTGGACCGCGCCCTGCGCGAGAACGTCAAGACCATCGTGGTGATCTACGCCGAGAACCGCAGCTTCAACAATCTCTTCGCCGATTTCCCCGGCCTGGAAAAACCGCTCTCTTCGCTCAAGCCCTCGGACTACCAGCAGCGTGACCGCGATGGCAGCCTGCTCAAGGAATTGCCCCCCGCCTGGAACGGCGTGCTGATCCAGGACCAGAGCGTGGAAGGCGTCAACTATGCCGGCGGCAAGCAATACCAGACCAACTTGCCCAACGCACCCTATGCGCTCAAGGGCCCGCAAGGCGAAGCGCTGCCGCTGAGCCTGGTCACGCGCGACCTGTGGCACGTGTTCTACCAGAACCAGATGCAGATCAACGGCGGCAAGAACGATGGCTTCGTGGCCTGGGCCGATTCCGGTGGCCTGACCATGGGCCACTATGCGGACACCCGCTACAACCTGCGCCTGTGGGATGTGGCGCGCGAATTCGTGCTGTGCGACAACTTCTTCCAGGGGGCCTTCGGCGGCTCCTTCCTGAACCACCAGTACCTGATCTGCGCCACTGCGCCCTACTATCCGAACGTGATGAGCTCGGTCTCGCGCACGCAAGTGGCCAAGACCAAAAACAATGATCCGCTCTCGCCGGAACTGGTGCCGGCCGAAGGCAGCCCGGCCAGCGCCCTGCAAGGTCCGCCGAAGTTCGGCCCCAGCGCGCTGACGCCGGACGGCTACGCCGTCAACACCATGGCCCCGCCGTACTGGCCGACCTGGAGCCGCGACCGCAACAACCCGGCCTATTCCGAACCCAACCAGCCCAGCGTGCTGGTGCCGCAGACGCACGAACACATCGGCGACAAGCTCAACAAGAAGGGCATCGACTGGGCCTGGTATGCGGGTGCGTGGCAGGCCACGCTGGACGAGTTCAAGGATTCCAAGGGCATCCCCAAGATCCCCAATTTCCAGTATCACCACCAGCCGTTCAACTACTTCAAGAACCTGGGACCGGAAAATCCCGCCGAGCGCAACAAGCGCCTGCGGGATGGTGGCCTGGGCGACGAGTCGCGCACCAACCGCTTCCTGGCCGATGTCGAAGCGGGCCGCCTGCCGCCGGTGACCTTCTACAAGCCGCAAGGCAACCTCAACCTGCACGCCGGCTACGCCGACATCGCTTCGGGTGACCGCCACATCGCCCACATCGTCAAGAGCCTGCAGGCCAGCCCGCAGTGGAAGAACATGGTGGTGGTCATCACCTTCGATGAAAACGGCGGCTGGTGGGATCACGTGGCCCCGCCCAAGGGCGACCGCTGGGGTCCGGGCACGCGGGTGCCGGCGCTGGTGATCTCGCCCTTCGCCCGCAAGGGAACGGTGGATCACACGGTGTATGACACTGCCTCCATCCTGCGCCTCATCACCCGTACCTTTGGCCTGGAAAAGCTCAATGGCCTCAAGGAACGTGACGACGCCATGATCGCGCGCGGCCAGCAACCCATGGGCGACCTGACCAACGCCTTGCAGTTCAAGGCCTGATCAACCGCTACGCGAGAACGACAAGGCCGCCGCAGGGTTTTCCTGCGGCGGCCTTGTTCATGGTGTGACGAACCGTGCGCGGATGGTTTACGCCAGCCAGGGCGGTGCCGTCTCGCGCAGGTTGATCTTCTTCGGGATCAGCTTGAGATCGAGGAAGGTATCGGCGATCTGCTGCTGCTCGTCGAGAATGGCGTGCGTGATCGGCAGCGTGCCGTAGGTGTAGCGGCGCACCACCACGTCCAGCACGCCCTTGGGCAAGCCCAGTATCCCGGCCAGTTCGCTGGCGTAATCATCGGGGCGCGTCTTGGCAAACTCATCCACCTTGGCCAGCTCTTCCAGCGCGATCCGGATGAGGTCGGCATTGTCCCGCGCATAATCACGGGTCGAAAAATAATAGGCACGATTCTTGACCACCCCGTCGGCGTCAGCCAGGATGCGCGCCTTCAGGGTCTGCTGGGCGGCGGCCAGATAGGGCTCCCAGATCGCCCAGGCATCGACCGAGCCGCGTTCAAACGCAGCGCGCGCATCGGCCGGCGCCAGCCAGACCGGGGTCACGTCGCCGTATTGCAGGCCGTGCTTTTCCAGCAGCTTGACCAGGAAGTAATGCACGTTGGAACCCTTGTTCAGGGCGATGCGCTTGCCCTTGAGCTGCGCCGGTTTCTGCAGGCTGTCATCCTTGACCAGGATTGCTTCCACATAAGGACGCGGCACCGTCGCGCCCACGTAGACCAGCGGCGTGCCGGCCGCCTGCGAAAAGATGGGCGGCGCTTCGCCGACGTCGCCGAAATCGATCGAGCCCGCCCCCAGCGCTTCCAGCTGCACCGGGCCGGCGCTGAATTCCACCCACTTCACGGTCGCCCCCAGCGATGCCAGCCGCTGCTCCAGCGTGCCGTGGGCGCGAATGATGCTCAGCGCCCCTTTCTGATAACCCACACGCAACTGGCGCGTGTCCGCGTGCGCCAGGCGCGGACTGAACGCAGCAGCGGCACCGGCGGCACCCAGGGCCAGCCCGGCACCAATGAGGCGGCGGCGCTTGCTGTTCAATTCCACGGTGGCGAGGGCGGGTTGGCGTTTGTCTTCGTACTGCGGCATGGGGACTCCATCATTCATGGTTGAGGTCAATATTTCCTGGCTCACAGGGTAGCGAGCCCTCCTCATGCTGCGAACGAATCATTCCTCCTGTGCATAGAAGAAAAGCGGATAAGTCGCGCCATGCATGCAACACCCGGCCTCTTCCTGGCGGAATTTTTATATCACGTTATGATATATTAATCCCCTATCCTTTTATCCATGGGACTTCTTCTCCACGATGAGGTCGTCACCCCTACCCTTCAAATTCGCCATTCCATGAAACACAAACGCGACTACACCGCCGACCGGCGGCTGCCCCTGCTATGCGCCATCGCAGCCGCCATCGGCGTGTTGTCCACGGGCGCGGCCTGGCTGCTGCTCAAGCTCATTGCACTCTTCACCAACCTGTTCTACTTCCAGCGCCTGTCCTTCGAGGCCATTTCGCCAGCCGCGCATACACTGGGCTGGATGGCGGCCCTGCTGCCGGTGATCGGTGGTCTCATCGTCGGACTCATGGCGCGCTACGGCAGCGACAAGATCCGGGGCCACGGCATTCCGGAAGCGATCGAGGCCATCCTCTTCGGCAAGAGCCGCATGTCGCCCAAGGTCGCGTTGCTGAAACCGCTGTCATCGGGGATCGTCATCGGCAGCGGCGGTCCGTTCGGTGCCGAAGGGCCGATCATCATGACCGGCGGCTCGCTCGGCTCCCTGCTGGCACAGTGGCTGCACCTGACTGCGGCCGAGCGCAAGACCCTGCTGGTCGCGGGAGCCTGTGCCGGCATGGCGGCCATCTTCGGCACGCCCCTGGCCGCTCTGCTGCTGGCGGTGGAACTGCTGCTGTTCGAACTGCGCCCGCGCAGTCTGCTGCCGGTCGCGCTGGCCTGCGCCATCGCAGGCTTCCTGCGGCCGTGGCTGATCGAGGGTGGCGTGCTGTTTCCGCTGGAGGTGGCACCGGCCGCGCCGATCGCCCTGTTGTCCTGTCTCGCCGCCGGCCTGGCCAGCGGTGTGCTGGCGGCGCTGCTGACGCTGGCCCTGTATCGCATCGAGGACGGCTTCCATCGCTTGCCGCTGCACTGGATGTGGTGGCCGGCGCTGGGCGGCATCGCTGTCGGGCTCGGCGGGCTGCTGCAACCGCGCGCATTGGGCGTGGGCTACGACGTCATCGCCGACCTGCTGAACCAGCACATGCTGGTGTCGGCGGCCTTGGCGCTGCTGCTGGTGAAGGCGGTGATCTGGCTGCTGGCGCTGGGGTCGGGGACCTCGGGCGGGGTACTGGCACCGCTGCTCATGATGGGGGCCGGTCTGGGCCTGGTGCTGGCACCGTGGCTGCCGGGCGGCTCGCCGGGACTATGGCCGCTGGTCTGCATGGCCGGTGTGCTGGGCAGCGTGCTCGGTGCGCCGCTGACGGCCATCGTCTTCGCCTTCGGCCTGACCCACGCGGGCAATGCGCTGCTACCGCTGATTGCCACCACGGCCGTTGCCTATGGCGTCAACGTGTTGTGGATGAAGCGCTCCATCATGACCGAGAAGATCGCACGGCGCGGCCTGCATGTGCATCGCGAATATGGTGTCGATCCGCTGGAACGGGTGCATGTGGAAGACCTGATGTCCGCCCCGCAGGCGCTGGAAGCGGCGCTGCCGGCCGGTGAAGCGCTGGCGCGGTGCCGCGCGGCAGAGCGTGTGCATCGCTACTATCCGGTGACGGCGCATGGCCGCCTGCTCGGCATGGTTGCGCTGAGCCGCCTGCAGGCCGCCGATCCGGCCGCAGGCTGCGGCACCCTGATGCAAGCCGATGCCGGCTACCTGCTACCCCACCTGAGTGCACGCGCGGCTGCAGGGGCGATGGCACGACAAGGTGTCGCGCGCCTGCCGGTGGTGAACGGACCGGAGCGCCGACAGCTGCTCGGCGTGCTGTCCTTGTCAGATCTGGCACGTGCCAGTGCCAGCCATGCCGAGGAAGAATCAGTACGGGAAAAATTGCTGGGAAACTGAGCCTCGCCGGACTCCTGCTCAGACGCCACCGCTGAGCTTGCACATCAGGTTGTCATGCGAGACCAGGATCACGTTGATGCCGGCATTGCCGTTGTCCATGCGGAATTCGCTGTTGCCGTTGGCCAGCGAGATGATGCGGACCGCGCGCGTGGCGGTCTCGGTCATGACCGTTTCGGCCGCCATGTTCAGGCAGGTCAGCACGCAGCCGCTGCCCGCCGCGCAACTGCGGGTGATGTCGCTGGCCACCGGCGAAGGGGCAGCAGTACTGGCTGGCACCGGGACGGCGGCCGGCACCTGCACCGGGACTTGCGCACGGGCCGCTGCGGCGGACAGCAGCAAACTGGACAGCAGAGAAAGAAGCGCAAGGTGGAACGATGAAAACCGCAGTGCGCGCATGAAAAGGCCTCCCTTGTTGGATCTGTCGGATCGAGCCCGTATTGCATCACAAACAAAAAAAGGGCGCACCTCCTTGCGGAAGTACGCCCAAAAGTAAGCCCCCCTCAGGGCTTCCCGGTAATCGAGGTACTACACGGCCACGATGGGCGCAGGGAATCAGGCCTGCTGCCGCATGTGGCGCAACATCAGTAGGTCAGCGTGACGGTCACGGTGTCCGAATAAGCGCCCGCCAACGGGGTCTGGGCGGCAGGAATCTGGCCGTAGACGGTCAGCGTCTGGGTCAGGCCGGAGCCGGTCCCGGTGACGGTATCGGTGCCGATGGTCGAGCCCCAGTTGTTGCTGCGGGCCGAATCGCGGTACAGCGCGTAGTTCAGGGTACCGCCGCCGGCCGCGCTCATCTTGCGGCTGCTGACGGTGGAACCGGTTCCAGTACCAGCGTCAAGACCGACGTTGTAGGCAGTACCGTTGGTGCACAGGACGGTGATGGTGCCGGACTGGTTGACCAGGCTCTGGGTGTAGGCGCCGAAGGCGATGGCCGAACCGACCACGGTGCAGGAGGCCACGACCGAAGCGCTGATGGTCAGCGTACCGCTGGCGGTGGCGGCAAACGAGGCCGGTGCGCTGGAGGCCAGCACGACAGCGGCGACGGTGGCGGCAACGAAGCGGTTTTTCTTGGCGTGGAACATTGAGTCTCTCCTGGTTTGGCTGCCTGGTCCTCGCCCCTCGCTCGGACTTCTTGCTGCAGCTGGTATGACGAGACTTTAAGTTTTTGTTGTTCCACCCAATATCGGGAGCTTCCTGAGGTGACGCGCTTTTGCGTCAGGATTTTCCTGAATGATATAAATGCATCATGTCGTGAGATATTCATCAAGTCTCACGGCGTCGGCTGGCCAGGCAAGCGTGGTGCGGATTTGCGGCAGATCAAATGCGCATGAGGATATGCATAATGATCCTTTGCAGGAACCTTCATCCGCGGGTACAGTCCATGACCAGAGCAGATTCAACAGCGGTGCCACTTTTCAGATAGAACTGGGCACCGCGAATCTCTCTTCCCATATTTCCCCGCCTGGTTTTTCTCTTCGATGGCTTCCCTGCCCTGCCCGGCACCTCGTCCACATTTTTGATAGCATGCGGGCATGGAACCTACTCACATCCCCGAACTGAACGCGCTGGCTGACTCGGTCGAGTCTGCGAGCCTGGGCTTGTCCGCCGTCGTCGCCGGCCTGCGTACCTCGCGCGAAGTCACCAACAAGATCCGCTACCGCGGCGAGATCCGCGAACTCCCCTCGCGGGAAGCCATGCAGAAGCTGCTGCAGCATCTGCAGGCCGCCTTGTTCCCCACGCATTACGGGCACACCGATTTATCCGATGAGACCATCGATTATTTCGTTGGAAGCCAGTTGAATGCTGCGTTGTCCATTCTGCGCGAGCAGGTGCGGCGCAGTCTGTATTTCAGCAGCGATGTGGAAGAGGATGGTCTGCTGCGGGAACGTGCCACGGCCATCACGCGCGACTTCGCGCACCAGTTGCCGGGCGTGCGCGACATCCTGGTCAGCGACATCCAGGCGGCGTATCACGGCGACCCGGCGGCGTCGAGCATTTCGGAGATTTTGCTGTGCTATCCGGGCACCACGGCGATCATCTATCATCGCCTGGCGCATGCCCTGCATCAGCTGGGAGCACCGCTGCTGGCGCGGCTGATTGCCGACATCGCGCATTCGGCCACCGGCATCGACATCCATCCGGCGGCGCAGATCGGGCCGAGTTTCTTCATCGATCACGGCACCGGGGTGGTGATCGGGGAGACCACCATCATTGGCCGCAACGTACGCCTGTACCAGGCCGTGACGCTGGGTGCCAAGCGTTTTCCGCAGGAGCCGGACGGTTCATTGGTCAAGGGGATTGCACGCCATCCCATCGTCGAGGATGACGTGGTGGTCTATGCGGGCGCGACGCTGCTGGGCCGCATCACCATCGGGCGAGGTTCGGTCATTGGCGGCAACGTGTGGCTCACGCACAGCGTGCCGGCGGGCAGCAACATCTCGCAGGCGGAGATGCTGAGCGACTGTCGCCAGCCCTGACCAGCCGCTCGTTCAGACAGCTGCGCCCAGCCAGTGCTGGAGGAAATACAGCGCACCCAGCACGGACAGGCCAATCACGAAGGCAGCGCCGATGGCACGGCCTTCGGCGGGCAGCAGCGGTTCAGTCGCGAAGTGGCCGAGTTCCTGGTAGATGTGGTGATCGTTCATGGAGGCTCCTGAGTCCGGCAAGGAAGGGATCAGGGCCATGCTAGTCAAGCTGCGTGCTGCTGTGAACGAAGCAATGGGCAGATCGATATCTGTTCACCGCATAAAGCGCGCCCCGCCCTGCTCAGGGCTGACCGGAGAGGGGCGCTGGCGGCACGGGTACCGGCTGGCGTCCGCAGGCGATGGCTGCCAGCGCCAGGGCCGAGGCCGCGAGGCTGTAGAGCCACAGGGATGACATCACCGGCAGCAGCAGGCCGGCCAGCATCGGCCCCATGCCTGCGCCGATATCGCGCCAGATCGCCCGTCCAGCCAGCGCATGCACACGCTGCGCCGGTGGCGTGCGTGCCGCAACGATGGGGGCCAGCAGCGGCAGTTGCAGAGCCCGCAGGATCACGATCAGCCCGGCGAACAGCCACAGCAATCCCCCGCCGAAACCGACCAGCGCCACGCAGGTGGCCAGTGACAGCGTCACCAGTACCTTGACCGCACCGAAGCGCTCGGCCAGCCATCCGCCCAGGGGGCTGAGGACGATTTCCCCCGCGTAGCGCAGCGCCATCAATACCCCCGCCACCAGTTCGCCATCAGCGCCGAAGGATTGCTTGCTCATGTAGGCCAGGCCGACGATGAAGAGGCCATCCAGGGTCAGTCCTTCGAGGAAGGACCACCAGTCCAGGGCATTGGGCAGTTTCCAGCGGCGTGGCTGGGGCGATGCGTAGGCGTGCTGAGGCAGGCGGCGTGCGGCCAGCAGGCCCAGCAGCGCGGTGGTCGCCACCAGGGCGAACACCATGCGCGGTCCGATGTGGGGGGCCAGCAGTGCGGCGGTGGGCAGCCAGAGCATGGGGCCGATGGCGATCACGCCGCGTGATCGTCCGGAGCGGCGGGCTGCGCCTTGGGGGTTGGCGGTGGACATGGCCTGGGTGGAGAGGTTGAGTCCGGCGAAGGCCATGCCCCACAGCAGGCGCAGTGGCAGCAGGGCCCAGAAGCCGCTGGCGACCGTATAGCCGAGGGCGCAGAGGATGGCGGCGCAGACAGCCAGGGTGCAGGTGGGACGATCACCGCGTCGTGCGTAGAAGCTGGCGACCCAGCGGTAGCCGGCGATGCGCACCAGGCGGTTGGCCGCGAGCAGCACGCCGGCCTCGGCGAGGCTGACGTGGAACTGGGCGGCGTACATGGGGAGCAGCAGGTAGAGGACGATATCGCAGGGCAAGGCGGCCGAGAGCGACATGGCGGCGTGGCGCGAATCGATATCGGCCTGGCGGTGGGCTGGCGGGGTCATGGGGGCCGATGATGCGCCGCGCGGGGTGGGCTGACAAACGATATTAATTCCGGGCATGCGTGATAATATTTGACGCATGGCCGATCTCACCCTTCCGCTCAATGCCATCCGCGCCTTTCTGGCAGCGGCCCGTCACCAGAGTTTCACGCTTGCGGCGCAGGAGCTCAATGTCACACATGGCGCGATCAGTCGCCAGATCAAGAACCTTGAAGATTATCTCGGCATGCCCTTGTTCGAGCGGCGTACGCGGCAGGTGTTGCTGACCGAGCGTGGGCGGCAGTTCTTCGAGGAGGCCAGTCCGGCGCTCGATATTCTCGCCAATGCGGCGCGGCGGGTGATGCGGGATGCGCCTACGCGCACGGTGGTCATCAATGTGCGGCCTTCCTTTGCTGTGCGCTGGCTGATTCCGCATCTGTCCGATTTCGTGGAGCGGTATCCGGGGATTGCGCCACAGGTGGTGACCAGTACGGCGACCGTGGGCAAGGCGGGTTCTTCGTTTGATATCGCGATACGGCGGGGGGAGACCAACTGGCCTGAGACCCTCAAGGTGCAGCGGTTCATGGAGGATGAGCTGGTGCTGGTGGCTTCTCCTGCGCTGTTGCAATCCATGCCGCTGGAGGACGTGTCGCAGTTGGCTCGACATACCGTGCTGGTGTCGCGCAGTCGGCGCAATGACTGGGAGGACTGGCGCAAGCTGGCCGGTTTGAAGCGTTCACGTTCGCAGGCGATGCTGCATTTCGATCACGTGCATTTTGTATTGCAGGCGGTCATGGATGGGCTGGGGGTGGCCTTGTCGCCTGTATCACTTGCGGATAACGATCTGCGCTCGGGGCGGCTGGTTTGTCCCTTCCCTGAATTACGCTTGACCCTCGCACCCTACTACCTCGGGATCAGCTTGCAAGCGGGGGCTGAGGCGCAATTGTTTGCCAAATGGCTTGGGAATATCGCGGGGCTTTGATCGGTGGTTGATTTTTGTTTTTGGTCTTGGCTGCTTGCTTTTCTGGTTTTTTGGTATGGGGTAGTCTGCACGGAAATCTTTCCTGCGCTCTAGCTTAATTCTTATCTCTCTCCGGTCGGAAGAACGCGCCGGGGGCGGCCCGGCAGCCGCTCACTTTTCTTGTCTCGCCAAGAAAAGTAAG
>Ga0308171_1003617_pt1 | contig 13925 bp, 13 predicted proteins | sample PhyGR1_FD_202135 | JGI IMG/M metagenome (GOLD analysis project Ga0308171, IMG submission 202135) | Phyllosphere microbial communities from UC Gill Tract Community Farm, Albany, California, United States - DLSLSG.R1 | ecosystem: Host-associated > Plants > Phyllosphere > Unclassified | place: USA... | reverse complement strand
GGGGTGTCCTGCAGCGGCACCCAGGAACGGGCGTGGATCGCCTGCGACTGGCTGAACATGAAGGGCAGCTTCTTGCCCTCCGTCATCGACGGCTCCAGCCACTGCAGGCCCGAGGCGGTCGGTGCGGTGTGATACGTGATCACGACCTTGGCCGGCTGGTCCGGGGTCTCGATGCTCAGCTTGCTGCCGAACACCTTGTCGGCCGGTGCCAGCACGAAGGGCAGCGGCGCGGTCTTGCCGTCGGCGGCGATCGCCTCGACCTTCTCCACGCTCAGCTCGCGGGTGTCCAGCACCAGCTGCCTGGCGGCCTTGTCCTTCCACTCCAGGGTGTAGGTCGCGGTGCCACCGATCTGCTTGCTGTCGAAATCCAGCTTCAGGTCCAGCGCGAGGTCCTTGACGACCACCTTGTCCGGCTCGGCGTACGAGCTTTCATCGTGGCTGCGGCTGTCCGCTTTCATGGCAGTGCCCGCCGGCGCGTTGGCAGTGGGATCGACGGTCGGAGCCGCCGGTTCTTTGGAGCAGCCGGACGCCAGGGCGACGGCCAGGGGAATCAACAGGAACGGAGATCGCATGAACGGGACCGATCGGGGTGAAACGACCAGTTTACCCCTGTCCCGGGACCGCGCGCAGGCCGTACGTGGCGGTCTGCGCATTCAGTTGACTGCGCGAAGCGTCAGAGCTTGTAGCCGGAGTGGATCGAGACGATCCCGCCGGTCAGGTTCTTGTAATGGCACCGCTCGAAACCGGCCTCGGCCATCATCGCCTTGAGCTGCTCCTGCGGCGGATGCTTGCGGATGCTCTCGGCCAGGTACTGGTAGCTGTCGCCATCGCGCGCGAACAGCTGGCCCAGCTTCGGCAGGATCTTGAACGAGTGGAAATCGTAGATCGGCTTGAACCAGTCCGCGGTGACCTCGGAGAATTCCAGCACCCGTGCCTGGCCGCCCACCTTGAGGACGCGGTGCATCTCGCGCAGGCCGGCTTCCTTGTCGGTGACGTTGCGCAGGCCGAAGGCGATCGTGACCAGGTCGAAGCTCGCATCCGGGAACGGCAGTGCTTCGGCGTTGCACTGGACGTAGTTCAGGCCCGCGACCAGGCCGCGGTTGGTCAGCCGGTCACGGCCCACCGAGAGCATGCCGGCGTTGATGTCGCCCAGTACCACTTCACCCTCGTCCCCGACCCGTTCCTTGATCAGCGCGGCGATGTCACCGGTGCCGCCGGCCAGGTCGAGCACGCGGTCGCCCGGCTTCACCTGCGCGGTGGCTACGTAGTAGCGCTTCCACGCCCGGTGGATGCCCAGGCTCATCAGATCGTTCATCAGGTCGTAGCTGCGCGCGACCGAGGTGAACACTTCGCCCACCAGCTTCTGCTTGTCCTTCGCAGCGACATCGCGGAAGCCGAAATGGGTGGTGCCAGTCTTGTAGGGGGATTCGCTCATGGGACGATTATCGCACCGCCGGCGCCGTTGCGGCAGGCCGCCCACTATGATGAAGGCCTTCACGTCCCTGGAATGCGCATGATCACCACCCCCGACTACGCCGCCCTGCTCGAGACCGCCATCGCCGAAGCCCGCCAGGGCCTGGCCGAAGGCGGCATCCCGATCGGCGCCGCGCTGTACCACAACGATGGCCGCCTGCTCGGCTGCGGCCACAACCGCCGCGTGCAGGAAGGCGACCCGTCCGTGCACGGCGAGACCGATGCGTTCCGCAAGGCGGGCCGCCAACGCCGGTACCAGGACACCATCATGGTCACCACCCTGGCCCCCTGCTGGTACTGCAGCGGGCTGGTCCGCCAGTTCAACATCGGCACTGTGGTGGTCGGCGAATCGGCCACCTTCCGGGGCGGCATCGACTGGCTGCGCGAGAACGGCGTCACCGTGGTCGACATGCAGAGCCAGGCTTGCATCGACCTGCTCGGCGGCTTCATCAACGCCCATCCCGAGGTCTGGAACGAAGACATCGGCGAGTAAGTTCGCCCGCTTCCGCGCGGATCCGCGCGAAAGAGCGCCGCGCGCTCCCGTTGAGGCGCGCGCGGGTACTGCAGCGTTCTGAATGCTTCAGTGAGACGGACGGGGTGCAGCCCCCTGTGCCGCGTGTCTGCGCGTGAAGCCGTCACGCGCCGTCGACCGCTGCCGGACACTGCGAACACGCGGTGCTAACAACGCTGCTGCATGAACGTCTTAAGGTGGTTGCACAGGGGGCACCATCGTCGAGGAGACGTCATGCATGCCCAAACCCGCCGCACCTCCTCCGTCGAACCTGCGTTGATGGACGCGTGGGAAAGACTGCAGGTGCATTACGCACGTCACCGCAACGCCGCGCCTTTCTGGGATGCCTACCAGGCGATCCAGGATGAGTTGACGCGGCGCCATCCCCATCACCGCGTCGCGGTCTGCAACCGGCTGGCCACCCTGGCCGAACGCCTGGGCGTGGTCCACCACGCGCATCTGCTGGGCGAACACCGCAGCCAACGCCGCCACACAGGCTCCACATCGCCATGACATCGCTTGCACCGCGCCCTACGCCATCATCCAGATTCCCTTCTTCCCAGACTGAAGTGACCATGTCTTCCGCCCAGATCTCCATCCCTGCCGTCATCGATGTCGACGCCGAAGTCAGTTACTGGCGCCAGCGTCATGCCGACGGCAACCTCGGGACGGGCTCGTTCGGCCATTACGTGCCGTGGATCAAATTCGCCTGCGATTCGCTGATCACGCAACCGCGTGCCAGCGATGAGCAGCGCGATGAAATGTTCCAGACCCATTACGCGCTGCAGATCATGCCGCGCCTGTCCGAAGAACAGGCACGCCAGTTCGTCGACGAGTGCTGGGAACACATCTACCACGCCGGCCGCCAGGACCAGGCATCGCGCCCGCGGCTGCACGCCCGCGTCTGACCCGCGCCGGCTGCACAGCGTCTGCACGGCGCCCCACCAATGATGCAGGCACCTCGGCTCCCACCTGTCGTGCCTCATGAAACTGCGCAGTCTCTTCAATCTTGTCGCCAAGAAGGCGTCCTATGCGGCGGGAACGCCGTGGACCTTCCTGGCGGCGGTGACGATCGTGGTCATCTGGGCCCTGAGCGGCCCGGTCTTCAAGTTCAACGATACCTGGCAGCTGGTGATCAACACCGGTACCACCATCATCACCTTCCTGATGGTGTTCCTGATCCAGCACAGCCAGAACGCGGACACCGCCGCGATCCAGATCAAGCTCGATGAACTGATCCGCGCCACCAAGGACGCCAACAACGAACTGCTCGATCTTGAGGAGCTCGATGAAGAGCGCCTGGAGGAAATCCGTCGCGAGTACGAACGGATGGCGCGCGAAGCCGGCAATGCGCTGGACCGCGCGCGGCGCTGCCACGGCGATGGCCGGGCCGATGATCCGTGACCGGCACGGGTGCGACCGCGTGGCCGCACCCGTGATCCCTCAGCCGCGCTCGTGCCAACCGCCGCCGAGCACCTTGTACAACGCCACCTGATGGGACTGCTGCGCCAGCTGCGTGCTGACCAGCGACTGGCGGGCGGTGTACGCGGTACGCCGCGCATCCAGCAAGGTCAGGAAGCTGTCGAGGCCGGCGTCATAGCGGGCCTGCGACAACTGCTGCGCCTGCTCCGCCGCGGCCACCAGCGCCTGCTGCGAAGACAGCTGCGCATCCAGGCTCTCGTTCAGTGCCAGCGCATCGGCGGCCTCGCGGAAGCCGGACTGGATCGCCTTTTCGTACTGCGCCAGCGCGATGTCGCGATCGGCGGTGGCCATGCCCAGGTTCGCGCGCAGCTTGCCGCCCTGGAAGATCGGCAGATTGAGCTTCGGAATGAAGCTCCACACCCGCGTGCCGCTGTCGAACAGACCCGACAGCTCCGACGAGGCCGAACCGATGTTGCCGGTCAGGCTGATCGACGGGAAGAACGCCGCGCGCGCCGCGCCGATGTTGGCGTTGGCCGACAGCAGCACGTGCTCGGCGGCCATCACGTCCGGCCGCCGCAGCAGCACGTCGCCAGGCACGCCGGCCGGCAGCGGACGCACGCTGGCCACGTCGGTCACCTCGGCCTGCGGCAACAGGGACGCATCGATCGGCCCACCGGCCAGCAGCACCAGCGCATTGCGGTCCTGCGCGACCTGCCCGGCAAAGCGCGCCACATCCGTGCGCGCGGTTTCCACCAGGGTACGGGTCTGGCTCAGTTCCAGCGCCGAGGCGCCGCCGAGCTGACGACGGGCCTCGGTCAGGCGCAGCGAGTCCTCGTAGGTCGCCAGCGTCGCCTGGGCGATCCGCAGCTGTTCGCTGTCGGCGCCCAGGGTCAGCCATGCGTTGGCCACCTCGGCGACCAGCGACAGCTGCGCACTGCGGCGGTTGGCCGCTTCGGCGAAGTACTGCTGCAGCGCGGCCTGGCTCAGATTGCGCACGCGCCCGAACAGGTCCAGTTCGAACTCGACCACGCCGAGGTTGGCACTGAACTGCTCGGTCACCGGGGCATCGCCGCCACTGCGGGTCATCTCACCCTGCACGCCGATGGCCGGCACGCGATCGGCGCGCTGGATCCGGTACTGCGCCCGGGCGCGCTCGACATTGAGCACGGCCACGCGCAGGTCGCGGTTGTTGTCCAGCGACTGGGTGATCACCGCCTGCAGGCGCGGATCGACGAAGAAGTCGCGCCAGCCGATGTCGGCAACGTCGGCCGTTGCGGTCTGTGCTCCCGCGGTGGCCGTGGCAGGCCACTGCGAGGGAATCGCCGGGGCGACTTCGGTGCTGCGCGGCTCCAGGGTCGAGCAGCCGGACAGCACCAGGCTCACGGCCAGCGCCAGGCTGGCCATCAAGGGCTTACGCATCGGAACCTCCTGCGTTCTTGCCATATTTCCTGCGATTGAACACGCGTTGCACCACCACGAAGAACAGCGGGATGAAGAACACACCCAGCACCGTGCCGACCAGCATGCCGCCGAGCACGCCGGTACCGATGGCCTGCTGTGCGCCGGAACCGGCACCCGAGGCGATCGCCAGCGGCAGCACGCCCAGGCCGAAGGCCAGCGAGGTCATGATGATCGGGCGCAGACGGTCGCGCACGGCGTGCATCGTCGCCTCGATCAGGCCGGCGCCCTTCTCCAGGTTTTCCTTGGCGAACTCCACGATCAGGATCGCGTTCTTGCTGGTCAGGCCGACCGTGGTCAGCATCGCCACCTGGAAGTAGATGTCGCGCTCCATGCCACGCATGGTGTTGGCCAGCACCGCGCCGAGGATGCCCAGCGGGGCCACCAGCAGCACCGAAGTCGGCACGCTCCAGCTTTCATACAGTGCGGCCAGGCACAGGAACACGATCAGCAGCGACAGCGTGTACAGCAGCGGCGTCTGCGAACCGGCCTGGCGTTCCTGGTAGGACAGCGCGGTCCACTCGATGTCGAAACCGGCCGGCAGCTGCTTGGCGAGTTTCTCCACTTCGTTCATCGCATCGCCCGAGGCCACGCCCGCGGCCGGCTCGCCCTGGATCTCCATCGCGGACACGCCGTTGTAGCGTTCCAGGCGCGGCGAACCGTAGTCCCAGCGCTGGCTGGCGAAGGCCGAGAACGGCACCATCTCACCGGCGGTGTTCTTGACCGACCACAGGTTGAAGTCTTCCGGGTTCATGCGGAACGGCGCATCGGACTGCACATACACGCGCTTGACCCGGCCACGGTCGATGAAGTCATCGATGTAGCTGCTGCCCCAGGCCGCCGCCAGCGTCGTGTTGACCGCCTCCAGCGACAGGCCCAGCGCGCTCGCCTTGCCGACGTCGATGTCGATGCGCAGCTGCGGCGTGTCTTCCTGGCCGTTCGGGCGCACGTTGGCCAGCAGCTTGCTCTGCCCGGCCATGCCGAGCAGCTGGTTGCGTGCGTCCAGCAGTGCCTGGTGACCGGCACCGCTGGTGTCCTTCAGGAAGAAGGTGTAGCCCGAGCCGATGCCCAGTTCCGGCATCGCCGGCGGCGGGAAGGCGAAGATGAAGGCGTCCTTGATCCCGCCCAGCGCGGCCATCGCACGGCCGGTGATCGGCATCGCGCCCTGGTCCGCATCGCGGTCCTTCCAGTCTTTGAGCTTGACGAAGGCCATGCCCGCATTCTGGCCCATGCCGGCGAAGCTGAAGCCCTGCACCGAGAAGATCGACTCGATCGCGTCGGCCTCGTTCTCCATGAAGTGCTTTTCGAGCTTGTCGATCGATTCCAGCGTGCGTTCCTGGGTGGCACCGACCGGGGTCTGCACCAGCGCCATCAGGATGCCCTGGTCTTCATTGGGCAGGAACGAGCTGGGCAGGCGCATGAACAGCAGGCCCATCACCAGCGCCAGGGCGGCGAACACGCCCATGAAGCGCCACGGACGGCCGAGGATGCCGCGCACGCCACGCTGGTAGCCCGTGCTGGAACGGTCGAAACCGCGGTTGAACGCATTGAAGAAGCGGCCCGACCAACCCTTGTGGGCCACGTGGTGCTCGCCCTTCTTGAGCGGCTTGAGCATGGTCGCGCACAGCGCCGGGGTCAGCACGATCGCGACCAGCACGGACAGCGCCATCGCCGAAACGATCGTGGCCGAGAACTGGCGGTAGATGACGCCGGTGGCACCGCTCATGAAGGCCATCGGCACGAACACCGCCGACAGCACCAGGCCGATGCCGACCAGCGCGCCGGTGATCTGGCTCATGGATTTGCGCGTGGCTTCCAGCGGCGACAGTCCTTCCTCGGACATGATCCGCTCGACGTTCTCCACCACCACGATCGCGTCATCGACCAGCAGGCCGATCGCCAGCACCATCGCGAACATGGTCAGCATGTTCACCGAGAAGCCCAGCGCGGCCAGGATGCCGAACGTGCCCAGCAGCACCACCGGCACCGCGATCGTCGGGATCAGGGTCGCGCGGAAGTTCTGCAGGAACAGGTACATCACCAGGAACACCAGCACGATCGCTTCGATCAGGGTCTTGATGACGCCCTTGATCGAGACCTGCACGAACGGCGTGGTGTCATACGGCACCACCGCCTTCAGGCCGGCCGGGAAGTTCGGGGCCATTTCATCCAGGGTGGCGCGCACGCCGTTGGCGGTGGCCAGCGCGTTGGCGCCGGTGGCCAGGGTGATCGCGATACCCGAGGACGGCTTGCCGTTGTAACGGGTCACGAAGTCGTACGATTCCGCGCCGAGCTCGACCCGGGCCACGTCGGCCAGGCGCAGTTCGGCACCGTCCTGCGCGCTGCGCACGATGATGTTGCGGAACTGCTCCGGCGTCTGCAGGCGGTCCTGCGCGTTGATGGTCGCGTTGAGCTGCTGGCCCTTGATCGACGGCGCGCCGCCGAGCTGGCCGATGGCGACCTGCGCGTTCTGCGCGGTGATCGCGGCGATCACTTCGGCGGTGGACAGCTTGTAGGTGTGCAGCTTGTTGGGGTCCAGCCAGATGCGCATGGCGTACTTGCCACCAAACACCTGGATGTTGCCCACGCCCGGCACGCGGCTCAGCGGATCGACGATGTTGGAGCCGACGTAATCGGAGATGTCGTTGGCATCCATGCTGCCGTCTTCAGACACGAAGCCGAGCACCTGCAGGAAGCCGCTGCTCGACTTGGCCACGTTGATGCCCTGGCGCTGCACTTCCTGCGGCAGCAGCGGCATCGCCAGCTGCAGCTTGTTCTGCACCTGCACCTGGGCGATGTCCGGGTCGGTGCCGCTCTGGAAGGTCAGCGTGATCGTGGCCTGGCCATTGGAGGAGCTGTTGGAGGAGAAGTAGATCAGGCCATCCAGGCCCTTCATGTTCTGCTCGATGATCTGCGTCACCGAGTCCTCGACCACCTTGGCCGATGCACCCGGATAGTTGGCGCTGATCTCGACGGCCGGCGGTGCCACTTCCGGGTACATCGACACCGGCAGCTTGAGCACCGCCAGGCCACCGGCGAGCATGATGATGATCGCAATCACCCACGCGAAGATGGGGCGATCAATGAAAAAACGTGCCATGGAATTCTCCGGTTACTGCTGGGCGGCGGGAGCCGCCGGCGCGGCGGCCGGCTTGGCCGGGGCCGCGCCCATTTCGGTGGCCTGCACGGGCATGCCCGGCTGGATCTTCTGCAGGTCGCCGAGCGAACGGCTGACCTTGACCTGCCGCACTTCGACCTTGTCGTCCTTGCCGACCACCATGGCGCTGGTATCGCCCTTGGGATCGCGGGCGATGCCCTGCATCGGCACCAGGATCGCGTTCTCGCGCACGCCGCTGCCGACCTGGGCACGCACGTACATGCCCGGCATCAGCACCTGGTCCGGGTTCTCGACCTTGACCCGCAGCGCGTAGCTGCCGGTGGTCGGGTCGACGCTGACTTCGGAGAATTCCAGCGTGCCCTTGTGGTCGAACTCGGTGCCGTCGTCGAGCAGGATCGTCACCGGCAGGGTCTGGTTGTCCTGCAGGCGGCCGCTGGCCAGTTCGCGGCGCAGCTGCAGCAGCTCGCTGGCGGACTGGGTCAGGTCGACATAGATCGGGTTCAACTGCTGCACGGTCGCCAGTGCTTCAGCTTGGCCGGCGCTGACCAGCGCGCCCTGGGTGACCGAGGACTTGCCGATCCGGCCGCTGATCGGCGCGGTGATGCGGGCATAACCCAGCGTCACGTTGGCGGCGTCCAGCGAGGCACGCGCGGCACCGACATCGGCCTCGGCCTGCTTCAGCGCGGCGATCGCGTTCTCGTTGTCCTGGGTGCTGACCGCCTCGACCTTGGCCAGCTCGCCGATGCGCCTGGCGCTCAGGCGTGCGGCATTGGCGGTCGCTTCGGCGCGGGCCAGCTGGGCACGGGCACTGTTGGCCTGGGCGCGATAGCTGGCGTCATCGAGCTGATACAGCGGCTGCCCCGCAGTGACCAGGCCGCCTTCGGTGAACAGCCGCTTGGCCACGATGCCGTTGACCTGGGGGCGCACTTCAGCGACCAGGAAGGCATTGGTGCGGCCCGGCAGCTCACGGGTCAGGCCGACCTGCTCGGCCTTCAGGGTGGCCACGGTGACCTGGCCGGGGCCGCCCTGCGGACCCTCCTGCTCACCGCTGCCACAGGCGGACACGGTCAGGGCGATCGCGAGGGACAGCGCGAGAAGACGGTACGGGGTTCTGGACATGGCGGTAGGGGCTCGCAGACGGAAAAGGGCGCGCCTGCAGCCCAACTTCCGATAAAAGCGAAGAATGACGACAAACAGGCAACAAATAACGGCAAATATCCGAAACGAGACCCGCCGGCATCTGCAGGCAGTCCTCGCTGAGGATCAGTGGGGCGCAAATATACATACATGCATGTTTGTTTGTAAAGCGCTACAATTCAGGCCGGTTTCATCCAGCAACTGCACAGCGCAATGGCCAGAAAAACCAAAGAAGAGGCCCAGGCCACCCGCGAGGGCATCCTCGACGCGGCGCAGGTCTGTTTCCATGAATACGGGGTCGCCGGCACCAGCCTGGCGATGATCGGTGCGCGCGCCGGATTCACCCGCGGCGCGGTGTACTGGCACTTCAAGAACAAAGCCGAAGTGCTGACCGCGATGATCGACCGCGAGCGCGTGCCCTTCATCGAGCGGATGCGCCGCACCACCTCGGCCAAGCGCAGCACGCCGATCCTGGACCTGCGTTCGGCGCTGCTGGTGTCGTTCCGGGAGCTGGCCGAGGACGAGCGGCTGCGCAACATGATGGAAATCATGCTGCGCAACGATCTGTCGGTGGAAAGCCAGGCGATGCAGGAACTGCAGCGCGAGGCATCCCGAGAGGAGCTGGCGATCATCGCCGCCGCGCTCGAACGCGCGCGCGAGCTGGGCCAGCTGCGCGACCACGTGGATGCCGAAACCGTGGCGCGGATCGTCAGCACCAGCCTGACCGGCGTGCTGTACAGCGCCATGCTGGAGCCTGAGCTGTTCGAGATCCAGCGCGACGGCATGCAGACGCTGGATGCGATCTTCAGCGCCTTCGTCAAACCGGGTGTATTCACCCCGGGCGCCCCGCCGACGGCGCTGCCGACCGACGACGAGGTCTGAGGCAAAAAAAACGGCGACACCGAAGTGCCGCCGTTCTTCCTACCACCCGATCGTTGCGTGCCGTTACAGGATGTAGCGGCTCAGGTCCGGATCCTGCACCAGCTCACCCAGATGCGCATCGACATATGCCTGGTCGATGCTGATGGTCTCGCCATCGCGGTCCGGGGCCTCATAGCTCAGCGTATCCAGCAGGCGCTCCAGCACGGTGTGCAGGCGCCGCGCGCCGATGTTTTCCTGGCGCTCGTTGACCTGGAAGGCGATCTCGGCCAGACGGTCCACCGCGTCGACGGTGAACTTCATCGAGACACCTTCGGTCTGCAGCAGCGCTTCGTACTGCTTGGTCAGCGCGGCCTTCGGCTCGGTCAGGATGCGCACGAAGTCCTGCTTGCTCAGCGCCCCCAGCTCCACGCGGATCGGGAAACGACCCTGCAGTTCCGGGATCAGATCGCTGGGCTTGGCCAGGTGGAACGCACCGGACGCAATGAACAGGATGTGGTCGGTCTTGATCGTGCCGTATTTGGTGGAGACGTTGGAGCCTTCCACCAGCGGCAGCAGATCGCGCTGTACACCTTCGCGCGAGACATCGCCACCGCCGACGTTGTCGCCGCGCTTGGCAACCTTGTCGATCTCATCGATGAACACGATGCCATGCTGCTCGCAGGCCTCGATCGCCGCACTGCGGATGTCGTCTTCGTTGACCAGCTTGCCGGCCTCTTCCTCGATCAGCAGCGGACGCGCGGCCTTGATCGACAGCGTGCGCTTCTGCGCCTTCGCGCCGCCCATGCTGGAGAACATCTGGCGCAGCTGCTGGCCCATTTCTTCCATGCCCGGTGGGGTCATGATGTCCATGCTGACGTTGGCCGACACTTCCAGTTCGATCTCGCGCTCGTCCAGCTCACCGTTGCGCAGCATGCGGCGGAACTTGATGCGGGTCTCGTTGTCCTGCGCGGACGGCTCATTGCGCGCGGCGTCGGCATCGAAGCCGATACCGGTACTGCGGCGCGGCAGCAGCGCATCGAGGATGCGGTCTTCGGCGCGCTCTTCGGCCTGGGTGCGCACGCGCACCTTGGCCTGCTCGCGATACAGCTTGACCGCGGTATCGGCGAGGTCGCGGATGATCTGCTCCACGTCCTTGCCGACGTAGCCGACCTCGGTGAAACGGGTGGCCTCGACCTTGACGAACGGCGCATTGGCCAACGTGGCCAGGCGACGCGCGATCTCGGTCTTGCCGACGCCGGTCGGGCCGATCATGAGGATGTTCTTGGGCATGACTTCGTTGCGCAGCTCGGCCGACAGCTGCATGCGGCGCCAGCGGTTGCGCAGCGCGATGGCGACCGCGCGCTTGGCGTCGTGCTGGCCAACGATGTGCCGGTCCAGTTCCTGCACGATCTCGCGCGGGGTCATGGTGGCGGAAGAAACTTCAATCTTGTGCGGCATGGGTGTGCTCACGAATGGGGGGGGGTTCGAGGTTGCCGGCCAGCGGCCGGCACTACGCCATGTATCGGGTGCAAGGTAGTGCCACGCCATGCGTGGCAGATTGAACACCGCAGCCACGCATGGCGTGGCTCTACCGAGCGTTGACCCGTCGGGTCAAAGCTCCTCGACCACCACGTTGCGATTGGTGTAGATGCAGATGTCGCCGGCGATGTTGATCGACTCGGTGGCAATCGTGCGGGCGTCCAGTTCGGTGTGCGCCATCAGCGCGCGGGCGGCCGACAGGGCATAGGAGCCGCCGGAACCGATCGCGATGATGCCGTCTTCCGGTTCGATCACGTCACCGGTGCCGCTGATGATCAGCGAGGTGTCCTTGTCGGCGACGGCAAGCAGCGCTTCGAGCTTGCCCAGGCGGCGCTCGGTGCGCCAGTCCTTGGCCAGTTCCACCGCGGCACGCTGCAGCTGGCCATGCTTTTCCAGCTTGGCCTCGAACAGCTCGAACAGGGTGAAGGCATCGGCTGCGGCACCGGCGAAACCGGCCAGCACCTGGCCCTCGCGACCCAGACGGCGCACCTTGCGGGCGTTGCCCTTCATCACCGTGTGGCCGAGCGTGACCTGGCCATCGCCGGCGACGGCGACATGTCCATTGCGCCGCACCGAGATGATGGTGGTGGCATGAAATACGTTGGGGTTCTGACTGGGGTCCATGGAGCCTCCGGGGTGACAAAGACTGAGGTGGGGTCTCTGCCCGACGCTTCAACCCGCCCCGCCCTGCGCCCGGATGCCGCAGCGGATCGATTCAGCTTTCGTTGCCGCTCTTGCGGCGCTTGGCACGCGGGTGCGCGGCGTCGTAGACCTTGGCCAGGTGCTGGAAGTCCAGATGGGTGTAAATCTGGGTGGTGGCGATATCGGCATGGCCGAGCAGCTCCTGCACGCCGCGCAGGTCACCGGAGGATTCCAGGATGTGGCTGGCGAAACTGTGCCGCAGCATGTGCGGGTGCACGTGCTTGAACAGGCCCTGGCGCTGGGCCAGTTGGCGGATGCGGATCTGCACGGCGCGCTGGGTGATGGGGCCTCCCTTGCGCCCGGGGAACACCGGTGCGGTCGCCACGCCGCCGCTTTCGGCCCGCCAGCCCTGCAGCGCGGTGCGCGCGTGCGAGCCGAACGGCACGCGGCGTTCGCGGTTGCCTTTGCCCAGCACGTTGACCAGGCCGGTATCGAAATCCAGGTCGCGCCAGATCAGCGCGCACAGCTCGCTCAGGCGCAGTCCGGAGGAATAGAAAAGTTCCAGCAGCGCGCGGTCACGCAGGCCGAGCGGGGCGTCGGTCGGCAGTTCGACCAACTGCACGGCTTCATCGGCATCGAGCACCTGCGGCAGTTTGCGCGGTGCCTTGGGCGCTTTCAGGCCCGTGGCCGGATTGGCGGCGATGCGGTGGTGCTTGAGCAGCCACGCATAGAAACTGCGGCACGCCGAAAGCCGACGCTGCAGCGAGGTGGGCGACAACCCACGGCGGTGTTCGGCGGCGATGAACTGGCGCAGCTGCGTGCTGTCCAGCGTGTCGATGACGGCCCCCTGCCCGTCCGACCACGCCGCGAGGGCGTCCAGGTCACGGCGATAGGCATCCAGCGTGTGCGCCGACATGCGGCGCTCCACCTGCAGATGCGACAGGAAGTCCTGCGCGGTGCTCACGACGACTCCGCTCGACGGGCGATCAGGGCGACGGGAAACGCTGCAGGGCAACGACCAGCGACTCGCCCATCATGCGCAGGAACAGCGTGCCCATGCCGGGGTAGAACCGATTGCCGTCATGGCTGCCGACCGCGATCAGGCCGACACCCGGCAGCGGCAGCAACGCACTGGACTGCACTTCTTCGGCGCGCCCGGCATACAGCACGGTGTTCTTTTCCGGCTGCAGGCGGCCGCAGATCGGTTCGCCGTCTTTCAGGCAATCGCGGAACACGCCCAGCAACGGGCTGCTCTCCTCGATGACCTGCAGCCACGGCGCCTGTTCCAGCCCGGCGATCGGATGCAGCACGATCAGCCGGACCAGATCACCGGCGAAATCCTCTTCCAGCGAGGCGGCCATCGCCCGCAGGGTGTCCGCCGCCGAGTCCTGCCTCATCAGTGCGAGGGTCAGCTGGTGCGTGCGCACGGCCAAGCGCTCGTTGATCTGCGCGTTGGTGGCCAGATCGGCCAGCCGCCGCGACAGCTCACGGTTCTTGTCGCGCAGCACTTCCAGCTGGTAGCTGGCCAGCGACGCGGTGGGGCCGTCATCGCGCGGCACCACCAGGGTCAAGGCCAGGTCCGGGAACTGCTTCAGGAAGGTCGGATGCCGACGCAGCCAGGCGGCTACTTCATGCGATCCGATTTTCTCGGCGGTCTCGCTCATGCGTTCCACTCCCCATCAAAGACGAAGGCTGCGGGTCCGGACATCACGATCTGTGCATCATCGGCCGGCCAGCGGATGCGCAGGTCACCGCCGGGCAGCG
>Ga0308171_1003616_pt1 | contig 13935 bp, 11 predicted proteins | sample PhyGR1_FD_202135 | JGI IMG/M metagenome (GOLD analysis project Ga0308171, IMG submission 202135) | Phyllosphere microbial communities from UC Gill Tract Community Farm, Albany, California, United States - DLSLSG.R1 | ecosystem: Host-associated > Plants > Phyllosphere > Unclassified | place: USA... | reverse complement strand
TAGCCCGCCGCGCTGCTGGCCTGCTGCTCAGCGCAGTCTGCCTGCCCCTTTCGGCCCTGGCGGCCGACCCGCAACCGACCCATGAATTCACCCTCGACAACGGCCTCAAGGTCGTCGTGCGCGAAGACCATCGTGCGCCGGTGGTCGTTTCGCAGATCTGGTACAAGGTCGGCTCCAGCTACGAGACTCCGGGCCAGACCGGTCTGTCCCACGCGCTCGAGCACATGATGTTCAAGGGCAGCGAAAAAGTCGGTCCCGGCGAAGCTTCGCTGATCCTGCGCGACCTCGGCGCCGAAGAGAACGCGTTCACCAGCGACGACTTCACTGCTTATTACCAGGTGCTGGCCCGTGACCGCCTCGGCGTGGCGTTTGAGCTGGAAGCAGACCGCATGGCCAATCTGCGCCTGCCGGCCGACGAGTTCGCCAAGGAAATCGAAGTCATCAAGGAAGAGCGCCGCCTGCGCACCGATGACAAGCCGATGTCCAAGGCCTACGAGCGCTACAAGGCCATGGCCTACCCGGCCAGCGGTTACCACACGCCGACCATCGGCTGGATGGCTGACCTGGACCGCATGAAAGTCGAGGAACTGCGTCACTGGTACCAATCCTGGTACGCGCCGAACAACGCCACGCTGGTGGTGGTCGGTGACGTCACTCCGGACGAAGTGAAAACCCTCGCCCAGCGCTACTTCGGCCCGGTCGCCAAACGCGACGTGCCACCGGCGAAAAAACCGCTGGAACTGGCCGAGCCCGGCGAACGCCAGATCACCCTGCGCGTGCAGACCCAACTGCCGAGCCTGATGCTTGGCTTCAACGTGCCGAGCATTGCTACCGCTGAAGACAAACGCTCGGTCAACGCCCTGCGCCTGATCTCCGCGCTGCTCGATGGCGGCTACAGCGGGCGCATCCCTACGCAGCTGGAACGTGGCGAAGAGCTGGTCTCCGGCGGCTCGTCGGACTATGACGCCTACACCCGTGGTGACAGCCTGTTCACCCTGTCGGCCACGCCAAATACGCAGAAGAAAAAGACCATCGCCCAGGCCGAAGCCGGCTTGTGGAAACTGCTTGAGCAACTGAAAACCACCGCGCCGTCTGCCGAAGAGCTGGAACGCGTCCGCGCTCAAGTCATCGCCGGCCTGGTCTACGAGCGTGACTCGATCACCAGCCAGGCCACCGCGATCGGTCAACTGGAAACGGTCGGTCTGTCGTGGAAGCTGATGGACACCGAACTGGCCGATCTGGAAAGCGTGACCCCGCAAGACATCCAGAACGCCGCGAAAAAGTATTTCACCCGCGAACGTCTCAGCGTCGCCCACGTCCTGCCTTTGGAGACGACTCATGAGTGAGCGCAAAACCCCACGCCTGATGCTGCTTGGCCTGATTGCTGTCGCGGTGATCGGCTCGGCGGCTGTGTATCTGTCGCCCGGCGCTGACAGCCACGCCAGCGAAGCCTTGGATAACGCCAAGTCCAGCCAGAAATTGCAATCGCTGGCCGAACTCGATGGCAAGGCCCCGGCCAGCCGCAAGCTCGATGTGCAGACCTGGAACACCGCTGAAGGCGCCAAAGTGCTGTTCGTCGAAGCGCATGAGCTGCCGATGTTCGACATGCGCCTGATCTTCGCCGCTGGCAGCAGCCAGGATGGCAACGTCCCCGGCCTCGCAGTGCTGACCAACGCCATGCTCAACGAAGGGATCGCCGGCAAAGACGTCGGCGCCATCGCCCAGGGCTTTGAAGGTCTCGGGGCCGACTTCGGCAACGGTGCGTTCAAGGACATGGCGCTGGCCTCGCTGCGCAGCCTCAGCGCGCCCGAGCAGCGTGAACCGGCGTTGAAGCTGTTCGCCGATGTGGTCGGCAAACCGACCTTCCCCGCCGATTCCTTCGCGCGCATCAAGAACCAACTGCTCGCCGGTTTCGAATATCAGAAACAGAACCCCGGCAAACTCGCCAGCCTGGAGCTGATGAAGCGTCTGTATGGCGATCACCCGTACGCGCATTCCAGCGATGGCAATGCGCAGAGCGTGCCGAAGATCACCGTCGCGCAATTGCGCGAGTTTCATGCCAAGGCCTACGCCGCCGGCAATGCGGTGATTGCGCTGGTTGGTGATTTGTCGCGAGCCGAAGCCGAGGCGATCGCCAATCAGGTCTCCTCGGCCCTGCCGAAAGGCCCGGCACTGGCGAAAATCGCCGCACCTCAGGAACCGAAGGCCAGTGTCAACCACATCGAGTTTCCGTCGAAACAGACCAACCTGATGCTCGCGCAACTGGGCATCGATCGCGACGATCCGGATTACGCCGCGCTGTCGCTGGGCAACCAGATCCTCGGCGGCGGTGGTTTCGGAACGCGCCTGATGAGCGAAGTGCGCGAGAAGCGTGGCCTCACCTACGGCGTGTATTCGGCGTTCAGCCCGATGCAGGCCCGTGGCCCGTTCATGATCAATCTGCAGACCCGCGCCGAGATGAGCGAAGGCACCCTGAAACTGGTGCAGGACGTGCTCGCCGACTACCTGAAAACCGGGCCGACACAGAAAGAACTCGACGATGCCAAGCGCGAGCTGGCCGGCAGCTTCCCGCTGTCCACCGCGAGCAACGCCGACATCGTTGGTCAGCTCGGCGCGATGGGCTTCTATAATCTGCCGCTGAGCTATCTCGACGATTTCATGCGGCAGTCGCAGAGCCTGACTGTGGAGCAGGTCCGCGATGCGCTGAACAAACACCTGAGCACGGAGAAAATGGTCATCGTCACCGCTGGCCCGACCGTGCCGCAAAAGCCGTTACCGGCCCCATCTGATAAACCTGCCGAGCAACCGCTCGGGGTTCCGGAGCATTAATGGCCACTCGAGCACCGAAAAAACCTGTGCAAAACGTGCACAACGGCGTCAATCAGCTGCGCATCATTGGCGGCCAGTGGCGCAGCCGCAAGCTGAGCTTCCCCGACGCACCGGGCCTGCGCCCGACCCCGGATCGCGTGCGTGAAACCCTGTTCAACTGGCTCGCGCCCTATGTCGAAGGGGCGAAAGTGCTCGACCCGTTCGCCGGCAGCGGCGCGCTGTTTCTCGAAGCGCTGTCCCGAGGCGCGGCCACGGCCCAGGCGCTGGACGCCAGCAACGTTGCAGTTTCCAGCCTGAAAGAACACCTCGGCACCCTGCGTTGCAGCAACGGCCAGGTGCAAACCGCCGACGCGCTGCGCTACCTGGAAACCCAGGCCGCGACGCCGTTCGATCTGGTGTTCCTCGACCCGCCGTTCAACCAGAACCTGTTGCCAGCGGTTTGTACTTTGCTGGAAGAGCGCCAATGGCTGGCGGCCGATTCGTGGATCTACACGGAAAGCGAAACAGCGCCATCGACGCTGGGCCTGCCAGGCAACTGGCGCCTGCATCGTGAACAGAAATCCGGTCGTGTGTATTACGCGTTGTGGCAGCGCAGCGCCTGAACCATCCGCACTGCGCTTTAGCGTGCGGTAGATAGTTACCGCACCCAGTGCCTCGCAGTCCGCCACAGTGGTTGCCGCAATCTGCGTTAACCACTGAGGATTTCGCGTATGGATACGCTCTGCAGCCGGATGCTGCTTTTTCTTGGCCTCGCGCCGTTCATGACGCTGGCCGCCACGCCCCCGCCGACTCATCAATTCACCCTGGAAAACGGTTTGCAGGTACTGGTGCGCGAGGATCACCGTGCGCCGCTGGTCACTTCGCATTTGTGGTTCAAGGTCGGCTCGGCAGACGAGGCGCCGGGGCAAGCCGGGCTATCGCACGTTCTTGAACACATGCTCTACAAAGGCAGCCGCAAGACCTGCGCCGGTGAGGCTTCGCGTCTTTTGGAATCCCTGGGTGCCGAAGAAAATGCCTTCACCGCCGAGGACGTCACCGGCTACTACCAGACCTTGTCGCCGCGCTATCTGGGCGTGGTTTTCGAGCTGATGGCCGACCTGATGACGACTGCTGATTTGCACGTCGACGACCTGAAAACCGAACTGGCAGTCATTCGCGAAGAGCGCCAGCTGCGCATCGACGACGATGTCGACGCCGCTGTGCTGGAACACTTCACCAGCCAGGCGCATGTCGCCAACAGCTATCGCACGCCAGTCATCGGCTGGATGCACGACCTGCAGCACGTGGACGCCGAGGAACTTCGCCATTGGTATCAAAGCCGTTACGCGCCGGGCAACGCCGTACTGGTGATCGTCGGCGATGTCACGCTCGCACACGTGCAGCCGCTGGCCGAGCGCTATTTTGGCGCGCTCGCAAATCGTCCCGTGCCGCGCCTGTTACGGCCCGTGGAGCTGAAAGTGCCGGGCGAACGCAGACTGACCTTGCAGCGCAATGTCCCAGCAGAGCGGTTGCTGATGGCTTTCAATCTGCCCGGACTGGCCACGGCCAAAGACCTGCACACCGTGCACGCCCTGCGCCTGATCAACGCGATACTCGGCGGCGCACATGGCGCGCGCCTGCAAAAGAAACTGATTTTCACCGACCGCGTGCTCAATCGTGTCGACACTCACTACGACGAACGGACGCGCGGCGACAGCCTGCTGATGTTGACTGCCGAGCTGGCCGATCCGCCGCTGACCGATCTTGAAGGTGCGCAAGCGCGGGTGTGGGAGCAGATCGAAACGTTGCGCACCACACCACCGTCGCCGGAAGAGCTCGAGCGGGCACGCACGCAACTGATTGTGCAGCAGGTGTATGCCCGCGATTCGATTCAGGAACAGGCGCGTCAGCTGGCCAGGCTCCAGGCCATCGGCTTGCCTTGGCGAATACTCGACGAAGATGCCGCTGCATTGGCGAAAGTGACGCCGCAACAGATCCGCGAAGTGGCCGCCACGTGGCTGACCCCCGAGCGTCTCAGCGTTGCCCACGTGCGCAAGGTGGACGTCCGATGAGCAGGCTCTCAAGGCGCACGGGGTTGGTCCTGATGTGGCTGTCGGCTGCGGCGGCTTGCGCTGATGGTCAGCCTGAACAAGCGCGGACATCGCGCCTGCAATCGCTCAGCGAAGTCCAGGCGCTGGAAATCAAGCCGCGCGCATTGCAGATCAGGGGCTGGAAAACCCTGACCGGCACCAAGGTGCTGTTCGTGCGCACGAGCGATCTGCCGATGTTCGATATTCACGTCAGCTTCGCCGCAGGCAGCGCCCGCGACGGTAGCCTGCCGGGCCTGGCTGCCACGACCTTTTCCATGCTCAATGAAGGTATCCCCGGCAAGGATTTGTCCGCCATCGTCGAAACCTTCGACGGGCTCGGCGCGCAATGGGAAATGGACATCGATCACGACCGCGCCGTGTTCTCCCTGCGCAGCCTCAGCGATCCGGCCAAGCGCCTACCGGCGATGGATCTGTTGACGCGAATATTCAGCGAGCCATCGCTCAGCGCCCAGCGCCTGCCGCCAGTGAAAGACGAACTGCGCGCCGCGCTCATCGCAGAGCAAGGCGATGCCGCGGGTCTGGCCTCGCAGAGCATCAAGGCACTGCTTGCGCCGGACAGCCCCTACAGCCTTCCGGTCTATGGCACGCAATGGGGCCTCAATGCCGTGACCCGGGCCGCCGTGGAGGATTTCCATCGCCGCTATTACGCTGCCCGACATGCGCAAATCACCCTGGTCGGCGACCTCACTCTGGACCAGGCACAAGCGATCAGCCTGCAGATCAGCAATGCCCTGCCCAAGCCTCCTGACGCGCTGGTGTCTTCAGCAATGGCAACGCCCGGAAACGTCCAGTCCAGTCACCTGGAACTGAATCAACTGCAGACCCACATTGCCTTTGCCCAAATCAGCGTGCCGCGACGACATGCCGATCACACCGCCTTGTACGCCGCCAGTCAGATTCTCGCCGGAGGCAGCAACAGTCGGTTGATGAATGAACTGCGGCACAAGCGCGGACAGGTTTATGACGTGTATGGCGCCAGCGTCAATTGGGCTGGTGGCGCCGGGTTGCTGACCGTCACCTTGCAGACCGGTAGCTCCATGAGCGACAGCACCGTCGCTTTGGTGCGCTCGATGCTCAATGATTTTCTTCGGCAAGGGCCGACCGCCCCGGAACTCGAGCACCTCAAGCGCAGGCTGGCCAACAGAAATGTGCTCACCAGCGCCAGCAACCGGCACATTCTGGCCAGACTCGTGGAGATCAACCGCTACGACTTGCCGCTCGATCTGGATTACACAATGCAACAAGTGCAGAAGCTGACGGTGGACGACATCAAACTCGCCATGAACCGTCACTTGTCTGTTGATCGCTGGGTGTCGGTTACGGTCGGCCCCAGTGTCGAGCAACAGCCACTGCCTGGACCGGAGGTTGCGCCGATCGGTCAGGCTGAAGAGGACATGTGTCGCGCCGACCCGGGCTTTGTGGCAAGTTAGGCGCTTTCGTTGAGAAGCGATAGCCCGCCCTGTGCGCCGGTCGCTTTACGCAAGACCTGTCGAGATTTGCCGTGCAATCACCGTCCCCGCTTCCCGCCTCGCGTTTCGTTCCGGCCTTCGGCCTCGGCAATCCGCATCTGCAAACCCTGTGGGGGCCGCTGTGGCGCAAGACCGTGCACATCGAGCGCGAACGCGAACGCCTGTGGCTCGAGGACGGCGACTTCCTCGACCTCGACTGGCACGGCCCGCACAGCGCCGAGGCGCCGTTGGTACTGGTGCTGCACGGTTTGACCGGCTCATCCAATTCGCCCTATGTGGCGGGCATTCAAAAGGCCTTGGCCGAGCAGGGCTGGGCCAGCGTCGCGCTGAACTGGCGCGGTTGTTCCGGCGAGCCGAATCTGTTGCCGCGCAGCTACCACTCCGGCGCCAGCGAAGACCTTGCCGAAGCCATCCAGCACCTGCGCGCGAAACGACCATTGGCGCCGTTGTACGCGGTCGGCTATTCACTGGGCGGCAACGTGCTGCTCAAACATCTTGGCGAAACCGGCAGCAACAGCGGCGTGCTCGGCGCGGTGGCGGTGTCGGTACCGTTCCGCCTCGATCAATGTGCCGATCGTATCGGCCAGGGGTTTTCGCGGGTTTATCAGGCGCATTTCATGCGCGAAATGGTCGCCTACATCAAGAACAAGCAGCGCCAGTTCCAGCATGACGGGCGCGAAGACGGGCTGGCGAAACTGGCCGCGCTCGGCTCGCTGGAAAACATGCGTACGTTCTGGGATTTCGACGGCCGGATCACCGCGCCGCTGCATGGTTTCACCGATGCCGAGGATTACTACCGCCGCGCCTCGAGCCGCTACTACCTCGGCGCGATCCGCACGCCGACGCTGATCATTCAGGCGGCGGATGATCCGTTCGTATTTCCCCACAGCCTGCCGCAAGCCGACGAGTTGTCAGCCTGCACCCAGTTCGAATTGCAGGCGCGTGGCGGTCATGTCGGCTTCGTCGACGGCTCGTTTCGCCGGCCCGGGTATTACCTGGAGCGGCGCATACCACAATGGCTGGCCGCACTCGGTCAATGAACGCCGCATGGCCCTTGCAGGAGTGAGCTTGCTCGCGATGGCGGTGGGTCAGTCTGGAAATTCAATGCCTGACAGGACGCCTTCGCGAGCAAGCTCGCTCCCACAGGGATTTGTGTCGGCATGAAAATGCATGGCACAACCTGGTTCAATGTGGGAGCGAGCCTGCTCGCGAAAGCGGTGAATCAGTTGGCATTTAACTCACAGACATACCGCCATCGCGAGCAGGCTCACTCCTACAGGAGATCGCTGTGTTTATTCGCCCGTGGCAATGCCGCGCGACGGTTCGTTGATCCACTCGCTCCACGATCCGGCATACAGCGCCCCCAGCGGATACCCAGCCAGGCACAGTGCGAACAGGTTGTGACACGCCGTCACTCCCGAGCCGCAGTAGGCGACCAGTTCCGACGGTGAGCGATCAGCCAGCTTCGCCGCAAAGCGCTCCTTGAGCTGCTCCGCCGGCAAAAAACGTCCATCACTGCCGAGGTTGTCGGTGAACGCCGCGCACTGCGCGCCGGGAATGTGCCCGGCGACCGGATCGATCGGTTCCACTTCGCCCTTGAAGCGCGGCAAGGCGCGGGCGTCGAGCAGGGTCAGGGTTGGCTGGCCGAGGCGCTGCTGCAATTGTTCGGCGCTGAGCAACAGGCTCATGTCCGGCTGACCACTGAAGTTACCCGACGTCACGCTCGGCGGATCCAGGCTCAGCGGCAGGCCGGCCGCGTGCCAGACCTTGAGCCCGCCATCGAGAATGAATACGCCGTCGCGCTTGCCCAGCCATGCCAGCAACCACCACGCCCGCGCCGCGTATGCACCCGGGCCGTCGTCGTACAAAACCACATCGCTGTCGTTGCAGATGCCCCAGGCTTGCAGGCGTTCGATCAGCGCCGCCGGCTCGGGCAACGGATGACGCCCGGTCACGCCCTTCTCGACTTTACCGCTCAGATCCCGCTCCAGATCGGCGAAACTCGCCCCGGCAATGTGCCCTTCGGCGTAGCTGCGCTGGCCGTAATCCGGATCTTCGAGGGCGAAACGACAATCGAGAATCACCAGCCCCGGCTGCTCTTTGCGAGCGTCCAAAACTTGTGGGCTGATCAACTGCGCAATCGACATAACGGGCTCCTGTGGAATTCGGCTGAACGGTTTATTTCACGTCTTCAAGGGCCTGCGCCAGCGGCACATAGAACTCGTCGAACAGTGCTTTGACTTCATCCCGCGCCTGATCGGTGACAAACCCTGCCTCAAGCACCAGCACCTGATACACGCCACGCTTCACGGCCTGTTCGCTGAGGTGGTTGGAGTTTTCCCGGGTGGTGCACAGAAAACGCACCCACGACGTCAGGATGATCCACGCATTGAGGGTCAGCGATTCGATCTGCACACGGTCCATTTTCAGGATGCCGGCGGCGACGAAGCCTTCGTAGATCGCTGCGCCCTGGATCACGCAGCGCTGGGAAAAACGCCGATAGCGCGCGGCCAGTTCCGCATCGCTGTCGAGCAGATGCTCAAGGTCACGATGCAGGAAACGGTAGCGCCACATGGCCGAGAGCAGTTCCTTGAGATAGAAACGCTTGTCCTCGACGGTCGCCGGGCGACCCTGAGGCGGACGCAAAAAGCTGTCCACCAGGGCTTCGTACTCACTGAACAACACGGCGATGATCGCCTGCTTGTTGGGGAAGTGGTAGTACAGGTTGCCCGGAGAAATCTCCATGTGCGCGGCGATGTGGTTGGTGCTGACGCTGCGCTCGCCCTGCTGATTGAACAGCTCCAGGCTGTTCTGAACGATGCGCTCGCTGGTTTTTATTCGTGGGGCCATGGCTTGAGCTTTAATTCAGAGTGCGTAGACGGCGCATCTTACGACCTAACCGGAAATGGATAAAACCTTGCCGTGCACGGAAGTCGTTTGACTTTCTAGAGCTTAGACTCTAAAAAGTGCCCATTACAATAAAATCCGGAGCCCGCGATGACTGCCGACATTGCCTACCTGCAAACCCTGCAACAGCCTCTTGAAACCCTCGATCGGCAGTTCCAGGCACAACGGGCCGCATATGCCGCCAACCCGATGCCGCCGGCCGCACAGCGGCAACAATGGCTCAAGGCTTTGCGCGATTTGCTCAGCGCTGAGCGGCAGGCATTGATCGAGGCGATCAGCGCCGATTTCAGTCACCGCAGCGTCGACGAAACCCTGCTCGCCGAACTGATGCCGAGCCTGCACGGCATTCACTACGCCAGCCGTCATCTGAAGAACTGGATGAAGCCATCGCGGCGCAAGGTCGGCATGGCCTTCCAGCCTGCTTCGGCAAAGGTTGTTTACCAGCCGCTGGGCGTGGTCGGTGTGATCGTGCCGTGGAACTACCCGCTGTATCTGGCCGTAGGGCCGATGGTCGGCGCCCTGGCGGCGGGCAATCGGGTGATGCTCAAGCTCAGCGAATCGACCCCGGCCACCGGCCTGTTGCTCAAAGAGCTGCTCGCGCGGATCTTTCCCGAAGACCTGGTTTGCGTGGTGCTGGGTGAGGCAGATATCGGCGTGGCGTTCTCACGCCTGCCTTTCGATCACTTGCTGTTCACCGGTTCCACCAGCGTCGGCAAACACGTTATGCGCGCTGCAGCGGAAAACCTCACGCCGGTCACCCTGGAACTGGGCGGCAAGTCGCCGGCCATCGTCTCCACAGACGTACCGCTCAAGGACGCCGCCGAACGCATCGCTTTCGGCAAAACTCTCAATGCCGGGCAGACCTGCGTCGCGCCCGACTATGTGCTGGTGCCGGAAGACCGCGTCGGCGCCTTCGTCGAGGCCTACCGTCAGGCTGTGAAAGGCTTCTACCCGACCCTGGCCGACAACGCCGACTACACCGCGATCATCAACGAACGCCAGTTGGCCCGACTGAACGGTTACGTCAGCGACGCGACCAGCAAGGGCGCGCTGCTGATCCCGCTGTTCGAACAAGGCCAGGGCCGACGCATGCCGCACAGCGTGCTGCTCAATGTCAGCGATGAGATGACGGTGATGCAGGACGAAATCTTCGGCCCATTGCTGCCAATCGTGCCTTATCGCGATCTGGAGCAGGCATTCGCTTACATCAATCAGCGGCCTCGTCCTCTGGCTCTTTACTACTTTGGCTACGACAAACGCGAACAGCATCGCGTGCTGCACGAGACCCATTCCGGCGGCGTATGCCTGAACGACACCTTGTTGCATGTCGCTCAGGACGATATGCCCTTCGGTGGCATCGGCCCCTCGGGCATGGGCCATTACCACGGCCACGAAGGTTTCCTGACCTTCAGCAAGTCCAAGGGCGTGCTGATCAAACAGCGCTTCAACGCGGCCCGGCTGATCTACCCGCCCTATGGCACATCGATTCAGAAACTGATTCAGAAGCTGTTCATTCGCTAAACGTTCGTCGACGCCGGGTAATAAAAACAATGCACCCAAGCCTGACCGAAACACCTGCCCTGTCGCGCCGTAGCCTGCTGAAATTCAGCCTCGGCGCCAGCGCGTTTCTCGCCACCGCCGGCCTTGGCGCCAGCCTCACTGGCTGCTCGTCGAGCGTCAGCGCCAACGGTTTCGTCAGTTTGCGCGACGGCGATCTGCTGTTCCTGCGCGCGCTGATCCCGGTGATGCTCGACGGCGCCGTCGCCGCCGGGGAAATGCCCGCAGCGCTAGACGGCACGCTGAAGTCGCTGGACTACAGCCTCGATCACCTGTCGCTGGAAATGCTCAAGCTCACTCGGCAACTCTTCGATGTGCTCGGCATGGCCGTGACCCGTGGCCCGCTCACCGGTATCTGGGGCAGTTGGGAAAACGCCAGCCCTGAAGCGATGCGGCATTTCCTTGAACGCTGGGAGAACAGTTCACTGAGCTTGCTGCGCATGGGCCATAGCTCGTTGCAGCAGATGGTGATGATGGCCTGGTACACCCGCGCCGAGTCCTGGGCTCACTGCGGTTATCCCGGTCCGCCGAAGGTCTGAAACCAGGGCGCGGCCTTCGCGAGCAGGCTCGCTCCCACATTTGAAATGCATCCCCCTATGGGAGCGAGCCTGCTCGCGAAGGGGCCTGCTGCATCACCTCAGCATCCAGAATAATAAAGAGAACCTGACCGATGCCCGTACCCGATCCCTTCCGCGAAGGCCTCGCCCGAGGCTGGAAAACCTACAACGGCGCGCAACTGAGCGACGACCTCATCCTCGAAGCCGACGTGGCGATCATCGGCAGTGGCGCCGGCGGCGGCACCACGGCGGAGATCCTCAGCGCGGCCGGCTACAAAGTCCTGCTGATCGAAGAAGGCCCGCTGAAGACCAGTTCGGATTTCAAGCTGCTCGAAGACGAGGCTTACAGCAGCCTCTACCAGGAAGGCATCGGGCGCATGAGCAAGGACGGCGCGATCACTATCCTGCAGGGCCGCGCGGTCGGCGGCACGACGCTGATCAACTGGACCTCGAGCTTCCGCACACCCGAGCCGACCCTCGAACACTGGGCCAGCGAGCACAACGTCAAAGGCCATAGTCCGGCAGAGATGGCGCCGTGGTTCGAAAAAATGGAGCAGCGCCTCGGCGTCGCGCCGTGGATGGTGCCGCCCAATGCCAACAACGATGTGATCCGCAAAGGCTGCGAGCAACTCGGCTACAGCTGGCACGTGATCCCGCGCAACGTGCGCGGCTGCTGGAATCTGGGCTATTGCGGCATGGGCTGCCCGAGCAATGCCAAGCAATCGATGATGGTCACGACCATCCCGGCGACGCTGGAAAAGGGCGGCGAGCTGCTGTATCTGGCGCGGGTGGAGAAACTGCTGATCAGTGGCGACAAGGTTACCGGGCTGCATTGCGTGGCGATGGACCAACGCTGCGTCGAGCCGACCGGGCGCAGCATCAGCGTCAAGGCGCGGCATTATGTGCTGGCCGGCGGCGGCATCAACAGCCCGGCGCTGTTGCTGCGCTCCGACGCGCCGGATCCGCATGAGCGCATAGGCAAGCGCACCTTTCTGCACCCGGTGAACATGTCCGCCGCGCGTTTCGCCGAGGTGGTCAATCCGTTCTACGGCGCGCCGCAGTCGATCTACTCCGACCATTTTCAGTGGAAGGACGGCACCACCGGGCCGATGGCTTTCAAACTCGAAGTGCCGCCGCTGCACCCGGCGCTGGCCGCCACACTGCTCGGCGGTTTCGGTCAAGAGAACGCGCAACACATGGCTGATCTGCCGCACACCCACGCGATGCTGGCGCTGCTGCGCGATGGCTTCCATCCGGACAGCAGCGGTGGCTCGGTGGAGCTGCGCGGTGATGGCTCGCCGGTGCTCGACTATCAGGTTTCGCAATACGCCTGGGACGGTTTGCGCCGGGCCTTTCACGTGATGGCCGAAATTCAGTTCGCCGGCGGCGCGCAATCGATCATGCCGATGCACGCCGACGGTCGCTATGTGAAGACACTGGCTGAGGCGCGCTCAATGATCGATGGACTGAGCTTGGAGCTGTACCGCACGCGACTGGGCAGTGCCCATGTGATGGGTGGTTGTGCGATGGGTGAAGATCCGAAAAGCGCGGTCGCCGACAGCCTCGGTCGCCATCATCAACTGCGCAATCTGTCGATTCACGACGGCTCGCTGTTCCCCACCAGCATCGGCGCCAACCCGCAGTTGTCGGTGTATGGCCTGACCGCGCAACTGGCGACAGCCTTGGCTGACCGACTGAAAAATCCATGAAAAAGCAGAATATTCCTATCGTCTATAGTGCTTTCTTACCCAACAGGCGACTTGGCCGACCGGGAAGGCTGCGATACCATCCGACTCCCCAACGGACTCCCGCCAGGACGACGCGATGAACCGAGTGTTGTACCCAGGTACCTTCGACCCTATTACCAAGGGCCATGGCGATCTGGTCGAACGCGCCTCGCGCCTGTTCGATCACGTGATCATTGCGGTCGCCGCCAGCCCGAAAAAGAACCCGCTGTTCCCACTGGAACAACGGGTCGAACTGGCTCGCGAGGTCACCAAACACCTGCCGAACGTGGAAGTGGTCGGTTTCTCGACGCTGCTCGCGCATTTCGCCAAAGAGCAGAACGCCAATGTGTTCCTGCGTGGTCTGCGCGCGGTCTCGGACTTCGAATACGAATTCCAGCTGGCCAACATGAACCGCCAACTGGCACCGGATGTGGAGAGCCTGTTTCTCACACCGTCGGAGCGTTATTCTTTCATTTCCTCGACGCTGGTGCGGGAGATTGCCGCGCTGGGCGGCGATATCAGCAAGTTCGTCCACCCGGCCGTGGCCGACGCGCTGACCCTGCGCTTCAAGAAGTAGGAGCTGCCGCAGGCTGCGATCCTTTCGTTTCTGGATCGCAGCCAAAGAGTGCCCTTGATCGCCCCCGCGTGCACTGCGAGCGTCAATGCGGCACAATTGCGCGCATTGATTTATAGCGCCCGGGCCTGCCGCCCCGGCTGGAGTTAGCATGTCCCTGATCATCACCGACGATTGCATCAACTGCGACGTCTGCGAACCCGAGTGCCCGAACGCCGCCATTTC
>Ga0308171_1003614_pt1 | contig 13936 bp, 9 predicted proteins | sample PhyGR1_FD_202135 | JGI IMG/M metagenome (GOLD analysis project Ga0308171, IMG submission 202135) | Phyllosphere microbial communities from UC Gill Tract Community Farm, Albany, California, United States - DLSLSG.R1 | ecosystem: Host-associated > Plants > Phyllosphere > Unclassified | place: USA... | reverse complement strand
AAAACTGCCGGGCTGACAAAAACAGCCCAACATGGTGACGCGGGGTGGAGCAGCCCGGTAGCTCGTCAGGCTCATAACCTGAAGGTCGTAGGTTCAAATCCTACCCCCGCAACCACCGATACCGACATTGGGGAGTTTTGTCGGTCTCGGTTAGATCGCCCTCCCGCAACCACCGATACCGACATACCGGACACCTCCGGCGCACCAGCGCCCGGGGCAGTATCGTTTTTGGCGGATTGCTGCCGCTCCAGCCAATCCAGGATGGTACCGAATTCACCATGCAGCATGGCGTTGACTTGGCCGCGCCTAGTGCCCGGCGTCAGGACGACGCGCTCAATGAGCCCGCGCAGGGCGTCGGCGGCCTCTTCGCGTTCTTCGGGACAGACCAGAGCGTCTGCCAGGCGCTCGACCTTGCCGCGATAAATCTCGGCGATGTTGGGATGGATATCCGGAACATCAGCCGGCGCGGCAGCGAGACGGGCGCGGATGGTGTCCTCCTGTGCTTCCAGATCGAGAAGGCGGTCGACAAGGGTGCGTGTTCCCTTGCCTTCTTCAACTATGTCCAGAACGCCCTTGATCGCTTTCAAAACCTTCTCGAGTTCAGCGCGATCTGCCGTGTCGGTTGCCCGGCGCTCGCGGTTCAGACGATTGGTCTCCTCTACGCAGGTGCGAATGGCCTTGGCGGCCACTTCGGGGCTCATCATCCGATCGCGGAGGCCATCGAGAACCCGCGCCTCCAGTTTCTCACGAGAGATGCTATGCCCGTTCGAACAGCTTCTCGTGTCGATATGGTTCGAACACGCAAACCGCCCCTGCCCGCGAAGGGTATAAGACCCACCGCAGCATCCGCAGTAAACGAGGCCGGAGAGAAGGCTCCTCGGCCGACGGGTTCGGTTCAGTTTGTTGTGTGCCGCGCGCGTCGCTTCGATCACGCCGGCATACTGGACCGCTATATCTTCCTGTCTTGCCTTGGCGGCCTGCCACAGTTCCTCATCGACGATCCGTAGATCGGGGACGTCGGTGACGATCCATTCCGATTGCGGATTGATCCGTGACACGCGCTTGCCGGTCTGAGGATTCTTGAGATAGCGAAGCCGGTTCCAGACCAGCTTCCCGATATAGAGCTCATTGTTAAGCAGGCCGGTCCCACGCTTTGCGTGCCCCCGGATCGTGGTCGACGTCCAAAGTGTGCCGGTCGGCGCAGGTATGCGGGCGTCATTTAAACGGCGCGCAATCGCCTGAGGGCTAAGTCCATTGGCGAACTGCCGAAAGACCTGACGCACCACCTCGGCTTCGACGGCGTTGATGCTGCGCTCGCCATGGACTGCCTCGCCTTCGCTGGAGAAGCGGCGAACAACGTCATAGCCGTAGCACAGGCCTCCGCCAGACTTGCCTTTCTCGACGCGTCCGCGCAGGCCACGATGGGTCTTCTTCGCAAGGTCCTTGAGGAACAGGGCATTCATGGTGCCCTTAAGGCCGACATGTAGCTCGGACACTTCGCCCTCAGCCAGCGTGACGATCTTCACGCCAGCGAATTGCAGGTGCTTGTAGAGCGTTGCAACGTCGGCCTGATCGCGGGACACGCGATCCAATGCCTCCGCGAGCAGAACATCGAAGCGACCCATCTGTGCGTCCTGGACGAGAGCCTGAATGCCGGGGCGCAGGATAACGCTGGCACCCGAGATCGCTGCGTCCTTGTAGTTCCCTACGATGTGCCAGCCTTCACGCTTTGCCTGCTCCCGACATATAAGGAACTGATCCTCAATCGAGGCGGCACTCTGCTTGTCGTCGGAATAGCGGGCATAAAGGGCGACGCGGGTCATATCGTTCTCCTCGTGAAGAAATTAACATGATCTTTGTCACCGGCCAAACTGCGCGGCGTGATGGCCAAGGCTTGCTTCCTATCGATTCCGAGTGTGCTTCAATTGTTGTGCCGCTGCACGCGACCATATGTTTCGCCAGCTGCCTGTTATTCCACAATGCCGACGAGGGTGTTGGCGAGTGAAGGCTGGCAATCCTGTCCCGGATGAATCGGGCTAAAAAATGCGCTGCAGACGATGGGAATGGCTTTTATCAGGTTGATTTAACCGCAGGCGACATAGGCCCGTTGCCCCTTGGCTAAGCGCGTCATCTTTTTTGCTGCGCTCGACTGTCCACGCGATAAGATCGACCTGTTGCCGAGCCATTGTTCTGCTATGGGGTGTGAGTAGCTATCGGCTGATCGGAGAAAGGAGGAGTTATGGCTGGCGCAAAGCAGGTGATCGCTCTTCTCGCCGGGCACGTCGAAGGGAATGACGAGCGGGTTTATACGGTCGCGCTGCAGATCGCGGCCGCCGAGGCACGCCAAGGGCACGTCAAGACAGCCGAAACGTTGCGAAAGCTAGTCGATACGGCGCGGACCAGTGTGGGGGGGGGCACTTCCTCCTTACGGCCCCAACTCGCCATCGCAACGCCGTTAGCCAAACCACGCGGCGAACTTGAAGAGTTGGTGCATGTGTCGCACAGCGACACCCGCCTTGCGGATATGACGCTGACCGAGGCGATCCGAGCTCGACTGAGCCGCTTGGTGGTCCAGCAGCAAAATCGCGAGCGTTTGCGCGAGTTCGGACAGCATCCGAGCTCAAAACTCTTGTTGGTTGGCCCACCCGGATCGGGCAAGACCTTAACCGCGAGCGCTCTGGCGGGCGAATTGCACTTGCCCCTATTCACCGTTCGCCTTGAAGGTGTAATTACCCGTTTTCTAGGGGAGAGCGCCGGTAAGCTGCGGCTCATCTTCAATCAGATTGCCCAAATGCGCGGCGTCTATCTCTTCGATGAATTCGACGCGATCGGGGGAAAGCGTGGTGCTGCCAACGAGGTTGGCGAAATGCGTCGAGTTCTCAATTCATTCCTCCAGTTTCTCGAGGAAGCCAATGCAACCGACAGCGTGGTCGTCGCTGCGACGAACCATCCCGAACTTCTGGACAGGGCGCTTGTGCGCCGGTTCGATGAGATCATAGAGTATGGCTTGCCGGATGCGTCAGGCATCAAGGCGATGATGCGCCATCGGCTGGGCCGGATGGCCGGCCGCTCGCTGGGTTGGGAAAAGATTCTCCCCTTGACCGAGGGGCTCAGCCAGGCCGAACTGGCACGCGTCGCAGATGAGGCAACGAAGGAGGCGATCCTTGCCGGTCGCAAGACGGTTGCTACCGATGAGATTTTGGCGGCCCTCAACGCCAGGCGCGCGATGAGAGAAGCGGTCGCCGACATTTTCAACGACAGATAAGATTTTTGCGGCAGATGGGGGATTATGCCGAGCGGTTATAGGCGACAGCATCTACGCATCGATCACTTTGTCGATCTCAAGCCCTACAAACGCCCGAACCGCATGGTTCCCGGGCGCGATCTGGGGAGAGAGACCGAACGCCATGCCGAAAGCCTGAAGCGTGACCTCGCGCAGGCATGGGCCGGCGCCGAGGGCATACTGTCGCTGCGGGACGCCCAGGTTGTGGGCGAACTTGGCCGATATATCGAGTTCGAGACGCTACCGGAGCAACCGCTTCCGGACCTGAACTGGACGAGCAAGGGAATCAGGCTGGCAAGCGTCGCCAGGTCGGACGAGGGGGCAACGATCGGTACGATCTTCGTTCCCGACGCCCAGCAGGAATTCCTCGATATGAAGATCGACGAATATCAGTCCAAGCGCGGAAAATCGGGCCGACCCTCGCACGAGGCGCGTTTCGCGTCAATCGAGCACTTCCGTCTCGCACGACTGGAATCGCTATGGGTCGATGCACGACCGATGCCTGCCGAAGGCGCACCAACGTGGTGGGAATGCTGGTGTTGGCCTGATCGGATCGCCAATTTCGATGCGAAGGCCGCGGCTGTAGATGTGCTCGTCGGAGAAGACAGGCTGCGCTTTGCCGAACGGGAGGTTGTCTTCATCTATGCCGATCGACAGATGCTGGCGAGGATCGTCGCCAGCACGGATGCTGTCGCGGAAATTCGCCTCGGCCGAGACGACGCCAGTTTCTTCACGAGCGGGGAAGGGCGCGATGATCAAAATGGTTGGATCGATGCGACCGTCCAGCGGTTGGTACCGAGCGAGAATGCTGACGGGATCGCTGTCTGTCTACTCGATACAGGCGTCAATCGGGCCCATGCGCTCCTGGCTCCCGTTTTTTCCGCTGACGATCTCCACAGTGTCAATCCAGCTTGGGGTACCGACGACGATCACGGGCATGGCAGCGAGATGTCGGGCCTTGCTTTCTTCGGGGATCTAACCGCCACGTTGGCATCGACCGATCCTCTTGCGATCACGTTCGTCGGTGAGGCGGTAAAGCTGCTGCCGCCGCAGGGCTTTCCTGCGACGCAGCCGCAAAGCTACGGCTTGGTAACGCAGCAGGCGATATCGCGGCCTGAAATATCGCGCCCCGACCGCGACCGCATCTTCTGCATGGCCGTGACCCAAGCGGACGTCCACGGCCCGCGCGCCACCAGCTGGAGCGCAACGCTCGATACCATGGCTTTCGGGGGCAGCGAGATCGACGATTTGCGCCAGCGGCTGATCTGCGTGTCAGCGGGTAACCTTCCCGATGGATTGCAGCATGGCGATCTTGAGGACTGGGACAGCTATGAGATTGAGGACCCGGCTCACGCTTGGAATGTCCTGTCTGTGGGCGGCTATACCCTCAAGGGCCCCATCACGGACCAAGGCTATGAACATTGGGTCTGTGCCGCTGCGATCGGCACGCTCAGTCCTTACAGCCGGGTCTCGGCGAGTTGGTACCGGGGGGTTGCGCCGATCAAGCCGGAACTGGTGCTGGAAGCGGGTAACAAAGGCATCGATAGCGCAGATTCTTCACTGGTGAGCGGGATGGATTCGCTATCCCTGCTCACGACAAGTCGCGATCCGTTGGTTCATCTTCTGACGTTGTCGTGGGCAACGAGTGCGGCGACGGCGCAGCTAAGCGGAATGGCTACCGCGCTTCTCGCTGATGATCGCTCGCTCTGGCCGGAAACCGTGCGCGCGCTGCTGACCCACAGCGCCCGCTGGACGCCGCCGATGGAGACGGCGTTGCTTGCGACGGGCCAGAAGGCCGAACGCCTGCTGATGCTGCGTCGTTTCGGGTACGGTGTTCCCTCTCTCGATCGGGCCTTGCGCTCAGCCTCAAATTCCCTTGCGCTGGTAGCCCAGCAGGAAATTCAGCCATTTCACCGAACCAAGGGAGGCACAAAGCTCCATCAGGCGCATTTCTTCTCACTTCCCTGGCCCAGAGACACGCTTCTTGATCTGGGTGAGCATGAGGTGCGCTTACGGGTGTCGCTCTCCTACTTCATCGAACCCAATCCCAGCGCGGATGCTCCGCTGTCGCCCGCGCGATACCGGTCCGCAGGGCTTCGCTTCGATCTGCGCCGCAGGAACGAGCCTCAAGACCGGTTTGAGGCTAGGGTAAATGCGCTGGCATCGCTCGAGGAGGACGAAGGTGATTTGCCCGGGGTGTTTGCAGACCAGGGCCGCTTGCTGGGCGAACGATCTATTTCGGCTGGTTCGCTTCACGTCGACGAATGGCGATGCAATGCCGCCGACCTTGCGGACCGCAACGCCATCGCAATCTTCCCAGTTGGCGGCTGGTGGAAGATGAGCAAGGATCGTAGCCGTAACAATGGCTCTATGCGCTATGCTCTCGTGGTTACCATCGATGCCGGCGATGTCGAGCAGGATCTCTGGGTTGAAGCAGCCGTCGCCGCCGGTATTGAGATAGAACAGGATGTGAGCATCTCATAAAATGACAAGGTCGATCTTGTCGCGCTTTAAATCCGGTGCGGATAGTGGGCTTCCGTTTCCCAGCTGTTACCCGGCCACAGCGGGGATCGAACCGCGCCAGTTGGCAGACAGCAAATGTCGATGACTACGTATGAGCAAATCCGCAAATTTCCGCGATCTCCATCTTTCTGGAAGAGCGCCGTTCATGCTTAAGCTCCGTGGGCCGGAAAATGCCCGGTGAGCATCGCATTGGCTGTTCGGCTCGAGATAATTGCCATTCGAGTTTTGGGGCGACCTGCTTCATGCCAAGATGCTTGTGGTTTACGGATCGTTCGGGCTGGTCAGCTCCACCAACCTGGATCGACGTAGTCTCGATTTCATTTTCGAGAATAACATCCTGTTAGCCTCAGCAGAACTGGCCGGTCAGGTGGCCGATCGTCATTGCAAATGGATGGCAGATTGAGTGGTTCTTGCCGCGCCACGTTAAGGCTTCACACCATCCGATGTCGGGACGGCGCCGGTGACCGAAAGAGGCATGGTCCGGCATCGCCTGATCGGCGCGCGCGATTTGCACGCTGTTCTTACCGGCATGTTTGGCCCTGTACATCGCAAGATCGGTCGCATGCCTCAATTCGGCGATATTACGAGATACCGCAGGCGGGATGAGGAGGGCGCCCATGCTACAGGTCATCGCATACTGCCCCTGCGCGAGCAGGCTCGACAACCGCAAGTGAATGCTGAGCGCGAAGCCTTGTCCTTCGGCTATGGACGGCACGTCCAGAAGGAGACCGAACTCATCGCCGCCGAGCCGTCCTACCAGATCCTCGCGGCGCACGATCGCGGACAGGCTGTCGGCGAAGGTGCGCAGCACGGCGTCGCCGGCACCGTGTCCGTGTGTGCTGTTGATCGCCTTGAAATCGTCCAGGTCCAGAATGAGGAGCAGGAGGGTGGCGTTGCTGCTACCGGCCGCCTCGATCCTCTTGCCGGCGCGGCAATAAAAGACCTGATGGTTGAGCGCCCCCGTCATCGTATCCCGGCGGGCGCGATAGCGTTCGCGTTTAAAGGAGCGATGGAAACTGTTGATCACGATCGCGACGGTCCCGAAGCAGACCAGTCGCATGCATAGCTTCACGGCCCATATGCCCGAGGTCAGTTCCGCCTCCTGGGAGACCGCCGGCATGGTTGTGAGAATCGCCACACCGATAGCGATGATGAAGCTGGCTGTACCGCCCAGAGACCAGGCTGCTCCGCAGATGAGGAGGAGGTAGAACGGCCCCATCCCGACATAGGGAAAACTGAAGTCAGCCCAGGCTATGCCCGAGATGATGACGACGATTGCGAACCAGGCAAGCCTGCGCGGCAGAAAATACAGGCTTTCGGCCAACCGGCCGCTAGGGGTAAGTCTCTCCACGCGTCACACCTGACCTCACCACTTATTTTCTTTGCATGTCGGACATAGTGCCCGCCGTGGAGGCGAGGCGCCAGCTCAACTCCGGTGCGGGCCACAATGTTGAGGTCTCATCATCGCCATTTCCGGCCTATGATAGAACCGATTGGTTAAAAACTCCGCCCGCCCAGAATAATATAATGCGTCAAAATCAGAACCCGGCAGGCACGGGAATAGACTCGGCGCAGGACGAACACAGCCCTTCAGCTTGGTTCCTGGGCCAGCTTAGCCATCGTGGCCCGCGATGGTGCGAAGAACGTGGTGCCGGTATGGGCGGTGGAGAAATCAAGCAGGCGATCGTAGGCGCCGGCAGGCTCGCCGACGAACATGCGCTGCAGCATTCTCTCAATGACCCACAAATGGCGGGAATATCCGATAAAATAGGTTCCGTACTCGCCGCGGCCGGGGCTGCCGAAGGGCATGTTGTCCCGCAGGATATCGTGCTCGACCCCATCGGCATCGACGATCGTCGCCAGCGACTTGTGGGATTTCCGTGGGGCTGCGTCGTCGTCGATCTCGACATTATCGACCTTGGTGCGACCTATGATCGCTTCCTGTTTTGCCGTATCGACGGCATTCCATGCGGCGAGGTCGTGAAGGTATTTCTGCACCACGACGTAGCTGCCGCCGGCAAAGTCGCCGTCCTCATCTCCGACAAGCGCCGAGGTCGGGATGTCGCGGCCCGCCGGGTTCGCGGTACCGTCCACGAAGCCGAGAAGGTCACGCGCATCGAAATAGCGAAAACCTGAAACCTCGTCGACGACGCGGACAGCATCGCCGAGCGTGGTCAGCAACAGCTTCTCGAGTTCGAAACAGAAATCGGCGCGTTCGGCGCGGATGTGAAACAGCATGTCTCCGGGCGTGGACGGCGCATTGTGCGCGGTCCCGGTGATCGACGCGAACGGCTTCAGTTCGGCAGGCCTTTTCGACGCATCGAGACGGTCCCACAGGTTCGCACCGATCCCGACGATGCACGACAGCTTCGCTCCAAGGTCACGGAAACCAACTGTCTTGATGAGGTCGTCGAGACCGTCGAGGACCGATCGAACGGTGCTGAGAGAGGAAGGGCCATCGGCGACGCAGAGCACCAGAAAAACCGCGGAACTCGAAAGGGGAGCCTCGATGCTTTGCGCATCGATCGGAACCCGCTCCCATGTCTGTCCTGCCATTCGTCACTCCGACACTCATTGCCGACTGCGCCGATGCAGCGCCGCAGCGGTAAGGTTATGCATTTCGTGCAGCGGCCGCCACCGCTGATCTTCTCCGGAGCCATTTCTGATGGCCGGATCAAACGGCGCTAGGTGCGTTCAGCCGGATCAACAAGAGGGTATGGTCTCTCACCGCGCCCTCTTACTGCGGCAAAAGTGAAGCGCCAGGAGTAGGCAAATATGTTGATAACCGGTGAATGAAGCTGTCGATAACCTGTGATCGGCGGGGTGTGCGCGGCGACAACTACGATGGCCGGTCGTGTTGCCTCAAGCAAAGATGTTCCCGAGGCGTTTGCCGTTGCCTCATCAGAATGGTTCCCATAGCCGATTGGGCCAGATCTTTCCATCCATTGCCTGTTCGCGGGTTGCGGAGCGTAGCGAAGCGGCGCGCGAACAGGCAATGGATGGAGCGCCGTTCGCGCCACTATTCAGCCGCCACTGCGGCAGCCCCGAGGATCAGTGCGTCGGCTTTCGCTGCTCGCCACCGTTTGCGCTGTCGTTCGAAAGTCCTCAACTGGCCTGGGAGGTACAGGCCGGGGTGGTCCGCGCAAAGCTGTTCAAACAAATCACGAGACGTTTGCCCCATGGCGCTTTCGAACAGGGCGGTCACCTCGGTTGCCGTCGCCGCGAAGGGATCGACGCGGGTCCTCCAAGTACGCTGTGGACGCGCCGGTTCCTCCAGGGTGCCGGAATGCCAAGCATCCTTGAGGCTCGCCAGAAAGTCCCCAAGCCGCGCGTCCGGCTGGATTGCCCCCTCAACCTGCTCATCCTGTGAAAGATTGAGCAGTTGCTGCTGACAATGACGCATGCGTGCGAGCAGGTCGATGGGATCCAGGCTCGCCTGCATGGTCGACAACTGTGTCTTGATAGCATTGCTGACTCGGGCATCTGCAAGGAGACGCTGACAGGGCGTGACCGGCTTATCGTAGCGTTTGATAACCTTGGCGCCATGACGTTCCTTTGAGATCAGTTTGAAGGATGGTTGAAGCAAGTTTACAAACAGGCGCGAAGCGGCGTAGAGATTTTCAAGAATTTGGAGGGCTTCGAGCCCTTCATATCGACGATATCCAACCAGCTTTCTGACCACGGATCCGTTCTTCTGCTCTACCCACGCTTGGTCATTTTTGTGATACGGGCGAGAACGGGTAAAGGTTATATTATGAACTGCACACCAAGCCTGAATAGTTTCGTTCATAAAGACCGTGTCGTTGTCAGTATCCAGCCCAAGGATCGGCATCGGAAGTGATCGCTGCAGCTTGGTCAGTGCCTGCACCAGATACTCTTGCTCGCGAAACGGAATCGGCATCGTTTCGGTCCACCCGCTGGCAATGTCCGTGAGAGTCAGGGTCTGGACAAATCTTCCATCTGCGGACGGACCCGAATGGGCCACTAGATCGGCCTCAAAGAACCCCGGTGACGGGTCACCCCAGTCTGCAAAGGTGCGGACCGGGACCGCTGCCTTCACGGCCGCCGACGGCGGTGCCCGCCGCCGCCGCTTGGCCCCTTCGCGGAACGGCGCCAGACGGCGATCGATTGTCGCCGCACTCATGGTAAGGATCCCAGCCCGGATGGCTGGTAGCAGGGTCATATGTCCGTGGCGCTCCATGGCCTCGACAAGCAGCGGCAGCATTGCGTGTAACCGCTTTCCACAGACCCGGTCAGAGGCCTCCCACAGCGTCACCAGCGCGCCGTCCATCTCGTCGTTGTAGAGACGCATCTCCGGTCTTGGCGCGCCCCGCTCACGCCGCCCTGTAGCGCGCAGGATCCGGGCCGCATGCTTGCGGTGAAAGCCTGTAATGGCCGTGAATACATCGAGGATCTTCCCTCGATTCGCGCGATCGCCTTTTCGATACCGCTCGCCAGTTGCTGCAATCATGTCGTCGCGCGTCATCATGCTGACCCTCCTCATTTGTCTGCTCCACAATCAATATCTTCGGGAGCATTCTTGATGAGGCAACGACTATGCCTTGGGGAACAATTCTATTGAGGCAATGCGCCGGACTCCGTAATCGACGCGCTACAGAGCAATCGAAAGGTTTCCATAGCAAAATAACGGCCTGTCGACCGGCTAGGTGCTGCGCAGCCTTTCCTTAAGGCCCACCGCGCCGGCCGCTATGTTCGGACATGTCACCGGTCTGAAACTGACACGTCAAATCCTGTGAGGGCGGCGCGTTAGGGCCACCCCTGTTCACCAGGAACGCCCCGCGAGTTGGACACGCGAACGACACAGTGGTCTCGCCCAACCCCTCAGTAGGTGGAAGGCGGATCGCTCGCAGGAAAGCTTTCGTCGATAGTCTCGTCCGTGCGGCTCCACGATTGCGGGGGAGAGGTCATGGTTTCCGGCCCCGCATCCCGAACCTCCGGGCAGCCAAGGCTCGTTTTCCTGAATTTCGGACTTGCGTACCTGTAAAAAGCAAACCCAATCGCGCCGATGGCCGCTAGCCTTAACAGTCCAATCATAATATCGTCCTTCGCGAGCTCTGATGGACAACGCGCGATCTATCGATCGGTTTCGCTGGACGGGACGCGCTAGCCTTGTCCGATCGGATATCAGTCTTTGACACGGTCCGGCCCATGCTTAAAAGAGGCAACACGTCAGGGCGCACGATGCCACAATGTCTCGCCGACGCAAATGCTCGGCCGGCTTTGCGGGACATAGGCGGATCTGGCCGTCATCGACGCGCGCGCATAACGATGCAAGCGGGGGGCTGAGGAAAAGAATATGCCCTTTGCGGATTTACAAAGCAGAGGGGGCGAGCGTCCATGAGCCATGATAAGCCACGGTCGATCGATGGGGCTCTGGCGCGGGCGGTCATCGACAGTGCCGGCGATTTTGCGATTATCACCACCGACCTGACCGGGACCGTAACCAGCTGGAATTCCGGCGCGGAGAAGCTGCTCGGGTGGTCAGGCGAACTGGCCCTCGGCATGGCCATACGTCACATCTTTACCCCTGAGGATTGCGCAGCCGGTGCCTTGGCAGACGAGATGAAGCGTGCTCTCGCCGAGGGGCGCGCCGTCGATGAACGGTGGCACATGCGTGAAGATGGCTCCCGTTTCTGGGGCTCGGGTCTCCTGATGCCGCTGCACGAGGATGGCCAACCCGAGGTCCACGGCTTCGTCAAGATGATGCGCGACCGTACGGCAGAACGTGCCGCCGATCGGCGCTTCAGTGCGATGACGGCGGCGCTCCCCGGTTTCGTCTTCATCGCCGATTCTGACGGCAATTTCGTCGAAACCAACGCGCTGTTCCAGACGTATAGCGGGCGTCCTGCTGCCGATCTGACAGGGCTTGGCTGGATCGACGTCGCCCATCCGGATGACCGCGGGAGAGCGATCGAGCTTTGGGATGATGCGGTCACGGGCGGGGTCATCTTTGAGGGGCGCCTGCGTTTCCGCCGAGATGACGGAGAATATCGCTGCTTTGCGTGCCGAGGCGTACCAGAGCACGATGATCACGCTCGGGCGGTCCGCTGGCTCGGCACCTGCATGGACGTGGAAAATGAAGCTCGGGCACGCAGTGCTCTGGAACGCCTGAACCTTTCGCTCGAACGCCGGGCGACCCAGAGCGATGCTGACCTGGCGACCGTCATCGACGAGTTGCAGGCGGAAATCGCTGAACGGCGGCAGACCGAGGCAGCTTTGCGGCAGGCCCAGAAAATGGAAGCGCTTGGACAGCTGACCGGCGGCGTCGCCCACGATTTCAATAACCTCTTGATGATCATCCGCTCCTCTGCGGATCTCCTTCGCCGTCCCGATCTGTCGGAAGAAAAGCATCGCCGGTTTGTCGATGCCATCGCCGACACCGCCGACCGGGCGGCAGCACTTACCCGGCAGCTCCTTGCCTTCGCACGTCGGCAGCCCCTTCAGGCCGAACGGTTTGATGCAGCATCGCGGCTTGATAATGTGACCACGCTTTTGGAAACAACGGTGGGATCGCGCATCAATCTGCGGATCGACACACAAGCGGCCGATTGCATCGTCGAGGCGGATGCCAACCAGTTCGACACGGCCATTCTCAACATGGTGGTCAATGCGCGCGATGCCATGTGCGGTGAGGGCGACCTGACGATCACCATCGACGCGCCTCCCGGGATCCCGCAGCGCCGGGGGCATCCGGCCAAATCTGCCGAATACGTCGCCGTCGCGGTGGCCGATACCGGAAGCGGGATCGCCCCCGAAGATATTGCGCGGGTATTCGAACCGTTCTTTACGACCAAGGGAGTAGGGGAAGGCACCGGCCTTGGTCTTTCTCAGCTTTTCGGCTTCGCGAAACAGTCCGGAGGGGATGTAACCGTTGAGAGCGAAGTGGGGCGCGGAACGACCTTCACACTGTTCTTACCGCGGGTGAAGGCGGAGCAGTCCGAGGCCGAGATGTCACCTCCCAGCGACTCTGTTGAGCACGAATCCGCCACGGGCTGCGTTTTGGTGGTCGAGGATAACCAGATCGTTGGGGAATTCGCGGCTCAGCTCCTGGCAGAGCTTGGCTATGAGACCACCTGGGCGTCCCACGGGCAGGCCGCTCTTGACCTGGTCCGAGCAGCGCCAGGGCGGTTCGATCTGGTGTTCTCGGACGTGGTCATGCCGGGGATGACGGGCATCGAATTAGGGCAGCATCTGCGGACGGAAAATCCTGACCTGCCCGTCATTCTGACCAGCGGATACAGTGATGTCCTTGCCCGGGAGGGTGCGCAAGGGTTTCCTTTGCTGCACAAGCCCTATTCAGTCGACGCACTTTCCCGGATCCTGCGCAATGTGACTGCGAACGCAAAATGAGCCGCAGCGAGGACGGCCGCGCTTCAAACGTCGGCGTCTTGTGGCTGGGTTACGCCCACGACTGTGAGCGCCCGTTCATGGCCGTCTCGGTCGGGCCAGCGGATCGACTGCCCCTCACGTAGTCCGATCAGGCCGGCACCCACGGGTGTCATGATCGAGATTCGATCTGAAGCAATGTCGGCATTTTGCGGGTACACGAGCTGGACGGCCCGGCGCTTTCCGGTCGTTTCGTCGACGAACTCCACTCGGGAGTGCATGGTGACCACGTCTCCCGGCATCCGCCCTGCTGTATGAAGGGTCGCCCGGCTAATCTCTTGCAACAGGAGATGGCTTACTTGGGGCAGTCGCACTTCTGCACTCAGCGCGAGGGCGCCGAGCGTGTCGGCTTCGGTATCGATCATATGTATGGGAGGGCGCTTGGGCGCGAGATGGCGGGTCATGATGCTGATCTTCTCTGATGGGAGAAGCCCGATGGGATTTCGGGCATTTGTCTTACGGCCATGCCCCGGATCACGGGCAAAGCTGCACCGGAACCCGGGGTTAGATTCCCGTCAGAAGTTGCCCCCCACGAGGGCGAACCGGCAGATCATGACACGCGCTAAGCATCGAGCCATCGTGATCGCGCGGAAACCTTAAGTCAACTCGAATTCTAGGGCGCGCGTTTGGCTCCAGGAATGACGGGGGCGGGCCCAACAAGATCGATCGGGATTTGGCATGAACCACGACAAATTTCGCCGAACGGGCTAGGCTCCGCCCATG
>Ga0308171_1003609_pt1 | contig 13947 bp, 10 predicted proteins | sample PhyGR1_FD_202135 | JGI IMG/M metagenome (GOLD analysis project Ga0308171, IMG submission 202135) | Phyllosphere microbial communities from UC Gill Tract Community Farm, Albany, California, United States - DLSLSG.R1 | ecosystem: Host-associated > Plants > Phyllosphere > Unclassified | place: USA... | reverse complement strand
AAGAAATCCTCTACGTCAGCAAGCCGCACATCGGTACGTTCCGCCTGACCGGTATGGTCGAAAACATGCGCGAGCAGATCCGCGAACTGGGCGGTGAGGTGCGCTTCCAGGAGCGCGTCAGCGACGTGCTGATCGAAGACGGCCAACTTGTCGGCGTGCAACTGGCCAGCGGCGAAACCCTGCATTCCAAACACGTGGTTCTGGCCCTCGGCCACAGCGCCCGCGACACCTTCCGCATGCTCCACAGCCGTGGCGTGTTCATGGAAGCCAAGCCGTTCTCGGTGGGTTTCCGCATCGAGCACCCGCAATCGCTGATCGACCGCGCGCGCTTGGGCAAGTACGCCGGCCACCCGAAACTTGGTGCTGCCGATTACAAGCTGGTGCACCACGCCAAGAACGGGCGTTCGGTCTACAGCTTCTGCATGTGCCCGGGCGGCACCGTGGTCGCGGCGACGTCCGAGCCCAATCGCGTGGTCACCAACGGCATGAGCCAGTACTCCCGTAACGAGCGCAATGCCAACTCCGGCATCGTCGTCGGCATTACCCCGGAAGTCGATTATCCGGGCGGCCCGCTCGCCGGTATCGAGTTGCAGGAGCGCCTGGAATCCCACGCGTTCATTCTGGGCGGCAGCGACTACAAGGCTCCGGCGCAACTGGTTGGCGACTTTATCAACGACATTCCATCGACCGAGCTGGGCGAAGTCGAGCCGTCGTACAAGCCGGGCGTGGCGCTGGGCGATCTGGCCTTGGCGCTGCCCGACTTTGCCATTGAGGCGATCCGTGAAGCCTTGCCGGCGTTCGAGAAGCAGATTCGCGGTTATTCGCTGCACGACGCCGTGCTGACCGGAATCGAGACGCGCACTTCATCGCCGCTGCGCATCACCCGCAACGAGTCGCTGCAGAGCATGAACGTCAAGGGCCTGTTCCCGGCCGGTGAAGGCGCGGGCTATGCCGGCGGAATTCTCTCGGCGGGTGTCGACGGGATTCGCATTGCCGAGGCAGTGGCTCGCGATATCCTCGGCCTGGAAGCCTGATCAGCATCAGCTGACCCAACACAAAACCCTGTGGGAGCGAGCCTGCTCGCGAAAGCGGTCTGTCACTCAACGAAGTTGTTGAATGTGATTCCGCCTTCGCGAGCAGGCTCGCTCCCACAGTGGTTTCTGCGTTGAGCTTTAGATATTCGCGCGCAGTACCGAGGTCGGCAGCGCCTCCCCGCGCTCGGCACTCGCCGCCACCGCTGCAATCAAATTACCCAGTTCATAGCCCTGCGCCTTCAGCCATTGCTGATCGTAATACGTGTCGGCATAACGCTCGCCGCCATCGCACAGGATCGCCACGATCGACCCCGACTGCCCCGCCGCTTTCATCTGTTGCGCCGCCATCAGCGCACCGATCAGATTGGTCCCGCTCGACCCGCCGACATACCGCCCCAAACGCTGCGCCAGATAATGCATGGCCGCCAGCGACAGGGCGTCCGGCACCTTGACCATCGCATCGATGACCTTGGGCAGGAACGACGCTTCCACCCGAGGCCGACCAATGCCTTCGATGCGTGAACCGCAATCCAGACGCAGGCTGGCATCTCCCGTCTGGTAAAAATCGAAGAACACCGAACGCTCGGCATCGGCACACAACACGCGGGTGCAGTGCTGGCGATAACGCACGTATCGACCAAGGGTCGCTGTAGTCCCGCCAGTGCCGGGGCTGGAAATCAGCCACGTCGGCTCAGGGTGTTTTTCGTAGCGCATCTGCTGGAAGATCGACTCGGCGATGTTGTTGTTCGCTCGCCAGTCGGTGGCACGTTCGGCGTAGGTGAACTGATCGATGAAGTGACCGCCATGCTCGCGGGCCAGGCGCTCGGATTCGGCGTAGATCTGCGTCGGGTCCTGCACCAGATGGCTCTGGCCACCGTAGAAGGCAATCTGGGCAATCTTCTCTTTCGAAGTCGTCGCCGGCATTACCGCGATAAACGGCAATCCGAGCATGCGCGCGAAATACGCTTCGGAAATCGCCGTCGAGCCGCTGGATGCCTCGATCACCGGCGCGCCGGGTTTCAGCCAGCCGTTACACAGCGCGTAAAGGAACAGCGAACGGGCCAGGCGATGCTTGAGGCTGCCGGTCGGGTGGCTGGATTCGTCCTTGAAATACAACTCGATGCCGGCAAAACCGGGCAGCGGCAAAGGGATCAGGTGGGTGTCGGCGCTGCGCTGGAAGTCCGCCTCGATGATGCGGATGGCTTCGCGTGCCCACTGTCGGTTGTCGCTCATGGTTTCGGTTCTCGTTGAATCAGCCAGAAGATCGGTCTTCTGAAAAAGGTCTGCCGCAAGCTTAGGAAAAATCCCGCAGGCGGCAAAGATACAGCTGAGTCTCAATGTGTCGGGCAACTGCTAGGCTCAGTGCTGCCCGAGCCAGACAGCCTGTAACGACATATAACAAAAAAGAATATAACTTTTGTTTTAACAACTAACGGTACGGGTTAGGGTGTTTCACCTTTTTCTTGATTCGATGGAGAGCGACCTTGCCTCTGCGTAGCACTTTCACGCGTTTCTTTCAGTTGGAAGCCGCCAGCGGTCTGCTATTGATCGCCGCAGCCGTTCTCGCGCTGATCATCAACAACTCACCGCTGTCGTGGCTGTACACCGGCCTGCTCGACACCCCGGTGGTGGCGCAGATCGGCGCGTTGAAAATCGCCAAACCCCTGCTGCTGTGGATCAATGACGGCCTGATGGCGATGTTCTTCCTGCTGATCGGTCTGGAAGTCAAACGCGAAGTGCTCGACGGCCAATTGTCCAAGCCTTCGCAGATCGTCCTGCCCGGCGCAGCGGCGATCGGCGGCATGCTGGTGCCGGCGCTGATCTACTGGTTCCTCAACCGCGACAACCCCGCCGCCCTGAGCGGCTGGGCCATTCCGACCGCCACCGACATCGCCTTCGCCCTCGGCGTATTGGCCCTGCTCGGCAAACGCGTGCCGGTGTCGCTGAAACTGTTCCTGATGACCCTGGCGATCATCGATGACCTGGGCGCCATCGTCATCATCGCAATCTTCTATTCCGGCGAACTCTCGACCCTGTCCCTTGGCCTGGCGGCTGCGTGCATTGCCGCGCTGGTGGCGATGAACCGGCTCGGCGTGGTCAAGCTCGGGCCGTACATGATCATCGGCCTGATCCTCTGGGTCTGCGTGCTCAAGAGCGGTGTCCACGCGACACTGGCCGGCGTGACCCTGGCTTTCTGCATTCCCCTGCGCACGAAAAACGCCGAGTCGTCGCCGCTGCTGACCCTCGAACACGCGCTGCACCCCTGGGTCGCCTACGGCATCCTGCCGCTGTTCGCCTTCGCCAACGCTGGCCTGTCACTGAGCGGCGTCACCGTCGAAAGCTTCACCCACGACGTACCGATGGGCATCGCCATCGGCCTGCTGCTGGGCAAGACCATCGGCGTGTTCGGCCTGACCTGGCTGGCGGTCAAGATTGGCATCGCCGCCCTGCCCCAAGGCGCCAACTGGGGCCAGGTCCTCGGCGTGGCAATCCTCTGCGGCATCGGCTTCACCATGAGCCTGTTCGTCGGCTCGCTGGCCTTCGAACCGGGCGTGAGTGATTACGCCGGCATGGATCGCATGGGCATCCTCACCGGCTCGATTCTCGCGGCGGTGATTGGTTATGCGGTGACGGCGGCGGCGAGTCGCAAGAATTCACAACTGCAATGACCCCTGTGGCGAGGGAGCTTGGCCCTCGCCACAGATTCTCCGCCTGACAGTTACGCAGCGAACAATCCCCACGTCATTAGCGACCCGTCCTACAGCCACACTTTCCCCGCTTCGATAACGTCGTGCAGCCCCTTTCCGAGGGGCTGTCGATGATGAACGAAGGGACGATCAGTGGCGCGGAACAAGGACATTCCCCGGGTGCAAAACCCACCTCGCAGGGCGACGGGCATCACGTTACCTGGCGGTATATGACGGCGGCAGAACTGGCCGAGCGCGAAGCCGGGCAAAACGCTTACGACGCGATGCTGGCGCGGCAGGAGGCGTTCGAGCACAGCCGTGAAGTGGCTGCGAAAAAACCTGAAGCCGTGCGTGCCGGCTGTGTATTCGCCAAGTCCTGCAAGTTGCCGGATGCGATTATCGATTACAGCAATCCTTCCGGCATGGTACCGACCGACAGCCTGAAGGATTACGGCGAGCTGATCCTGCTCGGCGCTCGCGAAGCCGACGCAAGCGGCGGCATTCCTCTCAAGAAAATCAGCGCCAACACCATCCCGGTCGGGTTCGGCAGTCTGGCCTTGGCAGGCTCGGCTTTTGAAGTGCTACCGGCGCTCGCCTCCCCTGCGGCGGCTGCGACTTTGGTGGGGCTGATTGCGCTTTTGATGCCATCCAGCCTGGGCGACAGCGCGCTCTACACCGATGAGCAACTGAGCACACTCAAACAAGCCCGAACCCGCGTGCGCCTGCGCGTCGAGCAACAGGCCGATGGCAGCCTCAAGGGTTACGGTTTCTACACCGGTAAGAACCGCGATTGGGAAATGGTCGATGTCGTGCAGTTCATTGCGCGTGGCGACCGGTTCGTTGCCGATCTGGGTGAAGGCGTCGAACTGCTCTGGACCCCGGCGGTGGATGGCTCGGACATTCTCGGCATTCCAGCACTGGAGGCCGCACCGCAGGCACCGCATATCTGGGTGTATCCACCGACGAAGGCGGCGGACGGGATACTGGTGAATCCGCTTTATCCGCCGGAGTACAAAGATTTCATTCTGGTGTTTCCCACAGACTCGGGTGTAAAACCGATTTACATCGTTGTCAGCTCTGCGAAAGGCACCGCTGAAGCGGGACATACCTATCACCCCGCTCCCGAAACGTCGGATATCACAGCCTTTCCCGATTTAAGAAGAGCAAAAAAGAAAACGCCGTTCAACGGTGGGCTCCGGGATCGCTGGATCAATGCAAAAGGCCGAATAATTTATGAATGGGACTATTTACATGGCGAGCTTGAAGCCTATCGCGCAAGTGATGGCAGCCATTTAGGCTCTTACGACCACAGAACTGGTGAACAGATAGATCCACCCAAAAAAAACCGTAGTATTAAAAAATATTTATGAGGATTACATGGGACTCAAAGCCAGACTCGAATGGTACGACCGACAAACCGAACTGGGTGAGGGGGAGGAACTGTCGAAAGATTTTGGCGAGGACGGCTCATTAATGGAAGCATTAGGCCTACCGTCGAAAAGCTTCAATAACGGCGGATTTGATGTAAAAGCCGATTGGATCAAGACTCTCCAGCCCCACTTCCAGCATTCCATTCAATTTTCTTCTTACGACTATCAGGTATCGTTCGTTTACCGGGATCAATGGTAGATGGGACTGGAACTGAGATTGGAATGGTACGACACAGCAACCTTGGAGTTTCAGGGGGAAGAGTCGTCAAAAGACCTGGGTGGTGACAAGTCAGTGTTAAACGCCTTGGGGATTCCCGCCGCGGACAACATCAACAATGGCAGTTTCAACGTCGCTCAAAATTGGCTCGCCACCATTCAGCCGTATTTTCAACATCAAATCGATTTGAGAGTTCACGACTATCAAATTTCGTTTGACTACGGCTAACAGCCCCGGAAGTATTAGCTCCATGCACTTTCTTTTAATTACCGGTTTTTTCCCTGACGAAGCCCAAGACGACTCCTTGCAATTCGAGCTGGATATCACAGGCAGCGAGATGAATGAAAAAGTGGCTCAGCTCATTGAATCAAAGCCCTTGGATGAGGTGGAACCCGGCGAGCTGTTGTTGACTCAGGATCAGGTAACCGCATTGGAAAACCTGCTCAACGTCAGTTTTCCAAAGGGCCTCGAATACTTCATGGGCACCTGCGCCACATACTGAATGAGCAATTCACAAACAAAGAAAAACCCCGATCAGTCACCTGATCGGGGTTTTCTTTTACCCGGCTTCCCGCTTAGTGCGAAACGCGGCTGGTTCCGCCAACGGTGGAAATCCGCACCCGCTCGCCAACGCGGAATACTTCATTCTCCTGAACCTGCTGCACATAGGCGCGCATGCTGCCGTCGTCTTCGCGGACGGTGATTTCCACGCCCTGGGTGCGGGTCAGGCCTTCTTCGGTGGCCGAGCCAAGCAGGCCGCCGGCCACTGCGCCGATGACCGCAGCCACAATGCTGCCCTTGCCGCCGCCGATAGCGCTGCCGCCGACGCCGCCGACCACTGCGCCTGCTGCGCCGCCGATCGGGGTCTTGGTGCCTTCGATTTTTACCGGTCGCAGGGATTCGATGGTGCCCATGCGAATCGTCTGCACACGACGCGCTTCGTCACGGGAGTAGGAGTCGCCGGTGAGGCTCGATTGGCAGCCGGTCAGCAACATCGCCATCGTCGAAAAGGAAGCAACCAGCAGAACAGACTTACGCATAGCATCAACTCCAAAAGAACATGTGTTCATTAAACCCCGTGGCCTGGCGCCTGTCACGACACCATCCGGATAAAATTGGCTTCCATTCAGGCCTGGTACAGATGCCCGCGAGCGTCCACTCAAGGTAGCGTCAAATCAGCGATCCTGCGCCATCCGCGTTTATCTCGCTCGGTAGACTGCTCAGGGTGCCAGACGTTCCAGAATCCATTCGGCGCCCTGGAGGCGGTAGTTGAGGCGATCGTGCAGGCGGCTCGGACGGCCTTGCCAGAACTCGATGCGCTCAGGCAACAAGCGGTAACCGCCCCAATGTTCCGGGCAGTGCGGCTGGCTGTCGCTGAAGCGTTGCTCGGTGGCCTTGAGCAAATCTTCCAGTTCGCCACGACCGTTGATGACCCGGCTCTGCGGCGAGGCCCAGGCGCCGAGGCGGCTACCCAGCGGACGCAGCTGATAATACGCGTCGGACTCTTGCGCCGTGACCTTGACCACCCGCCCTTCGATGCGCACCTGGCGCTCCAGGGTGGGCCAGAAGAAGGTCATGGCGGCAAACGGGTTGGCCGCCAGATGCTGGCCCTTAGCGCTGTCGTAGTTGGTGAAGAAGGTGAAGCCCTGCTCGTCCAGGCCCTTGAGCAACAAAATGCGGCAATGCGGACGACCGTCGGCATCGACCGTGGCCAGGGTCATGGCATTGGCTTCCACCGGCGCCTGCTCGGTTTTCACCGCATCGGCGAACCACTCGTGAAACAGCGCAAACGGCTCGGCCGGGGCTTGCGCCTCGGTCAAACCGTCACGGGTGTAGTCGCGACGCATATCGGCCAGAGCCTGGGTCATGGCGGATTCCTTTTCGTTAGCGGATCACTTCTTGGCAGCGTCGGCTGCGGCGACTTTCTTGTCGGTCGCGGCGGCTTTGGCTGGTGCAGTTTTTTTCGCTGGAGCCTTGGCCGGGGCCTTCTTCGCAGGAGCCTTGGCGGCGGTTTTCTTGGCTGGCGCCTTTTTCGCCGCCGACACAGCGGCTTTTTTCGCCGCAGGCGCCGGGGTAACCGGTTTGGCCACTGGCTTGACGTCTTGCGCAGCAACCATCGTTACAGGCTTCGGTGCTGGCATGTTGTATTTGCTCAGCAGCGCAACCATGGTGTTTTGCGGAGTCACCAGCAGCTCGACACGACGGTTCAAGGCGCGGCCTTCAACGCTGTCGTTGGCCGCACGCGGCGCTTCGGAACCCATGCCGCGCAGCATCAGGCGATCACGCTGCAAGCCGCTGAGGCGGAAGATCGCTGCCACCGATTGCGCACGTTCCTGGCTCAGCTTGACGTTGGCCGGTGCGGCACCGCTGGTGTCACTGTGACCGAGCACCAGCACTGCGGTTTTCGGGTCGGCTTCAAGGATTTTCGCCACGCGAGTGAACGGGCCAAGGGTGACCGGCAGCAGCATCGCCGGGCGGTCCGGGTTGAACGAGCCTTCGACCGGCGCCGTCACTACCAGCACATTGTCGCGACGTTCGAGTTGCAGATTGCTGTCCTTCACCGCTTCACGCAGACGCGGTTCGTAGTCATCCAGCCAGGCCTGAGTCACCTTCGGATCGGGCATCGGCACGGCTTTGGCGGTTGGCTGATCCTTGCCGCCGAACGGCCACCACCATTTGCCATTGGACTGCGCCTCGGCTTTGGCCACCTCGACCGGTTTGGCTTCAGGTTTGACCTCGGCTTTCAGATCAGCCTTGGCCGCTTCATCGCTGGAACCGAACGGCCAGTACCACGGGTTGCTGCTCTCGGCCTTGGCCACTGGCGCGGTTGCCGCCGGTTTCAACGGGGCCGGGGCCGAATCTTTGGCCGCGACTTTGTCGGAAGAACCGAACGGCCACCAACTGCCGCCATCTGCATCGTTTTTCGGAGTCTGTGCGCAACCGGTGATCGCTACACACAGGGCCAGGGCGAGGGTCTTTTTAGATGACATTGAAAATCCACAAAATGAAGTAATGAAAAATCAGAGCACTTTCGCCCGGATAAACAGCCGTTTTGAAACGAAAATCCCTTCGAGGTTCCGACCCTGGAACCTCAGTTGAAGCTTTACAGACAAGTGGCAAGCACCCGCGCCAGCTTTTGTGCACGCGGATCCATCAAAACGTAAGGCCCCAGGGTATTTGTCACGAAACCGAAAGCCACATCGTGCTCCGGATCAGCAAAACCGATCGAGCCGCCCGCTCCCGGATGACCGAACGCGCGTGGTCCGAGGCCGTAGGTGGCGTTGGGCACGTCCGGTTGATCGAGCATGCAGCCGAGGCCGAAACGGGTGCGGGTGAGCAAGGTCTTGTCATCGCCAAGGCTGTGCTCGCGGGTCAGCTCTTCGAGCATTTCGCTCTCGAGCAGGCTGCCATCGAGCAGGCCGGCATAGAACCCGGCGAGACTGCGCGCGTTGCCGTGGCCGTTGGCCGCCGGTTGCTGCATGCGGCGCCATTCCGGCTTGTTGGTGCTGGTCAGCACTGACGGCGGATTGGTGAAGGCGCGGGTAGTCATGGCCGTCGGTTCGCGCATGGTCACTTGCAGCAGGCGCTGCGCCGCAGCGTCGCCGGCGTTGCCCTTGCCACGGGCGATGTGCGCCACGCGATGAAACTCTTCGTCGGCCAGGCCTACATGGAAATCCAGGCCCAACGGTTTGGCGATCCGAGCGACGATCGACTCGCCCGGCCCGCGCCCGTCAGCGCGACGCAGTAATTCGCCGACCAGCCAACCGTAGGTGATCGCGGCATAACCGTGACCGGTGCCCGGCGTCCACCATGGTGCTTCGGCCGCGAGGGCATCGACCATGGTTTGCCAGTCGTAAAGGGCTTCAGGGGCGAGCAGTTCGCGCAGCGCCGGCAAGCCGGCCTGATGGCAGAGCAATTGGCGCAGGGTGACGGATTCTTTGCCGGCGGCGGCGAATTCCGGCCAGTAGCGGGCAACCGGGGCATCGAGTTGCAACTTGCCTTCAGCGACCAGTTGCAGTGCGGTAACGGCGGTGAAGGTCTTGGTGCAGGAGAACAGGTTGGCGATGGTGTCGCTGTGCCAAGCCTCGGCGCCGTCCTTGTCGGCGGTACCGGACCAGAGGTCGAGGACGGTTTCTCCACCGACCTGGATGCACAGGGCTGCGCCGCGTTCCTGGGGATCGTCGAACAGTGCGGCGAAAGCCTCGCGCACCGCTTCGAATTGAAGCTCGTAATGTCCCTGAATCTGCACCCGCAACTCCCCCGCGAAAACGCTCTACAAAGTGGCCCGCATTGTTCCAGCCCTTGAGGGATTTGGGAACAGGCGCGGGCCAGACGGTTGATCGGCAATTTGTGTTGATCCCTTCGCGAGCAGGCTCGCTCCCACACTGGATCTCAACAGCAGCGCAGTTCCCCTGTGGGAGCGAGCCTGCTCGCGAAGAACGATAACGCGGTCTGAAACCTAGTGACCATTCCCCGAATGCCCACCCGCCTGTGCAGCCCCCGGCGCTTTGCCAGCTTCGGCCTTGCGCCCGCCTTCAATCTCTGCAATCGGTGCTTTCTGCGCCTCCTTGCTCAATTGCTCCAGCGCCTGCAGATTGCTCTTACGCACCGCCTCGACAAAACCCTGATACGGCAGGTCTGTAACCCCGACCAGACCGAAATGGCCGTTCTCGCCATCGAGCAGGCGCCCGGTCACCGGTTGGTCGAGATACTGGAACCAGTGCACGCCGACAATCGACGGTTCGCTCAGTGCCTGTTTGAGGAAGTTGGCATAGGCCGGGCCGCGATCTTCCTCCTTGGCCAGCTGCGTCACGCCGCCCCAGAACGGGCCTCGGTCAGCCGAGCCGAAGTTGAATTCAGTGATCAGCACCGGTTTGTCCAGGGCTGCCAGCGCGGCGAAGTCGTAGCCGTCCTGCGGCTTGAGCGTGTACATGTTGAAGCTCAACACATCGCAATACTGCGCGCAGGACGCCACGGCTTCAGGCGTACTGGTGGCGAAGCGACCGCCCAGGAGCATCTGGTTCGGCGCGTGCCATTTCAGCGAATCGGAAATGGTCTTGAAATAGGTATCGGCGAAGACCTTCTGGAAGTATTTGAAATCCGCTTCGATCTCCGGATGCTCCGGGTTCGGCAGTGGCGGCACGAAGCCAGGGTCTTCCATCAATTCCCACGCCGGCAACTCGATGCCCCAGGCCTTGGACAGTCCGGCCTGATTGCGGTACTTGTCGCGCAATTGCTTGAGAAAGGCGCGTTTGGCCGGCACGTCGGTGGTCATTTTCAACGTGCCGTAGGCCAGCGCGTAGCGAGCCTTCGGATCGTCGCCTGGGCCAGCCCAGGCCAGTTCGTTGTCGGCGTAATAACCGATCAGCCACGGATCGTCACGGTGATCGCGGGCGGCAATGGCCACGGCGCGCTCGGTGGCCATGGCGAAACGCGGATCGAACGGATCCGGCATGCCGCCCCACCAATCGCTGCCGGTGCTGATGCTGGTGTAATCGCCGACGATCGACAGCGGCAAGGTGTACGGTACGCGCTCAGCATCCGCCAGCGACGGCGCGCTCCAGTTGCCCACTGTGTTGAAGCCCCAGGCTTGCAGCCGATCGAGGGTATGCCGGGTCCAGCGCTGTTCATCAATCCTGGCTGTGCACGGAGCTATTTCCGTGCTGGACGCTTGCACCGCGTCAGTCTGCGCCGCTTCGGCAATTCCGGATTTTGGCTCGGCAGGCACCGCCGCAGTCTCAGCAGCCTGCACCGAATTGGCCTCAGCCGCGCCCGCCTTCGCCGCTTCGGCAATCCCGGCCTTGTTGTCGCTGTCTGCCTTGCACGGTTCGCCGTACAGGCGTTGCAGATTGGCGCCATAGAAGTCGTACCAGCGGCCGTTGCCGTAGCCACGCCCCTGGTCGGCGCCATTGCCGCCACGGTTGTCACCCTCGCCAAAATGCGCGGCCAGCGGGTCGTCGTTCTTCGGCAACGATTCGAACATGTATTCACGGCCGGCGACGTAGGTCTGGTTGACCTGCGCGCTGACTGTATTGACGCCCAGCGAATAGAACGGGTGGCCTTCAGGAGTCACCAGATACCAGCGGCCATCGCGTTTTTCCGTGCGGAAGAATCCGCTGGCCTTGAACGCCGGGCCTTTGTTCCAGCCGCCGAACTTGTCCAGCGAAGCCTTTTCACGCTCGGCCAGCCACGTATTCAGCTGTTGCTGCTCTTTGCTGGCGGCGCTTTTCAGTTGTTCGTCGCTGCTGACTTTTTCCGGCCATTTACTACGGGTTGACTGACCGTAGGCGTCGACCAGATTGCCGTACACCGCCCGCGTCACCGATTCGCCGTCCTGCACGCCGAACCGCTCGAGCAACAGGCTCTGCGCAACTTTCGGCTGATCCAGCGACAGACTTACTGAAACCACCTGACTGCGATCGATCTCGCCCGTGCTGCTGGCCAGCAGAATGCGTTGGCCATCGACGGTCATCGGCATCGGCGGCCCGGCCTTCATGCCCTGGCTCAGTGGCGTCGACGCCACCAGCGGCACCAGCAAGGTCTGCGCGGGGCCTGCGGGCAGATCGACGCGGCTGACCAGAGTGCGGCCATCGTTGCTCTGGATCTGCACATAGACTGTGACCGCCCAATTCATCGCACTTTGCAGACGCAGGGTCATCATGTCGGACTGCGACCAGTCCCAAGCGCCGGTCTGCGGGGTCAGGCGCAAGGTCGGCCGGGCGACCGGGTTGAACGTCACCCGGCGCAGCACTTCGCCTTCCGCGGTCTGTTCGGCATTGGCCTGCGGCAGGTCGGCGTTTTCCGTGGCGACCTTGACCACGTCGGCCGGGCGTACGAAGTTGAACAGCGTCTGCTGACCGGCGGGCGCAGCCAGCAACGGCGCGGCAAAGATCAAGGCGAAAACAGCGGGCAACGAACGGCGGATCATAAGAACGGAGTTCTCCCTAACGACCAGTCAAGGCCAGTGGAAAAGCGGTGGCAGAGAGATAGACAACGCGGCGGGCCAATCGGCCCACCCGTGTCTCAGGATATTTCACGACGGAAAGGAGGCAACGCATTGAGGATCGCCTTGCCGTAGCGCTGAGTGACCAGACGCCGGTCGAGCAAGGTGATGGTGCCGCGGTCTTCTTCGGTGCGCAGCAGACGGCCGCAGGCCTGGACCAGTTTCAGCGAGGCATCGGGCACGGAGATTTCCATGAACGGATTGCCACCGCGCGCCTCGATCCACTCCGACAACGCGGCCTCAACCGGATCATCGGGCACCGAGAACGGAATCTTGGCGATCACCACGTGCTCGCAGTAGGCCCCCGGCAAATCGACACCTTCGGCAAAACTGGCCAGCCCGAACAGCACGCTGGAATCACCGCCGTCGACCCGCGCCTTGTGCTTGTTGAGGGTCTCCTGTTTCGACAGGTTGCCCTGAATGAACACTTGCTTGCGCCAGTCGCGGTCGAGGCCGTCGAATACGTCCTGCATTTGCTTGCGCGAGGAGAACAGCACCAGCGTGCCACGCGACCCTTCGACCAGATCCGGCAGCTCGCGAATGATCGCCGCCGTGTGGGCGGCGGCATCGCGCGGGTCGGCCTTGAGATCCGGCACGCGCAGCACGCCGGCATCGGCATGATGGAACGGGCTCGGCACCACCGCTGTGACAGCTTTTTTCGGCAGACCGGCGCGCATGCGGAAACGGTCGAAAGTGCCCAGCGCCGTCAGCGTCGCCGAGGTCACCAGGCAGCCGTACGCGACGTTCCACAAACTGCGACGCAAGGTTTCCGCCGCCAGAATCGGGCTGGCGTTGACCTCGATATCGAACAGCGAACCGCTTTCGGCCAGGGTCAGCCAGCGCGCCATCGGCGGGCTGTCTTCCGGGTCTTCGGCGGTGAACGCGGTCCACAATTCCCAGTTGCCGGAAGCGCGGGACAACAGGCTGCCGAACAGCGGATACCATTCTTCGGCCTGATTGCTGGCGATGCCGATGTTGACCTCGCCGTCCATGCCTTCCTTGAGCAGGTCGGTCAGGCGTTGAAACAGGTCGTTTAGGCGCGAATAGCCTTTTTTCAGCTCGATGCCCATCTCGCGCATATCCTCGGGAATCACCCCGCCGACAAAGCGATGACGCGGGCGCTCGCGGCCTTCGACGTCTTCGCCCGGTTTGAAATCGGCGATCTGCTCGCAGGCGGTGAACATGAACTGCTGCTGGGTCTTGATCTCCCGCGCCAGCTCGGGCACCTGCTCGATCAGCTTGCCGAGATCGCCCGGCAACGGATGCTGGGCCAGCAGCTTGGTCAGGTTCTTGGCGGTGGTTTCCAGCCAGTCGGCGGTGGAACGCAGGCGCGTGTAGTGAGCGAAGTGACCGATGGCCTTGTCCGGCAGGTGGTGACCTTCGTCGAACACGTAAATGGTGTCGCGCGGGTCAGGCAACACGGCGCCGCCGCCCAGTGCCAGGTCAGCCAGGACCATGTCGTGGTTGGTGACGATCACGTCAACCTTGCCCATGCCTTCGCGAGCCTTGTAGAAAGCGCACTGGCCGAAGTTCGGGCAATGACGGTTGGTGCACTGGCTGTGATCGGTGGTCAGGC
>Ga0308171_1003607_pt1 | contig 13958 bp, 11 predicted proteins | sample PhyGR1_FD_202135 | JGI IMG/M metagenome (GOLD analysis project Ga0308171, IMG submission 202135) | Phyllosphere microbial communities from UC Gill Tract Community Farm, Albany, California, United States - DLSLSG.R1 | ecosystem: Host-associated > Plants > Phyllosphere > Unclassified | place: USA... | reverse complement strand
AGCCGCCGCAAGAAGCTCAAGACCCTGGCCATCTGACGGGAAGCGAATAGAAACCATGAAACTTTTCCCGTTGCATCTGATCCCGAACGACACCAAGTTCGACTTCATGCGCACCCGCTGGGTGGCCATCACGCTGGCGGCGCTGGTGTTCTTCGCCGCCGTCGGCTGCATTGCCTTCAAGGGCTTCAACTACGCGCTGGACTTCACCGGCGGCACCGTGGTCGAAGTGCGCTTCGACAAGCCTGCTGACGTCGATGCCGTCCGCGAGCATCTGGAAGGTGCCGGCTACGCCGGTGCCCAGGTGCAGAGCTTCGGCAGCGGCAGCAACCTGCTGATCCGCCTGCAGCCGCAGGAAATGGCCGCCGGCGAAAATGCAGGCGAGGCCAACAACCGCACCGCCCAGGCAGTGCAGACCGCGATCTCGGTGGAGGGCAACCAGGCCACCATCGTCGGTGCCGAGTTCGTCGGCCCGCAGGTCGGCAAGGAGCTGGCGCTGAACGGCCTGTACGCAGCGCTGTTCGTGCTGATCGGCTTCCTGATCTACATCGGTTTCCGCTTCGAGTGGAAGTTCGCGATGGTGGCGATCATCACCACGCTGTTCGACGTGCTGGTGGTGGCCGGGTACTTCTCGCTGAGTGGCCGTGAGTTCGATCTGACCGTGCTGGCCGGCCTGCTGTCGGTGATGGGCTTCTCGATCAACGACACCATCGTGGTGTTCGACCGTGTCCGTGAAAACTTCCGCAGCCTGCGCGTGGAGCCGCTGGAAGTGATGAACCGCTCGATCAACCAGACGCTGTCGCGCACGATCATCACCTCGCTGGTGTTCTTCCTGTCCGTGCTGGCGCTGTACCTGTACGGCGGTGGTTCGCTGGAAGGGCTGGCGCTGAGCCAGATGATCGGCGCGGTGATCGGTACGCTGTCCTCGATCTTCATCGCCTGCCCGCTGCTGACCATGGGCGTGCTGGCCGTGACCAAGCAGGATCTGCTGCCCAAGGCCAAGGACGTCGAGGCGCTCGCGCGCCGTCCGTAAGCACCCGCTGGCATGAACCACCTGGAAGGCCGCGCACTGCGCGGCCTTTCTTTTGGGCGCTCCGCCCGCGCTGCGCACGGCGGCGACCGGCCCGGCGCGGCGCCGATAGCCACCCCGTGGCGCCGCGCCCGGCATGGCCGGGCCGCCTGCGCATGCGCTCCCATACACCCCCGTCGGTTGTACTAAAAAGCCCCGCGCACTACGATCCGATGCGATCCGCGCAGCCGCCCCGGTGGCGCGCCCCGTTTTTCCAAAGCGCCGGCACTGCCTGCGTTCGTCCACATCGAGGTTCCCCATGGTCATCAAACCGCGTGTGCGCGGCTTCATCTGCGTCACCACCCATCCCGTCGGCTGCGATGCGGCCGTCAAGCAGCAGATCGAGTACATCCAGTCCAAGCCGAAGATCGCCAACGGCCCGAAGAAGGTGCTGGTGCTCGGCGCGTCCACCGGCTACGGCCTGGCCGCGCGCATCACCGCCGCCTTCGGCAGCGATGCCGCCACGCTGGGCGTGTTCTTCGAACGCCCGGGCACCGAGACCAAGCCCGGCACCGCGGGCTGGTACAACACCGCCGCGTTCCACAAGTACGCCGAACAGGCCGGTCTGTACGCCAAGAGCGTCAACGGCGATGCGTTCTCCGATGAGGTCAAGGCCAAGGTCATCGAGCTGATCAAGCAGGATCTCGGCCAGGTCGACCAGGTGGTGTACAGCCTGGCCGCGCCGCGCCGCAAGCATCCGGCGACCGGTGAAGTGATCAGCTCCACGCTCAAGCCGATCGGCGCGCCGATCACGCTGCGTGGCCTGGATACCGACAAGGAAGTGATCACCGAGACCACGATCGAGCCGGCCAGCCCGGAAGAGATCGCCGGCACCGTCGCCGTCATGGGCGGCGAAGACTGGCAGATGTGGATCGATGCGCTGCTCCAGGCCGGTGTGCTGGCCGAGGGCGCGACCACCACCGCCTTCACCTATGTCGGCGAGGAAATCACCCAGGCGATCTACTGGAACGGCTCCATCGGCGCGGCCAAGAAGGATCTGGACGAGAAGGTGGTCGGCCTGCGTGCGAAGCTGGCCCCGATCGGCGGCGACGCGCGCGTGTCCGTGCTGAAGGCCGTGGTCACCCAGGCCAGCTCGGCGATCCCGACCATGCCGCTGTACCTGTCGCTGCTGTTCAAGGTGATGAAGGCCAAGGGCACGCACGAAGGCTGCATCGAGCAGCTCGATACGCTGTACGACATCCTCTATGGCGGCAAGGACGAGGGCACCGCGACCGAGCGCCTGCGCCACGACCTGGTCACCGATGGCGGCCGCACGGTGGAGCTGATCGACGACGCCGGCCGCCTGCGCGCCGATTACAAGGAAATGGCGCCGGACGTGCAGGGTGAAGTGGTCGCGCTGTGGCCGCAGGTGACCAACGAGAACCTGTACGAGATCAGCGATCTGGCCGGCTACAAGGCCGACTTCCTGCGCCTGTTCGGCTTCGGTATCGAGGGCGTGGACTATGACGCGGACGTCAGCACCGAGGTGAAGATCCCCAACCTGGTCGAGATGGCCTGACCGGCACCCAGCTGCACTGAAAACGCCGGGCAATGCCCGGCGTTTTCATGTCCACGCAGCCGAAACATGCCTCAGCTGAAATCGAAGTTCATCCCCGCACTGGCCGGGCCGACGAACTCGCCCTGCACGTAGTCCACCCCGGCACTGAACAGCAGGCTCATCGAATTGGCGTCGGCGACGAACTCGGCGATGGTCTGGATGTTGGCCGCCTGCGCGCGTGCGGTGATCTCGCTGATCTTCTCGGCATGTTCGCGGGCGCGGGCGAAATCGCTGGTGAAGTCACGGTCCAGCTTCAGGAACTGCGGCTGGAAGTGCGCCAGCAGCTGGAACGAATCCAGCCCCGAACCGAACTGCTCCAGGCCGATCCGGCAGCCCAGCGGCGCGACCTCGGCCAGGAACTGCTGCGCATTGCGCAGGTGGGTGAACACCTTGGCCTCCGGCGCGTGCAGCCACAGGCGCTCGCCCGGCACGCCATGGGCCTGCAGTTCGTTGCGCAGGGTGGCGATCATCAGCGGGTCGTTGAACGATTCCGGGGTGACCTTGACCATCATGTGGGTGGCGTGGCCCTGGCGATGGCGCGCCCCCAGCACGCTGATCGCATGGGCGACCACCCAGCGGTTGATGTCGGCCATCAGACCGTGGTCCTGGGCGATGCCCAGGAACGCGGTCGGGCTGAGCAGTTCGCCGTTGTGGTCCAGGCGCAGGTAGGCCTCGTACAGCTCCAGCGCTTCGCCCTGCAGGCTCAGCACCGGCTGGTAGTGCAGCGCGAAGCCTTCGCCGTCCAGGGCCTGGCGGATGCGCGTGACCCAATGCTGGATGCGCTCCTCTTCCACGCGGTCGACCGCGGCCGGGTCGAACACGCGGGTGGTGTTGCCCAGTTCAAGCGCGGCCTGCGCACATTCGGTGGCACGGGCCAGCACCTGGCCGATGCTGGCGATCTTCTCGCCGACCTGCACGCCGCCGATGCTGACCGTCAGCGTCGCCGAGCGCTCGCCCATGCTGAACACCTGCGCGGCGAACGCCTCGCGGATGCGGTCGGCCAGGGTCACGGTCTGGGCATACGGCGCCTCGCTCAGCACCGCGAAGCTGTGCTCGCCGAAGCGCGCGACCTGCGCCGCATCGCCGACGGTCTGCGCCAGCACCTGGGCGAGGGCGGCGATCAGGGCATCGGCCGAGTCCAGCCCGATATCCGGCAGCAGGCGGGCGTAGTGGTCCGGCTCGACCAGCAGCAGGCCGAACTGGCCCTCGCTGCGGCCGGCCTGGGCCACCGCGTTTTCCACATGGACCATGAAGGTCGGGCGGTTGAGCAGCCCGGTGACCTGGTCGCGCTGGCGCAGGTCCTCGACCTCGCGCGCCAGCTCCGGATCGAACTCCATGCGGCGGCGGAACACCACCTGCAGGCAGGCCTCGCCTTCATAGCTGGCCTGGGTGAACTCCATCGTGGCCGGGAACACGGCGCCGTCCTGGTTGCGCGCGTCCACCTGGTACTGCGGCGGCGGCGCTTCGCCCTTGCTCAGCGATTTGAGCAGCTGCTTGAAGCCGTCCACATGCTGCGGGGCGACCATGTCCAGCAGCGAGATGCCTTCCACGTCATCGAACGCCTCGTACCCGAACATCTCCAGGTAGGCCTCGTTGGCGCGGATGTGCATGCCCTCGTGGATATAGGCGATCGGGTCGCGCGAGGACGAGATGAGGGCGTCGCAGCGGCGCTCGGTCTCGCGCATCTGCGCCTCGATCCGGCGCAGCCCGCGCCGCGCATGCAGGTCGATCCATTCATTGCGCACCACCGCCAGCACATGCTCGGGGCGGTGGCGCAGGGCGATCGCGCGGATGCCGCTGGCCCCGGCCTCGACCCACTCGTTCTCGTCGACCGATTCGGCCAGCAGGATCATCGGGATGTCCTTGCCACTGGCCGCGATCTGCTGGGTCACCTGCAGCAGCGCGATGCTCTGCCCGGGCGCGGCCAGCACCAGGTCGATCGGCTGGCTGCCGAGCACCTGCGCGAGCTCCTCGCTGTTCTGCGGCCGCGCCGGGCGCACGGCGATGCCGCTGTTGCGCAGGGTGCTGACGATGGTCTCTGCGTTCTCGCTGCTGTCATCCACGATCAGCAGGCGGACCGTCATGTCGTTCGTGTTCTGCATTCACTACTCCCCAGACTGCAAACTTGATACACGATGCGTGTGACTACGTCCATGCACGCGGCCCTGGACGCGCACGGAAGTGCCCTGGCGTCAGGCCACGCTGCCGGCTGCATGGCCACTGGCCCAGGCCCATTGGAAGTTGTAACCGCCCAGCCAGCCGGTCACGTCCAGTACCTCGCCGATGAAGTGCAGGCCCGGTACCCGCTGCGATTCGAACGTGCTGGAGGACACCTGGCGGGTGTCCACCCCGCCCAGGGTGACCTCGGCGGTACGGTAGCCCTCGGTGCCGCTGGCCACCAGCGGAAACGCCGAGAGCACCGCCGCCGCCTCGCGCAGCTGGCGCTCGTCCAGCTGGCGTACCGGGCGGTCCGGCAGCCAATGCTCGCACAGCCGCAGGGCCAGCCGGCGCGGCAGGATCTCCGAAAGCACGGTACGCAGCTCGGCGGCGCCGCGCTCGGCCTTCATCTGGCGCAGCCACGCCGCGGCGTCCTGGCCGGGCAGCAGGTCCAGCTGCAGCGCGTCGCCGGGCTGCCAGTACGAGGAAATCTGCAGGATCGCGGGGCCGCTGATGCCGCGGTGGGTGATCAGCATGGAATTGCGGAACGCCGTGCCGTTGCACTGCACCTCCACCGGCAGCGCCACGCCGCTGAGCGCGTCGAAGCGGTCCTGGTGCGTGCCGCTCAGGGTCAGCGGCACCAGCCCGGCGCGGGTCGGCAGCACCTCATGGCCGAACTGGCGGGCCAGCTCGTAGCCGAAGCCGGTGGCGCCCATGCTCGGGATCGAGAGCCCGCCGGTGGCCACCACCAGCGAGGCAGCATGGAAGTGACCCTGCGCGGTATGCACATGGAAACCATCGGCGCCGCGCTCGATCTTTTCGATGCCGCACTCGGTCCGGATCTGCACGCCGGCGGCCTGGCACTCGTCCAGCAGCATGCGCACGATCTGCTTGGAGGAGATATCGCAGAACAGCTGGCCAAGCTCTTTTTCGTGGTAGGCGATGCCGTGCCGCTCGACCATGTCGATGAAATGCCACGGCGTGTAGCGGGCCAGCGCGGATTTGCAGAAATGCGGGTTGGCCGACAGGAAGTTGGCCGCGGTGGTGCCGGTGTTGGTGAAGTTGCAGCGCCCCCCGCCGGACATCAGGATCTTCTTGCCGACCTTGTTGGCATGGTCGATCACCTGCACGATGCGGCCGCGCTGGCCGGCGGTCAGCGCACACATCAGCCCGGCCGCGCCGGCGCCGATCACCAGCACATCGCAACGCACGACACTCATGCCTGCGGTTTTTGCTTGCGCCAGGTGGGGATGACGCTGAGCTGCGCCTTGTCGGACATCAGCTGCACTTCGCCATCCTGGATCAGCACGTCCCAGCGCATCGTGCGCTCGATCTGCGCGCCCCATTCGGTGACGAACTCACCCGGCAGGTCCATTACTTCCAGCACCGCGAGCTTCTTCAGCGCCGAGGCGTTGCGGTCCCACCAGATATCCGCAGCGCGGCCGCCGTAGGTCACCAGCTGCACCGCGCGCGAGCGGCCGGCGGCCTTGCGCAGGCGCGACTCGTCCGGCTGGCCCAGCTCGATCCACAGCTCGATGTCGCCGGTGTAGTCGCGGCGCCACAGGTCCGGTTCGTCGTCCACGCTCAGGCCGCGGCCGAACTCGAGGCGGTCATCGGCATTCAGCGCGAAGGTCAGCAGCCGCACCATCAGGCGATCGTCGGTCTCGGAGGGGTGCTGGGCCAGGGTCAGGGTATGGCTGGCGTAATAGCCACGGTCCATGTCGCTGATCTGGAGTTCGGCCTTGCGGATGGTGGCGGTGAGGGCCATGGGGATACCGTGAACAAAGAGCGCCATGATAATGGTTCGCCATGACCCCGTCCGATCCGATCCCCGCCACCGTGCTGCCCAGCCACCTCCAGTTGCCGCCCGGCGACTGGCCGACGCTGCTCGATGGCCTGTGCGCCCGTTTCCCGCGGATCGACCGCGCGCAGTGGCTGGACCGCTTCGCGCGGGGGCGGGTACAGGATGTACAGGGCAGGGCACTGGCCGCCACGCAGGCCTGGCAGGTCGGCCTGGAGATCCGCTACTTCCGTGAGGTCGCCGACGAGGCGGTGATCCCCTACACCGAACGCATCCTGCATCAGGATGCGCATCTGCTGGTGGCCGACAAGCCGCATTTCCTGCCGGTCACCCCCGCCGGGAGCTACGTGCACCAGACCCTGCTGGCGCGGCTGGTCGCGCGTACCGGCAATGCGGATCTGGTGCCGCTGCACCGGCTGGATCGCCTGACCGCGGGGCTGGTGCTGTTTTCGGTGCGGCCGGACACGCGCGATGCCTACCAGGCGCTGTTCCGCGAGCGCCGGATCGAGAAGGTGTACGAGGCGCTGGCGCCGGCCCTGCCCGGAGCGGTGTTCCCGCTGGAGCGGCGCAGCCGGCTGGTCCCCGGTGAGCCGTTCTTCTGCATGGCCGAAGCGCCGGGCGAGCCGAATGCGCACACCCGGATCGAGGTCCTCGATCGGTCCGGGCCGGTCTGGCGCTACAGGCTCTCCCCGGTGACCGGGCGCAAGCACCAGCTGCGCGTACACATGGCCGCGCTGGGGGCCCCGATCGTGGGCGACGATCTGTATCCGCAGCTGCTGGGCACGGGCGGGGAGGGCGCAGCGCTGCAGCTGCTGGCGCGCACGCTGATGTTCCAGGACCCGTTGAGCGCCGCGCCGCGCCGGTTCGACAGTCTTGCGACGCTGTAAGCCCGCTGCAGCGTTTGCTAGCGGCGGTGCCGGGCCAGCCACCGGTCCAGCTCGGCGGCGAAGGCCTGCCGATCGCGGGCATGCAGGGGTGGGGGCCCGCCGGTCTGGACGCCGGCACCGCGCAGCTCCTCCATGAAATTGCGCATGGACAGGCGCTGGGCCATGTTGTCGGGGGTGTACAGGTCGCCGCGCGGGTTCAAGGCCACCGCCTGCTTGTCCAGCACCAGCGCAGCCAGCGGGATGTCCTGGGTGACCACCAGGTCGCCGGACGCCACCCGTTCCACGATCGCACTGTCGGCCACATCCAGCCCCGGCGGCACCTGCAGAGCGCTGATGAAGCGCGAGGGCGGTGTGCGCAGCCAGCGGTTGGCCACCAGGGTCAGCGGGGTCCGGGTCCGTTCCGCCGCCCGGAACAGGATGTCCTTGATGACGGCGGGGCAGGCATCGGCGTCTACCCAGATGCGAACTTGAGGGGTGTCAGGGTCGGGCATTTGGCTGATATTAAGGTAGGAAAAATCTGAATGGGCGGTCATCTTTTCGTGTAGGATCCCCTTTCCCTTGTCCTGTCAGGCGGGACGGGGGGATGGCTGAATCAAACAGCTATCGCTTTTTCGGTAAAACACGAGTATCGTCACCCACACTGTGTTTGCTAGGGTCACCGTGAATCGTGGCCTGGTGCAGTTGATCTCACGATCTGCTCATCGATCCGCTTTACCACCGGCTTCAAGTCGCTGCAGGAAGGCCAGAAGGTGACTTTCGTCGCCGTGCAGGGCCAGAAGGGTATGCAGGCTGACCAGGTGCAGGCGGTCTAATCGACCCCCCGCAACCGTAAGGTCGCCTAGAACGCCGGAAGCGAAAGCTTCCGGCGTTTTTTATTGCCCGGCGTTTGTGTCCGCCCGTTCGCGCACCGCCGACGCGCCCGTGACGCAGCAGCGCGTGCAGGCCGGTTACGATGCCGCTTTGAACGTGACGGAACCGCTGATGATCAAGGTGCACCATCTGGACAACTCGCGCTCGCAGCGCGTGCTGTGGATGCTCGAAGAGCTGGGCCTGCCCTACCAGGTCGTCACGTATGCGCGTGACCGCAAGACCTGGCTGGCGCCCAAGGAACTGCATGCGATCCACCCGCTGGGCAAGTCGCCGGTACTGCAGGACGACGCCCTGGTACTGGCTGAATCCGGCGCGATCCTGGAATACCTGGCCGACCGCTACGACAGCGGCCGGCAGCTCTCGCCCGAACCGCTGCCCGCGCAGGCGGACGAGCGCGTGCGCTACCGCTACTGGATGCACTACGCCGAAGGCTCGGCGATGCCGCCGATGCTGCTCACCCTGGTGTTCGCGCGGCTGCGCAAGGCCCCGATGCCGTTCTTTGCCAGGCCGATCGCCCGTTCGATCGCCGACAAGGCGATGAAAGGCTTCGTCGGGCCGCAGGTGAAGCTGCACATGGACTGGATGGAGCGCGAACTGGGCGCAGCGCCGTGGTTTGCCGGCGAGCGCTTCACCGCGGCCGACATCCAGATGAGCTTCCCGATCCAGGCCGCCGCCGTGCGTGGCGGCGGACTGGAGCCGTACCCGCGCCTGGCCTCGTTCCTGGAGCGCATCCAGCAGCGCCCGGCCTACCAGCGCGCCCTCGAACGTGGCGGCCCGATGGACCTGGGCGCGGGCGGCCGATGAGCTTGCGGGGCGCGGCCCGCGTCCCCATTTCAACGCCATGAGCACACAGCCCCTGCAATTCGACAACCGTTTCATCCGTGAACTGCCCGGCGACCCGGAGACCGGCCCGCGCGTGCGTGAAGTGCGCGGCGCGGCCTGGTCGGCGGTCATGCCCACGCCGGTGCAGGCCCCCCGGTTGCTGGCCCACGCGGCCGAGGTCGCCGCGCTGCTCGGGTTGGAACCGGCGTTGCTGGCCAGTGCCGATTTTCCGCGCGTGTTCGGGGGCAACGCGCTCATCGCCGGCATGCAGCCGTGGGCGGCCAACTATGGCGGACATCAGTTCGGTAACTGGGCCGGCCAGCTCGGCGACGGCCGCGCGATCTCCCTTGGCGAGCTGCTCACCGCCGAGGGCGGGCGCTGGGAACTGCAGCTGAAGGGGGCGGGGCGGACGCCGTACTCGCGCGGTGCCGATGGCCGCGCCGTGCTGCGCTCGTCGATCCGCGAATTCCTGTGCAGCGAGGCGATGCATCACCTGGGCGTGCCCACCACGCGCGCGCTCAGCCTGGTGTCCACCGGCGAAGATGTCGTGCGCGACATGTTCTACGACGGCCATCCGCGGCCGGAGCCCGGTGCCGTGGTGTGCCGGGTGGCGCCCTCGTTCATCCGCTTCGGCACGTTCGAACTGCCGGCCTCGCGCGGGGATACGGCGTTGCTGAAGCAGCTCGCCGATACGTGCATCGCGCGGGATTTCCCCGCGCTGGCCGCTAGCGGTCCCGAGGCCTATGCCGCCTGGTTCGCGCAGGTCTGCGAGCGCACCGCGGTGCTGGTCGCACACTGGATGCGGGTCGGCTTCGTGCACGGGGTGATGAATACCGACAACATGTCCATCCTCGGGCTGACCATCGATTACGGTCCCTACGGCTGGGTCGATGACTATGATCCGGAATGGACCCCGAACACCACCGATGCCCAGCGCCGGCGCTACCGCTTCGGCACCCAGCCCCAGGTGGCCGGGTGGAACCTGACCCGGCTGGCCCAGGCGCTGGCCCCGCTGTTCGAGGATGTCGCGCCGCTGCAGGCGGGGCTGGACCGCTACCAGGCGGTGCATGCCCAGTGCGAGCGTGACGATATCGCCGCCAAGCTCGGCCTGGACAGCTGTCGCGATGCCGATGTCGCGCTGATGGCGGGGTGGCTGCAGATCCTGCAGGACGGCGAGATGGACATGACCATCGCCTTCCGTGGGCTGATGGCGCTGGATCCTGCCGCGCCGTCGGTGGCCGTGCTGGAACAGGCGTTCTACAGCCCCGAACGCCGCGCGGCGGTGCTGCCTGCGCTTGAGGCCTGGCTGCAGCAGTATGCCGCCCGGCTGCGCGATGACGCCCTGGAGGCCGGGGCGCGGCAGGCACGGATGGCGCGCGCCAATCCGGTCTACGTGCTGCGCAACTGGCTGGCCCAGGAAGCGATCGAGCGGGCCGAGCAGGGCGACATGGACGGCGTGCACACGCTGCTGGAGGTGCTGCGACGCCCCTACGAGGTACAGCCGGGGGGCGAACACTATGCCGGCAAGCGGCCGGAGTGGGCGCGCGACAAGGCCGGCTGCTCGATGCTGTCCTGCAGTTCCTGAGCCGCGCGGGCGGAGCTGCCGGAACGTATTTTCCTGACGCCCGGCGGCGCCCGTGCGGGCCAGCCGGCGGCGCTGCGGTTACCCTATGCCACCTTTTGTGCTGCAACGATCATGACCGATTCTTCCGCTGTACCCGCCTGGGCAGGCCGCCTGCGCGACGTCGCCGATTTCCCCAAGCCAGGCATCCTGTTCAAGGACATCATGCCGCTGCTCGCCGATGGCCCGGATTTCGCGGCCGCGATCGATGCCATGGTGGCGCCGTGGCGCGGGGCCGGGCTGCAGGCGGTGATGGGGATCGAATCGCGTGGCTTCATCCTGGGCGCCGCGATGGCCCGCGTGCTTGGCGTGGGCTTCGTGCCGGTGCGCAAGCCGGGCAAGCTGCCGGGGCGCACCCTGCGCCAGGAATACACCCTGGAATACCGTACCGACAGCATCGAAGTGCATGCCGATGCGCTGCCGCCCGGGGCCCGGGTGCTGATCATCGATGACGTGCTCGCCACCGGCGGGACCTTGCTCGCGGCACTGTCGCTGGCGCGCCAGCTGCAGGTGGATGTGGTGGGCGCTGCAGTGCTGGTGGAACTGGCGGGCCTGGGTGGCCGCGAGCGCTGGGAGCCCGAGGTGCCGCTGCTGGCCAACCTGGTGTACTGACGCGCCGGTCTGCGCGCTGCAATGACAGAAGGGCAGCCCGTGGGCTGCCCTTCTGCGTATGCGGTGCTGCGTGACAGGCGTGCTTACAGCGATTCGAAGATACCCGCTGCACCCATGCCGGTGCCGATGCACATGGTCACCATGCCGTACTTCTGCTGGCGGCGGCGCAGGCCGTGCAGCAGGGTAGCGGTACGGATCGCGCCGGTTGCGCCCAGCGGGTGGCCCAGGGCGATCGCGCCGCCCAGCGGGTTGACCTTGGACGGGTCCAGGCCGCAATCGCGGATGACGGCCAGCGACTGCGCGGCGAAGGCTTCGTTGAGCTCGATCCAGTCCAGCTGGTCCTGGGTCAGGCCGGCCTGCTTGAGCGCCTTGGGGATCGCGGCGATCGGGCCGATGCCCATCACTTCCGGGCGCACGCCGGCGACGGAGAAGCTGACGAAGCGGGCCAGCGGGGTCAGGCCGTAATCCTTGATCGCCTGCTCGGAGGCCAACAGCACCGCGCCGGCGCCATCGCTCATCTGCGAGGAGTTGCCGGCGGTGACCGTGCCACCGAACTGGCCGTTGCGGAACACCGGGCGCAGCTTGGCCAGGCCTTCCGCGGACGAATCCAGGCGCGGGCCTTCGTCGGTATCGACGATCGTGTCGCGGGTGATGATGCGGCGGCCGTCAGCGAGGTCCGGCTGGCGGGTGCGCACGTCGTAGGGGCTGATCTCGTCCTTGAACTCGCCGTTCTGGATCGCGGCGATGGCCTTCTGGTGCGAGGCCAGCGCAAAGGCATCCTGCTCCTCGCGCGAGACCTTCCATTCCTCGGCGACCTTCTCGGCGGTGATGCCCATGCCGTAGGCGATGGCGACGTGGTCGTTGTCGAACACGCTCGGGGCCATCGCGATCTTGTTGCCCATCATCGGCACCATCGACATCGACTCGGTGCCACCGGCCAGCATCAGGTCCGAATTGCCCAGGCGGATCTGGTCGGCGGCCATGGCCACGGCCTGCAGGCCCGAGGAGCAGAAGCGGTTGACGGTCTGCGCGGCGATGGTGTCCGGCAGGCCGGCCAGCAGCACGCCGATGCGCGCCACGTTCATGCCCTGCTCGGCCTCGGGCATCGCACAGCCGATGATCGCGTCATCGATGCGGTTGACGTCCACGCCCGGCGCCTGCGCCACGACGGAGCGCAGCACGTGGGCCAGCATGTCATCGGGGCGGGTATTACGGAACACGCCCTTGGGCGCCTTGCCTACCGGGGTGCGGGTGGCGGCGACGATGTAGGCGTCCTGGATTTGCTTGGTCATTGCAGTGATCTCTTCAATAGGGGGACAGGCGTGCCGGCCAGAGACCGGCACCAGACGGGCGCGGACGGGGTCCGTCGCGCCCGTGACGCCATCAGTTGCGCAGCGGCTTGCCGGTCTTGAGCATGTGCGCGATGCGGGCCTGGGTCTTTTCCTGCTGGGCCAGTTCCACGAAGTGCTTGCGCTCCAGCGTCAGCAGCCACTCTTCGTCCACCAGCGTGCCGCGATCCACTTCACCACCACACAGCACGGTGGCGATGCGCACGGCGATCTCGTAGTCGTACGGGCTGATGAAGCGGCCTTCCAGCATGTTGACCAGCATCATCTTGAAGGTGGCGATGCCGACGTCGCCGGCCACCTGGATGCGGCGGGCCGGCATCGGCGGGCGATAGCCGCCTTCGGCCAGCGCCAGCACTTCGGCCTTGGCGATGTGCAGCGCTTCATGGCTGTTGAACACGACCTTGTCGGTCGCGCGCATCAGGCCCAGTTCCTTGGCGTTGACCGCGGAAGTGGAGACCTTGGCCATCGCGACGGTTTCGAAGGTCTTCTTCAGCTCGGCGAACACGTCGCCGCCCGGACCGGCCGCCTGCGAGGCACGCACGGCCAGTTCCTTCAGGCCACCGCCGGCCGGCAGCAGGCCCACGCCGGCCTCGACCAGGCCGATGTAGCTTTCCAGCGCGGCCACGCTCTTGGCGCTGTGCATCTGGAACTCGCAGCCGCCGCCCAGGGCCAGGCCGCGCACGGCGGTCACCACCGGCACCAGCGAATACTTGATCGCCTGGCTGGTGCGCTGGAAGTTATGCACCATCGCTTCGAACTGGTCGACCTTGCCGGCCTGCAGCAGGCCCAGCGCACCGGCCAGATCGGCACCGGCGGAGAAGGGCTCCTTCTGCTGCCAGATCACCAGGCCCTTGTAGTCCTGTTCGGCGCGCTTGATCGCTTCCTGCAGGCCATCGAGCACGTGGTCGGAAACGGTGTTCATCTTGGTCTTGAAGCTGACCACCGCGATGCCGTCGCCGTCGTGCCACATGCGCACGCCGTCGTTCTCGAACACGGTCTCGCCCGGGCTGAACTTTTCACCCAGCAGCGGATCGGGGAAGCGCTGGCGCTGGTACACCGGCAGTGCCGAGCGCGGCAGCTTGGCATTGCGCGACGGGCTGTAGCTGCCTTCGGCGGCGTGCACGCCGTCGCGGCCATCGAACACCCAGTCCGGCAGCGGCGCACTGCTCATGCTCTTGCCGGCGACGATGTCATCGGCGATCCACTGCGCGACCT
>Ga0308171_1003606_pt1 | contig 13960 bp, 8 predicted proteins | sample PhyGR1_FD_202135 | JGI IMG/M metagenome (GOLD analysis project Ga0308171, IMG submission 202135) | Phyllosphere microbial communities from UC Gill Tract Community Farm, Albany, California, United States - DLSLSG.R1 | ecosystem: Host-associated > Plants > Phyllosphere > Unclassified | place: USA... | reverse complement strand
CGTTCATTAAATCGTCGTCGTCAGCATAAAGTCCGTATACAATTTTAGTGGTGCTCATCTCCTTCTTTTGCTTTATAAGTTTCACCTGAGATTTTCAGAATCGATTTTAATTCAGCCTGTGCAATTACAGGGAATGTTCTTGCGTATAATAAGAATAATACAGAGAAGAATCCGATCGTTCCTAAGTATACACCCACATCAATGATCGTTGGTTTAAACATCGTCCAAGATCCAGGTAAGTAGTCTCTAGAAAGGTTGATAACAATTATGTCGAAACGCTCAAACCACATACCGATGTTGATGATTAATGCAATGATAAATGTTGCAATGATATTTGTTCTTACTCTCTTGAACCAGAATAATGCAGGAACAATTAAGTTACATGTAATTAATGCCCAGAAAGCCCACCAGTAAGGTCCAACAGCAGCACCTGGAGAAAGATAAGTAAAGTCTTCAAATCTAGATCCTGAGTACCATCCGATGAAATATTCAGTTGCGTAAGCTACGGTTACCATACCACCAGTTAATACAATTACGATGTTCATAATTTCGATATGATACATTGTGATGTAATCTTCAAGGTGACAAACTTTTCTTGCGATTAACAATAGCGTCTGTACCATTGCAAATCCTGAGAAGATTGCTCCGGCAACGAAGTAAGGAGGATAGATCGTAGAGTGCCATCCTTTAATAACTGAAGTTGCGAAGTCAAAAGATACGGTTGTGTGTACCGAGAATACAAGTGGAGTTGCTAAACCTGCAAGAACCAAAGAAAGTTCTTCGAATCTTTGCCAGTGTTTTGCTTTACCACCCCAACCGAATGCTAGGAATGTATAAATTTTCTTAGTCCAAGGAGTTTTTGCTCTGTCTCTGATCATTGCAAAGTCAGGGATTAATCCCATAAACCAGAACACTGTTGATACAGAGAAATACGTAGAGATTGCAAATACGTCCCAAAGTAGAGGAGAGTTGAAGTTCCCCCAAAGAGAACCGAACTGGTTAGGAAGAGGGAATACCCAATATCCTACCCAAACTCTACCCATGTGAATTACAGGGAAGATTGCTGCCTGTACAACCGCAAAGATCGTCATCGCCTCTGCAGATCTGTTTACAGACATTCTCCAACGCTGTCTAAATAATAATAATACTGCGGAGATAAGTGTTCCGGCGTGACCGATACCTACCCACCATACGAAGTTGGTAATATCCCAACCCCAGTTAATAGTTCTGTTAAGCCCCCATGCTCCAATACCTGTCCCGATAGTGTAGGCGATACAGCCGAATCCGTATAGAAATAGAACTAAGGCTGCGTATAGTGATACCCACCATAATTTACCTGCTCTTTCTTCGATAGGTCGTGCAATATCTTCTGTGATATCGTGATAAGTTTTGTGACCAATAATCAGAGGTTCCCTTATCGGAGCTTCGTAATGTCCTGACATTTTTTACCTATTTATTATTTAAACTTTATTTTTCTACTCTGTTTCTTACTTTAGCGTGATAGAACACATTTGGTTTTGTTCCGATCTCTTCAAGTAAATAATATCTTCTGTTATCCGCATATTGCTTTCTAACTTCAGATTCCTTGTCATTCATGTCTCCAAACTTGATAGAACCTGTAGAACAAGCTTTTGAACAAGCTGTCTGGAACTCTCCGTCTTTCACAACTCTATTCTCTTTTTTAGCTTCAAGAATAGTCGTCTGAGTCATTTGGATACACATAGAACATTTCTCCATTACCCCTCTTGTTCTTACAACAACATCCGGGTTCAGTACCATTCTTCCTAAATCATTATTTTGATTGAAATCAAATTTATCATTTAAGTTATAGGTAAACCAGTTGAAACGTCTTACTTTATAAGGACAGTTGTTTGCACAATATCTTGTACCGATACATCTGTTGTAAGCCATGTGGTTTTGTCCTTGCTTACTGTGTGAAGTAGCCGCTACCGGACATACAGTTTCACAAGGAGCGTGGTTACAGTGCTGACACATTACCGGTTGGAAGATCACATCTGGATTATCAGCCGGGTGGTTCAATGCTCCTCCGTCTCCGAATGCAGTACCATATAATTCTGGTACTGCCATTCCTTCTTTTAATCCTTCATAAACTTCCACTTTCTGTCTTGAAGAATAGTAACGGTCAATTCTTAACCAATACATATCTCTTGACATTCTGATCTCTTCTTTACCTACAACAGGAACGTTGTTTTCTGCCTGACAAGCAATAATACATGCTCCACAACCAGTACAAGAGTTCAAGTCGATAGACATATTGAAGTGAGGTCCATCTGTATCATCGAAAGCATCCCAAAGGTCAATCTTTCTAGCAGGAAGTGCACCACTTATTGTGTGGTATTCCAAAGGCTTGTTCCATCCTTCGTGTTCATCATCGAATGCTACGTTTAAGAACTGAGCTAAAGGAACTTCTTTTGCGATCTCATAACGTCCCATTAGGGTATTTTGAAGCTGGATACCTGCAAATTCGTGGTCTTCTCCTGTTTTTTCGATTTTAACATTAGAAACAACTAAGTTAGAACCGTCAAATAAAGGATAAGCATTTACACCTGTATCAGCTGTAGCTCCTGAATTTTTCTTACCGTATCCAAGTGCAAGACCTACAGACCCTTCAGCTTGTCCCGGTTGTACGAATACAGGAACGTTTTCTATTTTAATTCCGTTTACAGTAAGGTTTACGATAGAACCATCCAACTGCATTCTTGCATTAAGATCATTATCGATTTCAAACTTTTCTGCATCTTTCGGAGAAATCGTCAGGTAGTTATCCCAAGACATTCTCGTAATCGGATCCGGTAATTCCTGCAACCAAGGGTTGTTTGCCTGAGTACCGTCTCCCATTGCCGGCGTAGTATACAATACTAACTCTAATTCAGAAGCTTTGAATGCTCCTAATTCAGCAACAGCCTGTGCGCCGTTTCCTCCTGCATAAGACAACATCGTTGCATTATTTGAAGGTACGAAGCCATTATATAAAGCCTTATTAAAAGATGTTGCTCCTAAAACAGAAGCAGCACTTGCTTTTAAATAATCGTAATAGTTGTTTGCAGCGTTGTTTTTACCATTTTTCCAAACCAATAAAGATTCTTCAATCTGTCTTGATTTGTAGATTTTCTGGATTGTTGGCTGCATTAATGAATATACACCTGTCTGAGGCTCAATATCACCCCAAGATTCTAGCCAGTTAGCTACAGGAATTACAGCTTTCGCTGCTTTGTACATTTCGTTTTTCTTATCAGCAACTGCGATTACATAAGGAACTTTACTTAAAGATTTTTTAAACTCTTCTCCTTTATGATAAGAATAAATAGGATCTACATTGTTTGTAATCAATACACCAACCTGACCTGCATTTACCCAAGTCAAAAATTCCTCGAATCTTGCTTTATCGAAATCTCTTAGGAAGTTTGCTTTACCAGTGAAAGCAACAGATCCTAATTTTTGGTTAATTAAGTGAGCTAAAACCTGAGCACCTTTAGAACCGTCAGCGAAAACAACAGCTTTGCTGCCTTTTGCCTGTAATTCTTTTACAATCTCAGCTGCCACTTTGTTTGCCGGAGCAGATCCTGTAACGATAGCGTTGTAAACTTCAACCAAAGCTTTGTTTACATCACTTGGTTTTAGTCTGTATCTTGAGTCAGAGTTAGCACCTGTTAGAGACATATTTGATTCCACTTGAATGTGTCTCAACATGTTTGGTCCCGGCTTTCTTGCTTCAGCATAAGAAGTTTCTAAACTTCCTGCATTGTAATCTCCTAAAATATCAGCCTGGAAAGAAACCACCAATTCAGAACCTTTAAGGTCATAAACTGGCAACGCTCTTTGTCCGAAAACTTCCTGAGCTGCATCTAAAGCTGCTGCATAAGGAAAAGCATCATAAGTTACTAATTCAGCGGTAGGATATTTTGCTTTAAATTCTCCGAATAACTTTTTGAAAGTAGGTGAAGCAAAAGAATGTGATAATAAAATAATTTTTTTACCTGATGCGTTAGCTTCTTCCAATCCTTTAATAACAAAAGTATCTACTTTGTCGAAAGTATCATCCTTACCTTCAAACTTAGGCTGTTTTACTTTATCGTTATCATAAAGAGAAAGTACACTTGCCTGTGCTCTTGCGTTAGTTTTACCTAAATCACCCGCTGCCGGATTCGGTTCAATTTTAATAGGTCTTCCTTCTCTTGTTTTTACCAGAACACTGGCAAAATCGAATCCATCAAAATAGGTGGAAGCGTAGTAATTAGGAATTCCAGGAATAATATCATGAGGTTTTACTACGTAAGGAATCGTTTTTATTACCGGAGCTTCACAAGCAGCAAGAGTAACCGCTGCTGTAGAGAATCCTAGTAATTTTAAGAAATCTCTTCTTGAAGTTCCAGAACCGTTCTGTTCTGAATCTGCAAGGAAATCTTCTACCGGAATTTCTTCCTGGAACTCTTTCTGAGCCAGCTTATTGTTTAAAGCCGGGTCTTTAAGTTCGTGAATACTTCTAAATTGTATTTTGTTTGAAGCCATTTATACTTCTAATTTTTAGTTATTAATAATGACATTTACCACACTCAAGACCTCCAATAGCATCTACAGTAATCTTACCACCATCTTTAGGGTATTGTTTTTTCAACTTGTCATGTAGATTCTTGAAGTATTCTTTATTATAACCGTTGTTCATATCAACCTCAGTAGTTCTGTGACACTCGATACACCATCCCATTGTGAAGTCATTAGCCATCTGAACAACATTCATTGTATCAATTTTTCCGTGACAAGCTTTACATACAACATCAATTTTGTTGTTAGGATTCTTTTTGTTGAAAGAATTGATGATCGCTTGTTCACCTGCTACAACGTGCTGAGAGTGGTTAAAGTAAACGAAATCCGGCATGTTGTGGATTCTTGTCCATTCAACCGGCTGAGTTTTTCCTGTATACTGTTGTTTTTCAGGATCCCAACCTGTAGCTGCGTAGATCTTTTTGATCTCTCCGTCGTAGAATGCTTTATCTTTACCTGGCTCCATGTAATCATTTGCACCGTACTCAGAAATAGTTCTGTGACAGTTCATACAAACGTTCATTGATGGAATTTCAGATACTTTTCCGTATTTAGCACTTGAATGACAAAGTTGACAGTCAATCTTTTGTTCTCCAGCGTGAATTTTATGTGAAAAATAGATAGGCTGCTCTGGCTTGTATCCTTTGTAAACCCCGATCCACATGATCCAGTTCCAAATTCCGTACGTTGCCAAAAGCGCTAAGATTGCGATTAAACCTTTACCCACATAGTGGTATTTAGCATAGATTTCGCTGAAAGACTTAACCCTTGTTGCGTTAAGACCTGCTAAATCTTCAGATTGCCCTAATTTTACTAGTTGTCTTAATTTAATTAAGATCCAAACTAATAAAGCTGCAATCGCTAAAAGTGAAATGATTACTACACTTGTTGTAGTATTGTTTGCCGGAGCCGCTTGTGCTGCATCAGTTGCAGTAGCAGTTCCAGCGTCCTTTTTAGGCTCTTCAGGAGCCGGAGGATTAGTTGTAAAAGCTAAGATATCATCAATGTCCTTATCTGATAGATTAGGAAAGAGCTGCATCTCAGTCTTGTTGTACTTTTCAAAAATTTCATTGGCGTACTTGTCGCCGGAAGCTCTCAGTTCCTTGTTGTTTTTGATCCACTTGTGAAGCCAAGCTGTATCTACGCCACCCTCTGTCTTTACTCGTTCTACAACACCTTTTAGCGGTGGTCCTACAACTTGTTTGTCTAGTGCGTGACATGCAGTACAATTCGCTTTGAAAAGTTTCTCACCATTCTTCGGATCGCCGTCTTGCCCGTAAATTGAAGCACTTGTTGATAGCAATAAGCCTATTGCGATCAACGTTTGTCTATAATGCTTTCTCCAACTAATCATTTAAATTATCTTATGTTAGTAAATATTGAACATTCAATCAATCCCGCAAAAATAATATTTTTAACAGGAATTTAACGGCTTATGGGAGGGGGATATGTCATTTCTGTTTAATTTGTAATTATTCTAAATAACTCTGTTTGGTATAATTTTTTAATTTGCATAAATTTGCGGAAACAAGTTTAAATGAGAAATTTGATTAAAATAATTTCGGTATTATCATTATTTGGGTTTTATACTGTTGAAGCCCAACAGGTTGTAAAAAAAGACACATTAAGCGGAACAGAATTGGTCATGACGATGGATTCTAAGGTAAATGCTGCCTTGGAAAGCGTTGAAGACAAATGCTCAAAAGTGGCAGTATCTACAACTTCAAGAGATATTGATGAAGATGGTGGATATTCTAAACCTGCAAAAATATATGTGCCGAGCAGAGAATTAACAAATGCAGAAATTTGCAGAAAAAATCCTAGAATTTTGGGATATAAAATTCAGATCACTACCGTAAAGAGTAATGAAGAGGCAAATGAAGTGAAAGCCTATTTCAGAAAAAGATTTCCAAATCTGAAGGTTGAAACGGATGCTTCTTTAAGACCGAATTACAAAATTCTGGCGGGAAGTTATTTCACAAAGCAAAGTGCGGCATCTGATATTTCTAAAGTGAAAGAATACTTTAAGTCGGCAATACCGGTACAATACCGGATTTTCTGTGCAGAGGCAAAATAAAATGTATCTGATATAAAAATAAAAAGCTGAGAAATTATTTTCTCAGCTTTTTTATGATTTAAATTGATGGTATTTTTTAATAATATTGATTCAAAAACCAGAAAAATTCTGTCATTCTCAGATAATTATTTGTTGCTAAATAAATGAACATGAGACAGAAAAGTACCGTTAAAAAAGAGATCATTTTTGGAGATTTTTTGTAAGAGTAAAAAAGCCATCCTAACAAAATGGGATATGCAAAAACAAAGTGTCCGCCGTAGATATAAGAGGTATGCAGCCCGAATCTCATTATGCAATGAATGATAATATCGAAACCAAATGAAAGCATAATAACCTGCACCAATTTACTCTTGAAGTTTCTGAAATAACTCCAAAAAATTAAACCTAATAAAAGAGCAATAAAAATATAAGGAATCCATGATGAATAAACGTCCATAATGATGCCTTTATAATCGTAACCTTTCATATTGTGTTTGTCACGAATAAGGAAATTGGAGAACAGAATATTTCCTCCAAAAAAATAAGAAAGTATCATGTCCCAAGTCGGGGTCGAATTTACATTAGAGAATTTTTCGTACTGCTCACTGGTTTTATTGAAAATATTTTCATATTTAAAATCAATTCGATTCAGATATAATAAAACAAAGCAGATACACGTAAAAATAACTCTGAAAGCTGCATTACCAAGTTTCTTCCAATTTTTGAACAAACCTTTTTCAAAAGCTACTGGAATGAACGCTTTAACAATATTAGTTACCGTTAATCCACCAATTGTAATTCCCGCAAATGCCAATGCCAGTGCCGGGATTTTTTCTTCTTTCTTTAATTTTATTGCCGAATAATGATTGAATAAAGTCAGTAAAAATAGGGTATAGGTGAAATTTTCCGGAGTGAAGGAAAGTAAAATGGTGGTTGAAAATGATCCGAAAAATAAAATCAGTAAAATATTTATTAGTAACGGAAGCTGAATGATATTTTTCAAATATTTAAATACCTGAAGCACACTTAAACTTACCGCAATATTGCTGAACCAAGCCAACGCAAAACGAAAATTCCCGTCCATTTTTCCATCGGAGAAAAACAGCGCCAATTCTCTGATCCAATTGAAAAAATAGTAGGAGAGGGGATGTCTTTCGAAACTTCCGCCGTTCATAACGATCGACTTATTATCAAAACTGAAATAAGCATCCCAGGGAATTCTGCCGTCGAAGATTATTTTGTAATGAATAGCAATATAAGATCCCAAATATCCATAAACAACCAGAAAGAAAAGGAAAACAACCAATTCTATCCCTGTTGAAGGAAAGATAAGTTTGAAGAAATTGATAAATTTTGTTTTGAACTTTGACACTTGCTAAAAGTTTCTGCAAAAATAAAATAAAAACTCACCAATATTGATGAGTTTTATGATTGAATTTAATTCTTGTTACAATTAAGAGCTGCAGGAAAGCATTGAACATCCGGAAACGTCGTCGTAGCCTGAAGGTCTTTTTGCTGAAAATTCAGGATAAATCGTATGGTATGGATTTTCTAATGCGTGCGTTAATTTATCCAGTATTTCGGTTTTTCCTTCGTTGATTTCTTCGATACACTGGTACAGGAGATAATTTCTTAAGATAAATCTCGGATTTGTTTTGTGCATTATCTCTAAAGATTTTTCCTTTGAAATAATATTTTTTTCCAATCTCGATTGATATGATTTTATAAAATCATGCAACCTTGATAATTTTTCTTCATTTAAAAAAGTGTAAGAAACATTTTCAAACTGATCCCTTAAATCTTTTTGATCATCATATTTTCCCAACTCATTAAAAAATAAAGTATAATCTAATTGTAAATCCTGCATTATGCTCTGCCAGCTCGTGAAGAATTTTTCATCGCTCGTCAGCAGTTGGTCAAAACCGAATTTTCTGCAAAGCATTCTGTCATGAGATTCCCAGAAATAACTTCCGAAATCATTCAAAATATCTTCTAAAAATTTTTCATCTTTAAGTATTGGATGAAGTGCATTTGCCAATTGCCAAAGATTCCATTGTGAAATCTGTCCCTGTTTTCCGAATGCGTATCTTCTTCCAGGAAGATCGGTTGTATTTGGGGTGAAATTTAAATCGTATTCGTCCATCATCGAATAAGGTCCGTAATCGATTGTCAAACCAAGAATCGACATATTATCGGTGTTCATTACACCGTGCACAAATCCTACTCTGTACCATTCAACCATCAAATCGGCTGTTTTTCTGCAAACATTTTCAAAAAAGTCTTTGTATTTCTGATTGCCTTCTGAAGTGATTTCTTTAAAATAATTTTCAATCGTAAAATCGACAAGTTCCTGTAATGTTTTATGCTCCTGTTGGGAAGACATCAACTCAAAATGACCAAAACGGAGAAAACTTTCTGCCGTTCTTACCACAACAGCTCCTTTTTCATATTGTGGATTTCCGCTGTACATGATATCTCTTACTACATCTTCTCCTGTGAAAGCTAAGCTCAACGCTCTTGTTGTCGGAACGCCTAAATGGAACATGGCTTCGCTCATCAGATATTCGCGAACAGATGATCTTAAAACAGCTCTTCCGTCGGCATTTCTGGAATAAGGTGTTGCTCCGGCTCCTTTCCATTGAATTTCGTTTTTCTGTCCTGAATCATTAGTGATTTCTCCGGCAAGAATGGCTCTTCCATCACCTAATTGTCCTGCCCAGTTTCCAAACTGATGTCCTGCGTAGGCAGTTGAGTAGGTTTTAATGTTGTCTGGAAGATTGTTTCCGACTAAAAAATTCAGATCTTTTTCCTCAAATGTTCCAAGACCGATTTCCTGTGAAAGTTTTTCATTAAATGCAATCAGTTTGGGATTGTCAAAACCCACAGGCGAAACGGTGGAAAATAAAACTTTCGGTGTATTTCTCTGCATGAGATTTCCTGAAAAATCTCCGGGAAATATTTTTATAAAGGGTTGTGTTATTTTTTCAATATTCATAGATCAAAGGTATTAATTATAAAAGAAAAGACCTTCCAAATTATTGAAAGGTCTTGTGTATTTCTACAAGAGAAATTATTTATTATTGAAATCTATATCGTCGCTTGTGTTCAGATTGTCATTCACGTTATCTTCTTTTTTACCCGGAGTTTTGGTTCCGCCAGGATCTGCAGGTCTTGGATTTTTAATCTCGTCGATTGTTTGCAATCCGCCATCGTCTCCGTATCCTGAGCCTAAACCTTTAAGGTTGGCACATCCATCTTTCCATTCTGATGGTTTTACGAATTTGTCGCTTGGTAAAACGCCTAAGCTTTTATCTGCCCAGACTTTCTTCATGTAAATCGCCCAGATTGGTAAAGCCATTTTCGCACCCTGACCTTCTCCTGTTCCTAGGAAGTGGGTAGCTCTGTCTTCCCATCCAACCCATGCTCCGGTTGCCAGTTTTGGTACAATTCCCATAAACCAACCGTCTGAGTTATTTTGAGTAGTTCCTGTTTTTCCGGCAATCTCTATTTCTTTTGAAATTCCTTTTCTTCCCAGCTCTCCTGAAGCTGTACCGAATTGTGCCACGCCTTTCATCAATTCAATCATGGTGTAAGCATATAATGGGTTCATTACTTCTTTCGGTTCTACATTTACTTCTTTAATTACTCTACTGTTAGCGTCTTCAATTCTCCAGATCATTTCTGGTTTGTTGTAGTTACCGTAGTTGGCAAAAGTACTGTAAGCACCTACCATTTCGTAGATGGTAATATCTGATGAACCTAAAGCCATCGGTAAACTGGTCGAAATATCTTCTGTTACTCCAAGATCTCTCGCAGTCTGGATGACACTTTGCGTTCCTGCCATTTCGGCAAGACGCAGCGCAACCGGGTTTTGAGAGTGTGCCAGTGCATCTTTTAAGGTAAGCATTCCGCCTCTTCCGGGAACGTGATAGGTTCCTTTGTTGAAACTTGCATTAGAAACTACAGAACAAGGTGTCATTCCTAATTTCATAATTGCTGTTGCATATACGAAAGGTTTAAATGTTGATCCAACCTGTCTTTTTCCTTGCTTGATGTGATCGTATTGGAAATGCTGCCAATCGATACCCCCAACCCAAGCTTTGATTTCGCCAGATCCGGGAGAAACTGACATTAATCCTGCCTGAGCAACTTTTTTATGCCATCTGATAGAATCCCAAGGGGACATTTCTACCTCTTCTTCCCCTGCCCATGTAAAACGAGATGTTTTTACCGGTTTTTTGAATTCCATCATAATAGAATCTTCGGAAACTCCGGCGGCTGCCAATTGCTTATAACGACCTGTTCTTTTCATTGCTTGAAGCATGATGCTATTGATCTGTTTATCATTCACATAATAGAATGGCCAATTTTTTCTGCCTCTTTGCTCGGCGTCGAATCTCTTTTGAAGATCAGTTAAATGTTCTCTGATCGCATCCTCTGCATATTTTTGCATTCTGGAATCAAGCGTTACAAATATTTTTAAACCGTCTTTGTAAAGATTCAGCTTTTTGCCGTTTTCTTTTTCGTAATCACTAAGATACTGATCGATTTCCTTTTTTAGATAAAACTTGTAATATGCAGAATAATCATCATTAATGCTTTTAACCGGATGGTAATCTAAAGTAATTGCGGTTGCTATTGCTTTTTCGAAAGTTGCCTGATCGATATATCCTGTTTTCAACATCTGATCCAATACAACATCCCTTCTGGATTTTGCTCTCTCAGGGTTTCTCATCGGATTGTTCTTCACAGGATTTTCAAGCATGGCAACAAACATTGCTGCTTCCGGTAAAGTAAGCTCAGAAGTTTTTTTGTTGAAATAAATCTTCGAAGCCATTTCAATCCCGTTTGCATTGTATAAAAAGTCAAACTTGTTGAAGTATTGAGTGATGATTTCTTCTTTCGTATATCTTTTTTCAAGACTTACCGCCACTACCCATTCTTTCAGCTTTTGGAAGGCTCTCTGGATTTTATTATCAGATGCACCTTTGGTGAAAAGTAATTTAGCCAACTGCTGGGTAATAGTAGAACCACCACCGCGTCCTCCTCCATAAACAACAGCTCTGGCAACAGATTGCAAATCGATTCCGGAGTGTTCTTTGAAACGTTCATCTTCTTTAGCCTGCAATGCATAAATTAAAAAAGGAGGAAGATCCTTATAAATAATAGGCTGCGTTTTTTCTTTCTCAAACTTACCCAACAGAACACCGTCTGAAGAATAAATTTCTGAAGCCACATAAATATCTGGGCTTTCAAGTTCTTTTACATCCGGCATTTCCCCAAGAAAACCTTGGGAAACGGCAAAGAAAAGTCCTGAAATTCCTAAAACTACAGCAATAAATCCGATCCAGATCAATTTAACCCATCTTTTCCAAGCGGTATTTTTCTTTTTTGGAGGAAGAGGAAATGTTTTCCCTTTGTTTCCTGTATTTTGTCTGTTTTCTTCCATTAATAATTACGGTTTAGCCGTTTCTATTTTTACTCCAATGTCTTCGATCCCCGGAAGATTGTCGTTTCTCATTGCCTGAGAAATTCCGATTTCATACTTCCCTTTTGTCGGAAACTGGTAGTTCAGTTTATACTGAAATAAAGTCTCCTTCGTATCACCAAATCCTGTACCCAGCCATTCTCCGTTAGGTTTTGCCAATACATAATTTAACGTGTCGGTTTGCTTTTTCTTACTTTGAAGGTCGGTGAAATTTACAATAAACCTCACATTACTGTAAGGATAATCATTGTTATTTCTTACAACAAATATAATATTTTTAGGATTTTTAGGATCCGAAATTTCAAGATTAAATTTTTGTTCACTTTTCTTATTCCATTTACTGTTAACGGAATTCATGATGGTTTCTCCTTCCGAGGAAGAATTACAGCTAAAGAAAAGGATAAATGTAAATAATCCTAAAATTTTACGCATTGTTGTCTTTTTTTGGAGGGTATTTCTTTTTAAATTTCTTCTTTTGCGGAGCCTGTTGAGGCTTATTTTCTGTGTCAGAAGTGGGCGCAGTATTTACTTTTTCCAACTGAGCTTTTGGCTGTTGAGGCTTTTGGGGTCTCGGTTGGTTGTTGTTAGAATTTGCGTTAGGATTCTGTTGTCTTTCCTGCTTCTGAGGTCTTTCAGATCTGTCTGTTCTCTCAGGACGGTCTTGTCTTTCAGGTCTGTTGCTTGGTCTTTTCTGACCTTGTGACTGCCCCTGACCTTGATTTTGACTGTTAGAATTATTGTTTGGTCTGTTCTGATTTCTGTTTTTGTTGTTCTGGCTTCGGTTTTTCTTTTCGAAACGGTCTACACTGTTTTCCTGAATCAAATCAATCGTTGCCAAAGGAGTATCGGGCTGTTTCAACTCTTCTAAAGGAAGTGTTCTTTCGCCTTTTTTGTTTTTGGCAATTAATTTTTTAACCAAATCAATATCGAAATCATACCACGCCATTGAGCTGTCTACATATGCAAACCACATTTTCTTTTTGAAAACATCGATTTTAATGCAGAATGCTCTTCCTTTTTCCGTGTCTAAAATGGTAGAAGAAGAAGGGAAGTTGCTTAATGCATCAAGATAGCTGTCTAATTCATAATTGAGACAACATTTCAGTTTTCCGCACTGGCCAGCCAATTTTTGAGGATTAATACTCAATTGCTGGTATCTTGCTACGTTGGTATTTACAGATCTAAAATCCGTTAACCATGTCGAGCAACAAAGTTCTCTACCGCAAGATCCTATTCCGCCTACTTTTGCCGCTTCCTGTCTGAAACCGATCTGTTTCATATCGATTTTAGTTCTGAAAGTAGATGCGTAATCTTTAATTAACTGTCTAAAATCTATTCGGTTATCTGCCGTATAGTAGAATGTGACTTTAGAAGCATCCCCCTGATATTCAACATCGGTGATCTTCATTTCAAGACCAATTCTGTGTGCTATTTTCCGGGCTTCTATTTTTACGCTGTCTTCTTTTTTTCTTACTTCCTGCCAGACTTCAATATCCTTCTGATTGGCCTGTCTGTATATTTTAAGGGCTAATTCTTCGGAAGATCTTTTCTTCTTCATCTGAATTTTCACCAATTCACCGGTGAGACTTACCACACCTACATCGTGTCCGGAACTCGATTCTACTGTTACTACACTACCTATATGTAAAGGAATATTATTTACATTTTTATAAAACGATTTTCTGTCATTTTTAAATCTAACTTCCACAAAATCACATCTGTTCTGTGCGGGATTGTTGATGTTAGAAAGCCAGTCAAAAACACTTAATTTATAACTATTACCACAGGTATTTACATTTTCACAGCCATTCGCGGTTTTCTTGGGACCGCAAGAATGTGCAGAATCGCCGGAT
>Ga0308171_1003605_pt1 | contig 13971 bp, 8 predicted proteins | sample PhyGR1_FD_202135 | JGI IMG/M metagenome (GOLD analysis project Ga0308171, IMG submission 202135) | Phyllosphere microbial communities from UC Gill Tract Community Farm, Albany, California, United States - DLSLSG.R1 | ecosystem: Host-associated > Plants > Phyllosphere > Unclassified | place: USA... | reverse complement strand
CCAAGAGGATCTCGGCATGAACCCGCTCGCCCCGGTCCAGCCCTTTTCTCGCAGAGGCGTCTGCCCTGCCCTCTCCGCCCCCATGCAGACGGGCGATGGACTGTTGTCGCGCGTGGCCTTTACCGCTGCGCTGTCGCCAAGCGATCTCGACCGTCTCGGCGATCTCGCCCGCCGCCACGGCAACGGGCTTCTGGATGTGACCGCGCGCGGCAGCCTTCAATTCCGCGGATTGACGGCCGAAAGCGCTGTTGAACTGGAGCATGATGTGCTGGCGCTGCAGCTGCCATTGCGGCAGGGGGTTGCTGTAGAGGGCTCACCGCTTGCCGGGATAGACGACAGCGAAGTCGCTAATCCTGCACTGATTCTTGAACTGATCAGCCACAAGGCGACGGCGCTCGGTCTCGATACGAAGCTGGCCGCGAAGATGTCGGTCATCGTCGATGGCGGTGGTCTGGCTCCGATGGGTGGGCTGCTTGCCGATATCAGGCTCAAAGCAGTCCAATTGGACGGCGACGTTCTCTGGCTGTTGATGCTGGGTGGCACGGAAGAGAAGGCACTGCTTGCAGGAGCCCTGCGAACGGAAGAAGCCGCGGATTGCGTGATCGATCTCCTCAGTCATCTGGCGGAGCGAGGACCGGATGCGCGCGGGCGCGATATGGATATCGCGATTGCGCGTGGTGTCTGCGGCGATCGTCTCATACCGATTGCATCAGACGTCCGCGTGCCAACGCGTGACGTCTGCACACCGAAGCACACCGATCAGCGCAGACTGTGGACGCTCAATGATCGCCTCTGCGTCGCCGTTATCGCCCCGGCTTTCGGGCAGATAAGTTCGGAAGCGCTGTCTGCGCTGTGCAAGATTGCAGTCGATCTCGGCGTTCAGTCCATCCGGCCGGGTCCGGCGCGCGGGCTCTATGCGCTTGGGCGTCACCACGCGTGCGCGGAGCTTATGGATTATGCCAAGACGGCGGGTCTCATTATCAGCGACAATGACCCTCGGACCGCAATAGCAGTTTGCGCGGGCGCGCCATCCTGCGCATCGGCTTATGCTCCGGTTCGAGCGCTCGCCGAATTTGCAGCCAAAGGGTGCGGTACGATGCTCGACGGCTCCTTCACCTTACATCTTTCCGGTTGCGGCAAGGGCTGTGCCCATCCCGCCCCCGCGCTCCTTGCCTTTTCCGGCACGTCGGAAGGTTTTTCCTTCGGCTATCAAGCCAAGGCTTCAGCCCTTCCCGATGCGCAGCTGACCATCGATCAACAAAAGGCCGGGCTTTCCAGGCTTGCCCGCCTCTATGAAAAAGAACATAAGCCCGGAGAAAATGCCCGCAGCTTGCTTGTCCGATTGGGCAAGGACAGGATTGTCGCGGCGCTCCGACAGGACGAGACATGACGACTTACGACTATATCCGCAGTGGCGATGCGATCTATGAGCGCTCCTTTGCGATCATCCGTGAAGAAGCGGATCTTACCGCCTTCACGCCCGAACAGGCGGATATTGCCATTCGCATGATCCATGCCTGCGGCCAGGTGGAGGCAGCGCGGCACTTTCGCTTTTCCGAGGATTTCGTTTCCGCCGCGCGTGGCGCGCTTGCAGCGGGAAAGCCCATTTTATGTGATGCGGAAATGGTGGCGCATGGCGTCACACGGGCGCGTCTGGCGTCTGGCAATGCCGTGATCTGCACGCTGCGGGATCCGCGTACGCCGGAGCTGGCGAAGTCCATCGGCAATACCCGCTCCGCGGCCGCCCTCGATCTCTGGGGCGATCACCTTGACGGCGCTTTGGTTGCCATCGGCAATGCGCCGACGGCGCTGTTCTATCTTTTGGAGATGCTGGAAAGAGGTGCGCCTCGCCCGGCTGCCATCATCGGCATGCCAGTCGGTTTCGTCGGGGCGATGGAATCGAAGGACGCGCTGGAAGAAAGCACGCTCGGCATTCCCTACGCCATCGTCAAAGGTCGGATGGGCGGCTCTGCCATGACGGCGGCTGCCGTCAACGCCGTTGCGAGGGCCGGTCTATGAGCGCTGCCCTTTACGATCCCGCACCTGAAAAGGCATTGAAGGGCAAGGTGATCGGTGTCGGCACCGGCCCCGGCGATCCCGATCTTCTGACGCTGAAGGCCGTGCGCGCCATCGAAACGGCAGACGTGCTCGCCTTTTTCTGCAAGCGCGGCAGCAAGGGCAATGGCCGCGGCATCGTCGAAAGCTTCATCCGGCCCGGCACGCTGGAAATGCCGCTCGTCTATCCGGTCACGGTGGAAAGCGACAAGAACGGCGATGACTATCGCGGCGCGATCGCCGCCTTTTTCGACCAATCGGCACGCGACATCGCCGTCCATCTGGATGCCGGTCGCACCGTTGCGGTTCTGTCGGAAGGCGATCCGCTCTTTTACGGTTCCTACATGCATCTGCATTTGCGGCTAGCGCCCAACTATCCGGCGGAAGTCGTTGCGGGCATCACCGCCATGTCCGGTTGCTGGTCGATGACCGGACTGCCGCTCGTGCAAGGGGACGACATCCTGAGCGTCCTTCCGGGCACACTTGGCGAGGATGCGCTTTTCGAGCGGCTTTCCGGCACGGATGGCGCTGTCATCATGAAGGTTGGTCGCAATCTGCCGAAGATTCGCCGGGCACTCGAAAAGGCTGGCAAGCTGGAAGGGGCGCTCTATGTCGAACGTGGCACCATGGCCAATGGCCACGCCATTCGGTTGATCGAGCGCGATGAATCGCCTGCCCCCTATTTCTCCCTGGTTCTGGTGCCTGGGTGGAAGGATCGCCCGGCGGGAGAGATTGCGTGAGCCCGTCCTCCACCGGACGTCTGACGGTCGTCGGCCTCGGGCCGGGGAATCTCTTACAGATCACGCCAGAGGCACTGGCGGCGGTAGACGCGGCAGAAGATTTCTTCGGCTATATTCCCTATCTCGACAGACTGTCGCTGCGCCCAGACCAACGGCGTCACGCATCGGATAATCGCGAGGAAATTTCACGAGCGGAGGCAGCCCTAACCCTCGCGGCCGCCGGCGGAAAGGTCTGCGTCGTCTCAGGCGGAGATCCAGGCGTTTTCGCCATGGCGGCTGCGGTCTGCGAGGCGATTGAGAACGGACCCACCGAGTGGCGCGACATCGACTTTTCGGTCGTGCCCGGCGTCACCGCCATGCTGGCTGTCGCGGCAAGGGCAGGCGCACCCCTCGGTCACGATTTCTGCGCCATTTCGCTTTCCGACAATCTCAAACCATGGTCGCTGATCGAAAAGCGGTTGGTGGCCGCGGCTGAAGCCGGTTTCGTCATGGCCTTCTACAATCCCGTCAGCAAGGCAAGACCGCATCAACTGGCAACGGCCTTCGATGTGCTGCGGGCGCACCTGCCGGGCTCCGTGCCCGTCATCTTCGGTCGCGCGGCCGGTCGTGCGGATGAGCGCATGCGGATCGTGCCTTTGGCCGAAGCGTCGAGCGATATGGCCGACATGTCGACCTGTATCATCGTTGGATCGGTCGAAACGCGGATCATCGAGCGCGAAGGCCAGCCGTCGCTGGTCTATTCGCCGCGCTTTTCCAAGAGGGAAAGCTGATGGCGGATTGCGGAGAGCGCAGTCTCGATATCCGGCACTACAACGCTCGCCGCATCGGCCCCTTGGCGAGCGGGGCGATCGATCATGATCACAGGGACGCCAAGCGCGCGGGCAGCTTGGATCTTCGCATGGGCCGCGGTACCGCCGGAGTTTTTCGAGACGATCACCTCGATCCCGTTGCCCTTCAACATGTCGATCTCATCGGCAAGCGCAAAGGGTCCACGCGCCGTGATGTAGCGCGCATTCGGAACCTTAAGCGGCGGCTCTACCGGATCGACGCTGCGGATCAAATAGCGGTGCTTGGGCGCGGTTTCAAAGGGCAGGAGTTCCTGGCGGCCAAGCGCCAGAAAAGCGTTTGTGCTGATTGGACCCAGTGCGGTGACCGCTTCCTCGATGCTTCCAACGTTCAGCCAATGGTCGCCCCCCCGCGCGACCCAAGCCGGGCGCGACAGTCTGACAAGAGCGACGCCTGCCATGCCAGCAGCCCTTACGGCATTGGCGGAAATGCGCGCCGCATAAGGGTGCGTCGCATCCACCAGCAGATCGAACCCTTCCTCGACAATATAACGCGCCAGGCCCTCTGCGCCGCCAAAGCCGCCGACGCGCATCGGGACGGGCTGCTTGACCGGGTCCTTCGTGCGGCCCGCCATGGACAGCAGAATTCGGTAGCCGGATTCGTCGGCAAGCTTTCCAGCCAGAATGCGGGCATCCGCCGTGCCGCCGAGAATGAGGATGGAGCGTGTCATGGTTCGTGAATATGCCGGAACACCCGCCACTGCCAGCAAAAAACCTGCGCCATGGCTCTCTATCGTCGGTATCGGGGAGGACGGTCTTGCCGGGCTGGCTGAAAACGCTCGTCGCGCAATCGAGGCAGCCGAGGTCGTCTTCGGCGGCAAGCGCCATCTTGAGCTTGCCACCGATGCCATTACCGGCGAAACGCGGCCCTGGTCCGTGCCCTTCGATGTCGGCATGACGGAGGTCGTCGCCCTCTCTGGTCGGAAGGTCTGCGTGCTGGCGTCCGGTGATCCTTTCTTCCACGGTGTCGGCGTCACCCTGTTGCGTCTGGTCGATCCGGCAGAGGTGATCACCTACCCTGCTCCCTCCTCCATCTCGCTTGCCGCATCGCGTCTGGGCTGGGCCTTGCAGGATGCCGCCTGCATTTCCCTGCATGGACGTTCCATTGACCTCATCCGGCCGCATCTTCAAGCCGGCGCGAAGATCATTGCGCTCACCTCCGATGCCAGCGCCCCGGCGTTGATTGCCAGCCTTCTCAAGGAGGCGGGTTTTGGCAGGTCGATCTTCCATCTGCTCGAAGCTCTTGGCGGCACACGCGAAAACACCCGCACGACGACGGCCCGGGACTTTGCCTTTGCGGATGTCGATCCGCTCAATGTGGTCGCAATCGAAGTCGTGGCGGAGGAAGCGGCACGAATCCTTCCCTTCGCCAGTGGGCTGGACGACGTGCTGTTCGAACATGATGGGCAAATGACCAAGCGCGAGATCCGCGCTGTGACGCTGTCGTCGCTTGCGCCTCGCCACGGTGAGCTGCTGTGGGATATCGGTGCTGGTTCTGGTTCGATCGGCATCGAATGGATGCTCTCGCACCCGTCGCTGCGGGCCATCGGCATCGAGCAGAATACGGAGCGGGCAGAGCGCGCCATGCGCAATGCCGAAGCATTCGGCGTGCCTGGTCTGGATGTAGTGATCGGCACGGCACCGGACGCTTTCGAAGGCCTGCCAACCCCCGATGTGATCTTCATCGGTGGCGGAGGCAGCGAGGCCGGGGTTTTAGAGGGCGCAATCAGCGCTTTGAAGCCGGGCGGGCGGTTGGTTGCCAATGCCGTGACGCTGGAAATGGAGGCCATGCTGCTTTCCGCTCAATCACGACTCGGCGGCTCTCTGATCCGGCTTGAGGTGGCGCGTGCATCGCCTGTCGGGCAGATGCAGGGCTGGCGTGCGGCGATGCCCGTCACGCAGTGGGCCTGGGTCAAACCGAAGGATGTGCCGTGATCGTCGCTGGCGTCGGGTGCCGCAAGGGTGTGAGCCCCGAGGCGGTGATGGCTGCGCTTGCGCAGGCATCCGCCGAGCACGGGGTGTCATTTGCCTTCATGGCCACGGCACCCTTCAAGGCCGATGAGCCAGCCTTGCTGGAGGCGGCGACCCGGCTGGGTATGGCTTTTGTCGTGGTGGCGCAGGCCGATTTCGACGCCGCTGCTGCACGCACGTTAACGCATTCCGCCTTGAGTTCGAAACATGCCGGCTCGCCCAGCGTCAGCGAGGCATCGGCGCTCGCCGCGCTTGGTGAAGCGTCGAGACTGATCGCGCCGCGTATGGTGGTCGGCGATATTACCGTGGCCTTCGCCACGTCAGGAGACAAGACATGACGGTTCACTTCATTGGCGCTGGCCCCGGTGCCGCAGATCTCATCACCGTGCGCGGACGCGATCTGATCGCGGCTTCGCCCGTCTGCCTCTATGCCGGTTCGCTGGTGCCAAATGCGCTGCTCGACTACTGCCCGGAAGGTGCGCGTATCGTCGATACGGCGGCCTTGTCTTTGGATGAAATCGAGGCGGAGTTCGTTGCTGCTGCCCAAGACGGCAAGGACGTGGCGCGATTGCATTCCGGCGATCTTTCCGTCTGGAGCGCCATGGGCGAACAGATGCGCCGTTTGGAACGGCTGGGGCTCGACTACACCGTTACGCCTGGCGTGCCATCCTTTGCCGCCGCGGCCGCCACGTTGAAGAGAGAATTGACGGTGCCGGAGGTGGCGCAGAGCCTGGTGCTCACACGCATTTCCGGTCGGGCGTCGAAAATGCCGGAGAGCGAAAACCTCAAAGCTTTCGGCGCAACCGGTGCGACGCTTGCCATTCATCTGGCCATCCACGCCATCGGTCAGGTGGTCGAGGAATTGACGCCGCTCTACGGTGCCGATTGCCCGGTCGCCATCGTTGTGCGCGCCTCCTGGCCGGAAGAGCGTGTCATCTCCGGGACGCTGTCCGACATCGTCTTCCGCCTCGCTGAAGAGCCGGTCGAGCGCACTGCGATGATCTTTGTCGGCAAGGGCCTTGCCTCATCCGATTTCCGAGAAAGCGCGCTCTACAGCACCGACTATGTTCGGCGGTTCCGAACACCCAGGGTCGAGTAGCCTCAGCTCGCCTTCAGGAAATCCTCTGCAAGCTCGACCCAGAAAGCGGTGCCGATCGGGATGATGTCGTCGTTGAAGTCGAATTTCGGGTGGTGCAGCGGCGGGTCGTTGTCGGTGCGCTTGGTACCAAGGAAGAAATAGGAGCCGGGGCGCTTTTCCAGCATATAGGCGAAGTCTTCCGCCCCCATGGTCGGGCGTTCCATTTCCAGAACCTTGTCGGCACCGGCAAAGCGCGCTGCAAGCGCTCGAAGGTAGTTGGTTTCCGCCTTGTGGTTGACTGTCGGGCTGTAGCCGCGCTCATACTCCAGTGTTACGCTCATGCCATAACTGGCCGCCTGACCTTCGGCGATCATGCGAATGCGCTTTTCCAATTCATCGCGGGCTTCCGGATCGAAGGAACGGATGGTGAGCAGCATTTCCGCCGTCTCGGGAATGACATTGCTGGCCTTGCCGCCGTGAAAGGCACCGACAGTGACCACCGCCGGCATCAGCGGATGCACGTTGCGCGACACCACCGTTTGCAACGCCATGATAATGCTGGCGCCGGCAACGATCGGGTCCGAGGCGCTTTGCGGCTCCGCCCCATGGCCCCCATAGCCATTGACGGTGATCTTGCACTCATCCACTGCCGCCATGACCGGGCCGTCGCGCAGAACAAAATGGCCGAAGGGCTGGCTCGGATCGTTGTGCAGGGCAAAGACGGCATCACAGGGGAAGCGGTCGAAGAGGCCATCCTCGATCATGATGCGTGCGCCGCCGAAATTCTCTTCCGCCGGCTGGAAGATCAGATGGATCGTGCCGTCGAAATTGCGGCGCTCGGCGATGATCTTTGCAGCACCCAGCAGCATTGCCGTGTGGCCGTCATGGCCGCAGGCATGCATCATGCCCGGCGTTTCGCTTGCATAATCCGCACCGGTTTCCTCGTCGATCGGCAGGGCATCGATGTCGGCGCGGATGCCGACGCTGCGGTTGCTCGTGCCGTTGCGCAAGGTCGCGACGACGCCAGTGCCGGCCAAGCCCCGTGTTACCTCGTAGCCCATCTCCGCCAGGCGTCCTGCGACGAAGTCGGCGGTCTTGAACTCGGACAGGCCGATCTCCGGATTGCGATGCAGATAGCGGCGGATTTCAACCACCTCTTCCATGACGTTCGACGAAGAGGACAAGGTGACGGGGTGTAGGGTCATGCTGTGCTGTTCCGTAGCTTTGTCGCAGCAGACGAGCTGCCGGAGACGTTCTTCAAGCAGCATGGATAGCAATATCGCGCGCTCTTGATAAGGCCACGTCGTCGTCCGTCAGGATTTGTCTTCTTGCGCAGCGATGAAACAGATGGCATGGAACTGAAAATGCCTTGAAACATTCAAAACCTTCTGGTCACATCAGTTCAGGAAGACGAATGCCAAGCAGGTATGGGGAGATTTCAGGGAAGGCAGGGACAATTTCGCGCGGAGGAGTTTGCGAAATGTCCGGCACCGGCGCGAGGCGCACTCGCGTGACGATCCATTCTCGAGAAACTATTGATATTATATACTGAAATACGCACGCCCCGATTTCACCATGTCGGGCGGTAAGATTTGTCCTCGCTACCGTGTGCTGGTTCGCGGTGGTTCAGCAAAGGTTCAGGATCAGCGCGAAATAAAGCTTGCCACATTGTTTCACTCTCGATGAGAACTCTGAAACAGTTAAGGGTTAAAGACTAGCCTAAAGCACTTCACTCAGGGTCCAGAATACGAGCCGATGTCATTTCATATAACGCCGCCCGCCGCCGCCCGTGATTCCGAAACCAAGCAGATCGATCACAACGACTCGATCCGGTCCGTCTATTTCAATATAGACGAGCTGAAAGCTTGCGGATCGGACCTGTCTCAATCGGGCTCCCCTGCCCTCCCAGGCTTTATGGAATTCGACTTCTTCGCGCGCCACCGCGAAAACGAGAAGGAGATTCTGCGCGTCTATCGCACCACAGCGGTGGATTCGGAAAATGGCCTGACGATTACGCCGGCTGCGGAATGGCTGCTCGACAACCACTATGTGATTGAAGAGGCGATCCAGGAAGTCCGCCGCGACTTTCCGAAGAAATTCTATCGCCAGCTGCCGACGATGCGGGTCGGCAATGCCGAGATCCCGCGCGCGCTGGCGCTGGCCTGGCTCTACGTCGCCCATACGCACAGCACGGTGTCGCGCGAAAGCCTGACTGCGCTTGTCGAAGGTTTCCAGACCCACAAGACATTGCAGATCGGTGAAATCTGGGCGCTGCCGTCCTTCCTGCGCTTCGTGCTGATCGAGAACCTGCGCCGCATCTCCATCCGTGTGGAACGCTCACGTCGCATGCGCCACAAGGCCAATGAGGTGGTGGACGAGATCATCCGCCTCAACGATGCCGAGCCATCGGCGGAATTCCTCAAGCAGATCGACCCTCTGGTGGACGATCCGACATTCGCGACCCAGTTCCTATATCGCCTGAAGAACGGTTCGCAGACCTCGAACTTCGCCCTGAACTGGCTCGAGGAACGCCTCCACAGCGTCGGTACCGACGCCGAAAATGTGATGATGGCGGAGCATAATCGCCTGGCATCCGGCAATGTGACGATGGGCAACATCGTCAGGAGCCTGCGCGAGATCGACGATACCGAATGGTCCGTCTGGTTCGAAGATGTCAGCCATATCGACAAGGTCCTGCGTGAGCAGACCGATTACGAAACGCTCGATTTCGGCTCGCGCAACACCTACCGCAACAATGTCGAACTCCTGGCGCGCCGCTCTCCCAAAACCGAAGTCGAAGTGGCCCAGCTTGCCGTCGACATGGTGGCGGAAGCCGCAAATTCCAAGGATGCCTATCCGCATCAGCCGAATGTCGGCGCCTTCCTCGTCGGTCAGCGCCGCAAGGAGCTGGAGCAGCGCATCGGCTATAACCCATTGTTTGCGCAGCGTGTGGTGCGCACTATGCGCCGTTTCAACTGGCTTGCTGTCGCCGTCCCGGTTCTTGTCCTGACAGCGATTGCCATGCTGGCGGTCGGCTGGTTCCTGGCTGAGGCTGGCATGCCCTGGTATGTAGTCAGCGCATTCCTGCTGATGTTCGCGCTTCCGGCGTCCGAAGGTGCCACGGGCCTCTTCAACACGCTTGTGACCTTCTTCGTCAAACCGTTCCGCCTTGTCGGTTACGAATTCAAGAACGGCATTCCCGAAGATGCCCGCACGCTGGTTGCCGTGCCCTGCATGATCACCAGCCGCGATGCGGTTGACGAAATGATCCGCAACCTCGAAGTCCACTATCTCGCCAACCCGCATGGCGAGATTTACTTCTCGCTGATCAGCGACTGGCGCGACGCGCAGCAGGAGCAGACCACCGAGGATGTGGAGCTTCTGGAATATGCCAAGCGCGAAGTGGCGACGCTGTCTGCGCGCTACGCCTTTGACGGCAAGACCCGCTTCTTCCTGCTTCACCGACGCCGCATCTACAATCCGTCCGAAGGTTGCTGGATGGGCTGGGAGCGCAAGCGCGGCAAGCTGCATGAGCTAAACCTGCTGCTTCGCGGCGACAAGGATACGACCTTCCTCAATGGTGCCAATACGGTGCCGAAGGACGTCAAATACGTCATGACGCTCGATGCCGATACGCGCCTGATGCGCGACGCGGTCACCAAGCTCGTCGGCAAGATGCACCACCCCATCAACCGTCCGGTCCATGATCCGGAGACCGGTCGCGTGATCCACGGATATGGCTTGTTGCAGCCGCGCGTAACCCCTTCGCTGACGACCGGCAAGGATGCGTCGGTGTTCCAGCGCGTCTTCTCGATCAGCCGCGGCATCGACCCCTATGTCTTCACCGTTTCGGATGTCTATCAGGACCTGACCGCAGAAGGCTCGTTCACAGGTAAGGGCCTTTACGACGTTGACGCCTTTGAAAAGGCGCTCAAGGGTCGGATCGATGAAAATGCCGTTCTGTCGCACGACCTTCTCGAAGGTTCGTTCGCGCGTTGCGCCCTCGTCACCGACGTCGAGCTCGTCGAAGACTTCCCGACCCGCTACGAGGTCGAAGTCTCGCGTCAGCATCGCTGGGCGCGTGGCGACTGGCAGCTGCTTCCCTACATTCTCGATCCGGCACGCGGCGTGACCGCGCTTGGTCGCTGGAAGATGATCGACAACCTGCGTCGCTCGTTGACGCCGATTGCATGGTTCGTAGCGTCGGTTCTCGGCTGGTACTTCATGGACCCGTTCGGCGCGCTGATCTGGCAGATCCTGCTGATCTTCTCGCTCTTCGTTGCGCCAACGATCTCACTGCTCTCCGGCCTCGTTCCGCGTTCGACCGATATCGTGCCACAAGCGCATTTCCATACCATCTGGTCGGAAATCCGCGCCACCAATGCGCAGGTCGCGCTTCGCATCGTCTTTATTGCCGATGGCGCCTGCATGATGGCGGATGCCATCGCACGTTCGCTCTATCGCCTCTTCGTCAGCCGCAAGCTGATGCTGGAATGGCGCACGGCTGCCAGCATTCAGTCCAGCGCGCAGGGCAGCGTCTTCGATTATTACAAGCAGATGTGGCACGCTCCGGTCGTGGCCCTGCTTGGCCTGCTCTTTGCAGCGCTTCCCGGCGATAATGCCTTCCTCGTCGGCATTCCGTTTGCGCTTCTGTGGGTCTTTTCGCCTGTGGTTGCCTGGTATGTCAGCCAGTCGGCGGAAACCGAAGACCGGATGTTCGTCTCCGAGCATGTGTCGAGCGAATTCAGAAAGATCGCGCGTCGCACGTGGCGTTACTACGAGATGTTCGTCAACAAGGACGAAAACTATCTGCCGCCGGACAATTTCCAGGAAACACCGACGCCGGTCGTTGCCAGCCGTACGTCGCCGACCAATATCGGCGTCTATCTGCTGTCGACGATTTCTGCCCGGCAGTTCGGCTGGATCAGCTTCTCCGACACGATCGAGCGTCTGGAAAAGACCATCGAAACGGTCGAGAAGATGGAGAAGTATCGCGGTCACCTTTACAACTGGTACCACACCGATACGCTTCAGACGCTTGGCCCCCGCTACGTCTCTGCGGTGGATAGCGGTAACCTTGCCGGGCATCTGATCGCGATTTCGTCGGCCTGCCGCCAGTGGGCGGAGGCACCGTCTGCGCATCTTCAGGGCAATCTCGATGGTATCGGCGATGTCGCCGGCATCGTCCGCGAAAGCCTGAAGGAACTGCCGGACGATCGCAAGAACCTGCGTCCGCTGCATCGTCGTCTGGAAGAGCGCATCATCGGCTTCTCCAACGCGCTCGCCTCCGTCAAGCGCGAGCATGAGTTTGCCTCTATCCGCGTCATCAATCTTGCCGTGTTGGCGCGCGACATTCAGAAGCTTGCCGCCAATCTCGATCTGGAAGTGAAGTCCGAGCAGAGCGCGGAAATGACGCGCTGGGCTCAGATGCTGGTGGATTGCTGCGAGGCGCATATTTCCGATAGCGCCTTCGATCACTCGACCATCGATTCGCTTCGCGAACGGCTCGCTTCGCTTCGTGATCGCAGCCGCGATCTTGCCTTCTCCATGGATTTCGGCTTCCTCTACCGCAAGGACCGCCGTCTGCTTTCCATCGGCTACCGCGTGGAAAGCCAGGAGCTGGACGAGGCCTGCTACGACTTGCTGGCTTCCGAATGCCGTCTGACCTCGCTCTTTGCGATTGCCAAGGGCGATCTGCCGACGGAGCACTGGTATCGTCTCGGCCGTCAGGTCGTGCCGATCGGGGCACAGGGTGCGCTGGTCTCCTGGTCCGGTTCGATGTTCGAATATCTGATGCCGCCGCTCGTCATGCAGGAGCGTCAGGGCGGTATCCTTAACCAGACCAACAATCTGATTGTTCGCGAACAGATCAATCACGGTCGCCGCCTCGGCACGCCGTGGGGTATCTCGGAAGCGGCCTTCAATGCCCGCGACCATAATATGAACTACCAGTACACCAACTTCGGTGTGCCGACGCTTGGCCTCAAGCGTGGTCTTGGTCAGAACGCGGTCATTGCGCCTTACGCCTCGATTTTGGCGGCGCAGTATGACCCGGATGCAGCCCTCGAAAACCTCGAAAAGCTGCGCAAACTCGGCGCGCTTGGTCGCTACGGCTTCCATGATGCTGTCGACTTCACGCCAACCCGCGTGCCGGATGGCAAGGTCTGCGCTGTCGTCTATAACTACTATGCTCACCACCATGGCATGTCGATTGCGGCTGTCGCCAACGTCGCCTTCGACGGTTTCCTGCGCGAACTTTTCCACGCCGATCCGGTGATCGAAGCAGCCGAACTTCTGCTGCAGGAAAAGGCACCGCGCGAAGTGCCGGTGATGAGCGCCAAGTACGAGCCGGAAACACCCGGCAAGGAACAGGCCGATCTGCTGCGGGCTGAAATCCGCACCGTCACCGATCCCGCCATCCGCGACCGCGACGTGGTCTTCCTGTCGAATGGTCATTACTCGACGATGCTGACAGCCACCGGTGCCGGTTATTCCAAGTGGAACGGCCAGGCGGTGTCCCGCTGGAAGGCCGATCCGACGGAAGACCGTTGGGGCACCTTCCTGTTCCTGCGCGATACCACGACCGGACAATGGTGGAGTGCGACAGCCGAACCCCGTGTCGCCGAAGGCGAGACGACCAAGACCGTCTTCATGGACGACCGCGCGGAATTCCACAAAACCGTGGGCGATCTGCAGAGCGTCGTGGAGTGCATCGTCGCCACCGAGCATGATGCCGAAGGCCGTCGCATCACGCTTCTGAACGTCGGTACGGAAGATCGCTTCATCGAAGTGACCTCCTATCTCGAGCCGGTCATCGGCAAGGAAGACGACGACAACGCCCATCCGCTCTTCTCACGCATGTTCGTGCAGACGGAGATCGGCAAGCGTGGTGACGTCATCCGCGCATGGCGCAACAAGCGCTCGCCAAGCGAACCCGGCACCATCATCGCCCATCTGGCGGCAGACAACGCCGGCTCGTCGCGTGCGACCGAGTACGAAACCGATCGTGCCAAGTTCATCGGTCGCGGCCGCACTCTTGCGGAAGCGGCAGCCTTCGATCAGGGTGCCTCGCTCTCCAATTCGGATGGCTTCACGCTTGATCCAATCCTGTCGCTGCGCCGCGTCGTTCGCGTTCCTGCGGGCAAGAAGGTCAGTGTGATCTTCTGGACGATCGCGGCCCCTGGCCGTGAGGATGTCGACAAGGCGATCGATCGTTACCGCCATCCGGATGCCTTTGCCCATGAACTCGTTCATGCGTGGACGCGCACCCAGGTGCAGATGC
>Ga0308171_1003602_pt1 | contig 13992 bp, 13 predicted proteins | sample PhyGR1_FD_202135 | JGI IMG/M metagenome (GOLD analysis project Ga0308171, IMG submission 202135) | Phyllosphere microbial communities from UC Gill Tract Community Farm, Albany, California, United States - DLSLSG.R1 | ecosystem: Host-associated > Plants > Phyllosphere > Unclassified | place: USA... | reverse complement strand
AATCCCTGAAGATCGAGCATTTGCTCGATCGCAAGCCCGGCCAGATGTCCGGCGGTCAGCGTCAGCGCGTGGCATTGGCACGGGCGATGGTACGGCGTCCGGCCCTCTTCCTGATGGATGAGCCGCTATCCAACCTCGACGCCAACCTGCGTGTGCATGCCCGCGGAGAAATTGTCGATCTGCATCGACGCGCAGGCGTGCCGACCCTTTACGTTACCCACGACCAGGCGGAGGCCCTGTCGATGGCGGATCGGGTTGCCGTGATGATTGCCGGCAATCTTCTCCAGCTCGCCTCACCCCAGGCCATTTATGACGATCCGGCCCATATCGAGGTCGCCCGTTTTCTTGGTCAACCCCGGATCAATACGCTCACTACGCGGGTAACGTCGGACAAGACAGTGAAGCTCGGGAACATCTGTCTGACGGTGAGTGGTGCTGCACGCGAAGGGGACGAAGTTACCATCGCAATCAGGCCGGAACATCTGCACGTGTCGTCCCCTAATCCAAGCGGCATTGCCGCCCATGTGGAGCGCTTGGAGTTTCTCGGCTCCGAGGTCATCGTATACATGGTGATCGATGGACTGAACCAGCCGATTGTCGCGAAGCTGACACCTGCGGAAGCCAAAGGCATTTCCGCGAGCATGCCGGTCTCCATCCTTGCAGAACCGGGCCGCGCGCTCCTTTTCGCACAGGATGGCAAACGCCTGTCTTCTCAGCCCGTGACGGCGGACGCACTGGAGGTTGCTCATGGTTGAGGTAACCTATCCCGCAACGCCCCTCGCCCTGCCGGATCTTGGCGCTGCACGGCAGGCAAAAACCGCCTGGTTGCTCGCACTGCCGGCTGTCTTACTGATGATCGCCTTCATCCTCGCCCCGCTTGCCGCTGTGGTCTTCCTCGGATTTACGGATTTCGAGCTTGGCTACGGCACCTTCCGCTTCGTCGGCTTCGAAAACTATGCCGAACTCTTCTTTGATCGCACCTTCCGGCAATCTCTGTGGAACACGGCGATCTACAGCGCCATCGTGGCACCCGTCTCACTGTTCCTGGGACTTGGCATCGCGCTTTTGATCGAAAGCGAAAAGATCGGTCAGTCCTTCTTCCGCACCGCCTATTTCTTGCCTGTCGCTTCGCTGCTCGTCGCCATGGCCACCGTCTGGCAATACCTGTTTCATCCGACCATCGGACCGATCAACGCCGCCCTGGAGCTGGTCGGGATCACCGGCCCGAATTGGCTCGGCTCATCGAGCACCGTGCTCTACAGCTTGGCGATCATCGGTATCTGGCAGAGCGCCGGCTTCAACATGGTCCTCTTTCTGGCGGGCCTGACCGCGATCCCACGGGACCTCTATGCCGCGGCAAATGTCGATGGGGCAAAATCCGGTCTCGATCGCTTCTTCCTCGTGACATGGCCCATGTTGGGACCCACCACGCTCTTCGTCATCACAATCAGCGTCATCAACGCCGTCAAGGTGTTCGAGACAGTGAAGACGCTGACTGAAGGCGGGCCCAACAAGTCCTCCGAGGTGCTTCTCTTCACCATCTACCAGGAGGGCTTCGTCTATCTGCGGGTCGGCTACGCTTCCGCCATGACGGTTATCTTCCTCGCCGTCCTCGTCGTCATGATGTTCATCCAATACCGCCTGCTCGACCGCGAGGTGCACTACACATGAACCCGCAAGCCACTTTCACTTTCGGTCGGGCCTTACGTCTTGGCCTGCTCTGCCTCGGCGCGCTGATGTTCCTGGCACCCTACGTCTTCATGCTGTCGACTGCCGGCAAGGGCCAGAGCGAGATCTTCACCTCGTCGCTCTCCCTCATTCCCCAACACTCATTCTTCCTGCAGAATTTCATGAAGGCCTTTACCCGCGTGAATATGCTGGGCCTGCTGTTCAACGGCGTCGTGGTCTGCTGTCTTATCCTCTTCTTCCAGGTTCTGATTGCGGTTCCTTGCGCCTATGCGCTTGCCAAGCTGAACTTTCGTGCGGCAAGGCTGATGATGGCGCTTGTTATGTTGGGCCTGCTGGTCCCCATTCACGCGACAGCGCTTCCACTCTATGTGGCCTTCAACAATCTGGCGGTGCTCAACAGCTACACCGCACTCGTCGCGCCCTTCTCCATCTCGGTGTTCGGCATCTTCCTTTTTCTGCAGTTTTTCCGCGCCATGCCGGATGATCTCATTCATGCCGCAAGGCTGGATGGAATGTCGGAGATGGGCATCGTTGCCCGGGTTATCGTGCCTAACGCCTGGCCGGCCATTACAGCCTTCGCCATTTTCTCGGTGGTGGCTCACTGGAACGATCTCTACTGGCCACTGATCGTCGTCTCTAACCAAACCTACGCCACCCCTCCGCTCGGTCTACTCTATTTCCGTGCAGCAGAGGCAGGCGACGACTACGGCGCGCTTATGGCCGCAACCCTCATCATCACCCTTCCTCTCGTCCTGGCGTTTTTGTTCGCCCAAAAGCGCTTCGTCGAGGGCATTACCATGACCGGTCTCAAGGGCTGACCGGTTACCTCTCACACAAGGAGACATGCCATGAAGCATTTCACCAAGATACTCACTGCCGCCGCCGTCTCCATGATGGCGGCTCTACCGGCCCATGCCGAAACGACCATTACGGTCCACTACCCTATGCCGGGTTTCTTCAAGGACGTGATGGACACGATTTCGAAGAAGTTCATGGAAGAGAACCCGGATATCAAGATCCAGTTCGCCAACCCTTCCGCGACCTATGAAGAGGGCATCCAGACAATCATGCGCCAGGTGGGCACCGCCGAAATGCCTGACGTGACCTTCATCGGTCTCAATCGTCTGCGCATGGCCGACGAGCGCAACATTCCTGTCGACATGGGACCGATGATCGCCAAGGACAAGCAGAGCATGGCGGATCAAGGCTTCTCGGACACGATCCTGAAGCTTGCCCAGGTCAATGGCAAACAGGTTGGTCTTGCTTTCGCAACCTCAAACCCGATCATGTACTACAACGCCGATCTGGTGAAGGCTGCCGGCGGCGATCCTGACCAACCACCGAAGACCTGGGACGAGGTCATCACGCTTGGTAAGAAGATCAAGGCGCTTGGAAACGGCGTGGATTCCATCGACTTCCGCTGGCAGGGCGACGACTGGATGTTCTCCGCCCTCCTCTTCGGCGCTGGCGGCACAATGTTGAGTGCCGACGAAACGCAAGTCGCCTTCAATGGCCCGGAAGGCCAGAAGGCCATGGGAATGATCGACCGCTTGGTCAAGGAAGCAGGCATGCCCGTTTTCACCAAGGCGGCTGGCGAGCAGGCCTTCGTGGCAGGAAAAGTCGGCTTTGCCTTCCAGACAACCGGCGCATTGCGCAACACCATCAAGAATGTTGGCGACAAGTTTGATCTGCGCACGGCACCGATCCCCCTGATCGATCCCGTCAAGGGCAAGCTTCCCACCGGCGGCAATGCCGTCGTCATCCTCACCCATGATGAAACCAAGCAGGCTGCAGCCTGGAAGTTCGCCAAGTTCGCGGCAGGTCCGTACGGCGCATCCGTCGTCGTCCCCGGCACCGGCTATGTGCCGAACAATGAACTGGCTGCAAAATCCCCGGAATACCTCGGCGACTTCTACAAGAAAAACCCCTTGTTTCTGGCTGGCCTTAACCAGATGCCGCGGATGATCCCCTGGTACGCGTTCCCAGGCGCCAATGGCGTGCGCGTGACGCAAACCATTGTCGACAACATCTCGCGCGTCGTCGACCAGTCGGCGTCTCCGCAAGAGGCGCTCGACGATGCCGCCAAGGAAGTAAAGCGCCTTCTGCCACGCACGAACTGAACTCAAGCGTGGAGCGATCTTTCAGATCCGCTCCTCTCGCTTTAAGTTTTGTTTGCCGCATGTTCCTATCGCAAAAACGCGACGCACTTTAGCGCGACATGCTTGAGATGAAACAACACCCGCCGCATCGACTGCGGCGGGCCACAATCAGATGGAGCGGACCGATCCCCCCGCTCTGAGGGCAAACTCCACCTGCAGATGCCGTGGCGCAACGCCCTTTTCTGCAATATCCAGCAAAAGGGAGGCTGCGACCGCTCCCATACTCGCATCAGGCATTGCGATGGTCGTCAGCGGTGGTGTCATCAACTGACCAATGGCGATACCGTCGAACCCAGCGACGGATACGTCCTGCGGAACCGAAAGTCCTTCGCGACGCAAAGCGCCGATCACGCTGCAAGCCAGAAGATCGTTCGAGGCAATGATGGCCGTCGGCCTCAATTCCATCACAGCGACGAAAATATCTGGTTGCTCTTGGTTCTCGACAAACGGAATCTGCAGCGCGGCCAACGGAGCAACCTCGATGTCTGCGAGCGCTTTTCGATATCCCTCGTAGCGCAACAGAGCTCGATCGGACGCAGCGAAACTGCCCGACACGAAGAGAATGCGGCGATGTCCGCGATCGATCAAATGCTGCGTGATCCGACGGCCAGCCTCAAAATTATCGACTGTGACGGCTGCGCGAAAAAGAGAGGTAGGACGGTTGTTGAGCAACACCGTAGGCGGCAATCGGCTTGCTTGCCGAACGCCATTCTCTGCATTGCAAAGCGTCAGGATGAGTCCGGTGGGACGCTCGCAAAGGAGCGCCTCGATCGCATCAGCTTCCTGCGCAGGATCATAGTTGGATTGCGCCAGCACAACGGAATGACCACCCACCCGCATGCGATTCTGGATTTGCGACAAGGAGGCCGCAAAGACTGGATTGGTAATGCTCGGAATAAGCACCCCCACCAGTGGCCTCCGGCCTCCACGAGAAAGTGGCGCGACGCCAGGACGATAACCAAGCTCCGCTGCCGCCACCCGGACGCGCGCCTTCACCGCATCGCTCACGGGACCGCGCGCACCCAGAGCACGGCTGGCGGTTGCGATTGAGCAGCCCGCCCTCTTCGCTACATCTTCCAAATTCGCCATGACCGATGATCCTATGTGAAGGCTGGCCTAACTCTGGATAGTGACAGACGCGTGATGAAGTTAAAGAGAAATTTGCGCGCTGAGGATATGCCCCTATCCTCCAAGCTGTCGTTCACCTGATTTGAGAACGGCGGTTGATTCGCGCGTAGAATGCTCGAGAGCGACGAAGAGATATCTATAGCGACAATAAGCGGAAAACCCACAAACTGCCCGATGCAGAGCGGGTAAGCCTCGAAGAATTACTTACATATCGAGGCGCTCTCAACGATCAACACGATACCGGCGCTAATTGGTTTCGCTCTGGCTCTACTCGACGGGTACAATTGATGCCTTGAGCTCGCACCGAGGAAATTCTCAGTGGCAGGTGAGCTGGAAACGCCGCGAGGTGCATTAGTGACCGGCCTCTTAGGCTCGGCCTGGCTGGCTTGCGGACATCACAACGTATCGAGTTTCCACTTCCGTCAACGTATGCTCTAGTAGATGTGGAAGGGGCGCCCATAGGAGCGCCCCCTGTCATAGAGGGCCTCAGCTCCAGGCGTGAAGCGGGGGTTTCTCGCCGTTGAGGAAGTACTTGCCCAAAATGGAGTATTTCCACCGGACCGGATCATGCAGCGTGTGGGTGCGGGCATTGCGCCAATGGCGATCAAGGTGATGCTCCGCAAGTGTGGAGCGTGTCCCGGCGAGTTCGAAGAGCTTGTTGGTCGCCGTAATGGCGATTTCGGTCGAGAGGATTTTTGCCTCGGCAGTGACGATCTGCGCCTCGGCGACCGTTTCTGCGTTCGGGTTCTGGATAGCCCGGTCGATGGCGTAACTGGCTTTCTCAAGCAACGCCTGCGCCGCATGCAGGCGCAGTGTCAAATCGCCGACAGCCTGGATCGTGTAGGGATCATCCCAGGCGTTGTCTACGCCGCTGTCTACCCAGGCGCGGCTCTTGGTGCGCACGAAGGAGACGGTCTCATCGAGCTTGGTCCTGCTGCCGTCTGGCGATCGCCCGAACGTCACACGCAAAAGATGACCTCCCAGATGGCCTTCAATATTACGTCTAGGGCATTTTGGCAGGCCTTTTGCCGAGCCCGTAAGCGGTCGCGACGCGGGAGACGGGGCTTCGCTCATGAAGCAAGGCAATCTTCACAGATCCTTACACCCCATAACCGTCTTTGCAGGCGCGGGCTGCATTCACAAACGCATGAACGGACCACGGTGTCAGACCAGAAAGCACCGTTCAGCTTGGGTCACGGGATGTCGACATAACACTGGAATGTCATGATGGCCTTGGCTCGGTCTAGGGGCAACTCCAGGCGTCAATTGACCCAGTGTAGCCGATGGGCTCTGTAGACATCGAAGAAATGGTTTCCGCACCTCGTGCAAAGCTCACAAGAATTGCTGCGCGATACTAAACTAGCAACCCGTGACCACGTTTGCGCGACCTGCTTCAGGCCCTGCAAATCTGGTGCGCGACGAGCTTCGATTGCAGTTGGCCGGCGACGAAGACCGCGTGCTCGGTGACCTGGGGTAATCCCATCAGCTCGCCGAAGGTCCCGCGCGCCAGAGGGCCCGCAACAAGAAGCGTGGCTTCAGCTGCGCCATCTCGGCCCAACGATTCCGATTGGTCGTTGCACGCGATGCCGAGACCGGCGGGATCGGCCGCCAGCCACCCGTCGCGCGCCAGTTGATTGAGCCAGGGCTGGCTGTTCAGAATCGCACCATGTGCCGGCCCGGTGGTGACGACGACGGCGTCGAACCGCGCCGTTTCGGGAGCGCAGCCGCGCGGCCTAAAGGTCGCGAGAATATCGTCGCCATCGCGGGTCACCTCCTGGATCGAGCCGGCGAGGATTTTCAAACGGTTTTCGGCGATCGCCCGATCAAGGACATCCTCGACCTGCGGCGCGACACGGAAACGATGTGCGTCCCAAAAGGGTCGCAAATGCCGGACGATCCTGCGCCGCTCGGCGATCGAAAGCGCCAGCCATATTGTCCGCCCCTTCGCCCGGACCTGATCAAGCACGGCATGCCAGCCGATGCCGGCTGTTTCAGCCTGTGTAAGTGTTCGGCGGACATGATGAAGCAGCGCTGCAGCACTCTTAGCCGGCGAGATTGCAAAATCACCGAACGGCTCCTGAGGGTCTGGCGCATGTCCGCGCGACCGCAAACCGCGACGCGACAGCGAGAGGATCGAACCGCGATAGCCCGTCAAAGACAATGACGCCACCACGTCCGCAGCCGTCAGGCCATTGCCGACGATAAGCACCAGGTCGTCGGGACGGATCGCCGCCAGTGCGTTCGGCAGCGTCGGATCGGCGACATAGCGGGGATGACCGGCAAGACGCACCTGCAGATGACGTGGCGGCTGCGGCGCGGGATGTGTCGTGGCGATCACGACGAAATCGGCGCGCGTTTCGTCGCCATGCCCATCGGTGATCATCCAGCCATCGCCCGAGCGCCGGACGCCAGCGACCATGGTTCCGCGGTGAACGATACGACCTGCGTCGAGATGCGGCTTCAGGCGGCTCGCGACATAGGTTCCGAAAACGCGCCGCTGAGGAAAGAGGCTTCCGTCAGGACGACGCGCAGCCGGATCATTGGCCACCGCGTCGTGTTCGGCGAGCCACTCCTCGAAATCCAACGGCCGATCCGGAAAAAGGCTCATGCGCGCTGCTGGCACATTGATCCGATGCGCCGGATCGAGGCTATCATAGGCGAGCCCCCGCCCCAATTCGGCGCGCGGCTCGAAGACGACGATTTCCGCGCTGCCCCCCGGAATGGCGTCGGCGAGATGCAGCGCGACCGCGGCTCCAGAAAAGCCGCCGCCGAGGATAGCGACGCACTGACGGCGTTGAGCCTGCAGGGTCCGAGCGGCCAATGTCACAGGGCAGCCTTGAGGCGGACGCGCGCTGGAGGAAAGAAGGCAGAGAACTCGTCGATGACGGCCTCGATGCGCGCTGCAAGCGGCTCAGAGTTCACACGGTAATCGACAAAATCGCGGTCGGAGGCATAGACGGCAGTCGGCAGCGTATGCGCGTTGAAGAAGCCGAAAAGCGGACGCAGCTGATGCTCGACCATCAGGGCATGACGATCGCCACCGCCGGTCGCGGTGATGATGATCGGCTTGCCTCGCAGCTCGTTTGGTTCGATCAGGTCGATCAGATGCTTGAAGAGGCCGGGATAAGAACCCTTGAACGTCGGCGAGCCGACGATCAAAGCATCGGCATGCACGATCTCGTCGATGACTGCCTTCGCCTGCTCGTCGAGATCGTTGCGCCAGAGCGCTGTGCCGAGCGCCGGACCGACATCCTGCAAATCGTGGATATTGGCGGAAAAACCATAGTGGTCGGCCGCAAGGGCTGCGACATGCTCCACGAGTGCGCGCGTCTTCGACGGGCGATTGAAGCTTCCGGCAATGCCGACGATGCGAGGGGGCATGGATCTCTCCTGATCAATGGTCGATGGGACGCCTTAACGAACGGCTTTCAGGCGCGGACGGTGATCGCCGGCGATCGTCTCGCCGAAGGGACCGGTATTGACCGCGGTGTCTGCCTGACGAATCGGATGGGCGAGCGGCAGATTTGGCAGCACAAGCTCGCCGAAGCGATAGGCCTCTTCGAGATGTGGATAGCCGGACATGATGAAGGTATCGATGCCGAGCTCGCGATATTCCTCGATGCGAGCCTTGACCTCGTCGGGGTTGCCGACAAGCGCGGTGCCTGCGCCGCCGCGAACCAGCCCGACGCCAGCCCAAAGATTGGGACTGACTTCGAGCTTGTCGCGCCGTCCACCATGCAGCTTGCTCATCCGGCTCTGGCCGACCGAATCCATCCGCTCGAAGACCTTTTGTGCAGAAGCAATCGTTTCATCATCGAGATACTGGATTAGTTCGTCGGCCGCCTTCCATGCAGCCTCGCTGGTTTCACGTACGATCACATGCAGACGGATGCCAAAACTGACCTCACGCCCTTCTGCGTCGGCGAGCGCCTTCACCTCGGCGATCTTCTTGGCGACATCTTCCGGCGGCTCACCCCAGGTCAGATATTTGTCGATCGTGCGAGCCGCGACCTGTTGCCCGACGCCCGACGAACCGCCGAAATAAAGCGGCGGATGCGGGTTTTGATAAGAGGTGAGAGAACCTTGCCATCTTCGATGTCGAAGTGCTTACCTTTGTGGTTGACGGTTTCGCCCCGCAGCATCGCCTTGTAGATGTGCAGGAACTCCTCCGTCACCTCATACCGCTCCTCATGCGAGAAATGGATGCCATCGCCCCTGTTTTCGATCGGATCTCCGCCAGTGACGACATTGATCAGAAGCCGACCGTTCGAAAGCCGGTCGAGCGTTGCCGTCATCCGCGCCGCAAAGGTCGGCGACAGCAGGCCGGGGCGAACTGCGATCAGATAGCGCAGCCGCTCGGTCAAAGGCGCGAGCGCCGAAGCGACCACCCAACTATCTTCGCAACTTCGCCCCGTCGGGATCAAGACCCCGTAATAACCAAGCGTATCGGCCGCCTGCGCCACCTGCTTCAAATAGCCGAGATCGACATGACGACCCCCGAGGGAGGTGCCAAGATAGCGGCTGTCGCCATGGGTCGGTAGGAACCATAGGACATTGATCTTGTCGGGCGCAGAACTCATGCATGTTTCCAGCCATTGTCAGGCCGCCAGCGCAGCCTCATCATCGCCAAACATTAAGCGAGCGCAGGTCGGGACGGGAGAAACGATGTTTTATTATCTATAATATTTATAGAAATTATATTCGTAAGATTAGAGGGCTTGGGCGAGGCTCATGGCGTCGACCGCGGCCTCGGTGAAACAGAAGCGGGAACCATTGAAGTCGCCCAGACGGAACAAGCCTCTGGTGACGAAAGCGGGTACGGCGCTCCAAGAAATCGCCTCACATGTCGAGGATACGACCAGTGATATTGCAGCGATCGTTGAGGCGTCGCGTGAGCAGTCTACTGCACTTATCGAAATTAGCCGCGCCATCAATACAGTGACCAAAGCACGCAGCAAAACGCTGCCATGGTGGAAGAGTAGACAGCAGCGGCCACGAACTAGCCAACCGCAGAAAGCGCAACGTGGCCCGTTTCCCACTCGGCAGTACAACGCCCGTCCGGAGCCGTGGCTTCTCGTCGGACGGCAAATGCCTTAGCTAATGCAGCGGCACAAGCACGCTGGGAAGAGTTCTACGAAGATTGCAGATAGAATGTCCGCTCAAAGATATTTGCACGGATTATCGGACACTGAGACGACGACGATGTGCGCGTGTCCTCGTTTTTGGGCGGCGCAGGCAGCCCGCCCAAGTCTGTTTGCATTGCTATCATTTTGTAATTCAGGTGGTACCGACTTAATTTTATTTAGGAATCATAAAGGCTAATCGCACGGTTTAACGTGCTGGCCGAAGCTTTCGTCTAGGAATTACTGTGCGTTAAGCTTTTTCGCTTTTGCTCATTTGCGATGTAAACCAGCGAGCGACTGTGATGAGCCTTTACCCGATTCCCAGCGATGACGAAAAACGAATCGGGGTACTGGATAGTTTCGCGCTGATGGATACGGCGCCCGAGCAGGAGTATGATCATATCATACAGATGGCGTCACGGATCTTCGATGTCCCTACCGTTCTGATTTCCTTAGTGCATCGTAATCGACAATTTTTCAAAGCCCGTATCGGCCTGGACGTATGCGAGACCGGACGAGATGTCTCGTTTTGTACCTACGCAATGATGGAATCCAGAGTTTTTGTAATCCCGGATGCAACCAAAGATGAGCGCTTTCGAACGAATGCGTTGGTTACAGGGTATCCGAACATTCGGTTCTATGCTGGCGCACCCCTCATCACGTCTGAGGGACACGCACTTGGAAGCCTCTGCTTGATCGATCCGAAACCGAGATTGACGTTCTCGGATCGTGACCAGAGAATACTTGAGGATCTGGCAGCGATGGTCCTCGAAAGAATGGAATTGCGCCGGTTGGAACGGGAGAGCGAGACTAGCCGTAACAAATTCATCAATATTACTTCGACATCTCCAGACGCCATCATCTGCGCAAACAGCAGAAACCAGATCACGTCTTGGAATGCTTCTGCAGAGGAGATTTTTGGGTATTCCAAGGAAGAAGCGCTTGGCAAACCTCTCGACATCATTATGCCAGACTCAATGCGTGCAAGGCACGGTGCGGGTCTTGCCAGAGTCGCGTCCGGCGGACCCGCTCGCATCATAGGAACCTCTATCAATTTGACGGCGAAGCGTCGCGACGGCTCCGACGTTCCGATAGAGCTCTCCCTTTCGCAATGGAACGAGGCGGGCGAGCCACAGTTCGGGGCCATCATCCGGGACATAACCAGCCGTTTGGAAGCTGTTAAGCAGCTAAAACATGCTGCTGAATACGATGATCTTACCGGCCTTGCAAACAGGTCAAGTTTGAAGCGGCGTATTCGGCAGGCTTGCGAAAGCCATGAGCCTTTGGCGCTCCTCCTGCTTGATTTGGACGGTTTTAAAGACGTGAATGATACGTTGGGGCACTCCGCGGGGGATGTTGTCCTCAAGATTGTTGCACAGCGTCTGAGAGAAAGCGTCCCTGACCACCACATGGTGGCCCGGTTGGGCGGGGATGAGTTTGTCATCGTGATCTCTGAGACGGTCGATCCCATAAAGACCAGTGAGCTTGCTTCGAGGCTCATCTCTATTATTGAGGAACCTATAGAATTCGACAACGAGCCCATTCACATCGGGGCGAGTATCGGCATTTCCTTAAAATCAGGCCCGGAAGACGACAGTGAGCAGATGCTGGGGAACGCCGATCTGGCGCTTTATCAGGCCAAGGCAGATGGTCGCCATCTCGTGCGCGTATTCACACCTGAGCTTCGCCAAACGGCTTTGAAAAAGGGAGCCATGAGTTCCTCGATCCGTCAGGCCTGGGAAAATCAGGAATTTGAGCTCTATTACCAGCCTCAGATCAAACTCAGCGATGGCAGCCTATCGGGGGCGGAAGCGCTGATAAGGTGGAACCATCCACAGCTTGGCGTCGTCTCGCCTGGCGCCTTTCTGCCTGTACTGGAGGCAAGCCTTCTTGCTGTTCCCGTGGGCGAATGGATCTTGCGCACGGCATGTGCGCAGGCAGCGCATTGGCGGCAGGCCGGTTGCAAAAATTTCAGGATCGGTGTCAATCTGTTTGCAGCCCAGTTCAGGGCGAGGGATTTTGCAAAATCCGTCGAGACAGCGCTTGCGGATAGTCATTTACCGGCAACGGCGCTGGAATTAGAGATAACGGAAAACATCATCCTGCGAAATGAACACCGGCTCATGGAGCCCCTTCATTACCTTCGCTCACTCGGTGTGGGAATTGCTTTCGATGACTTCGGAACCGGCTTCGCGTCGCTCAGCCTTTTAAAAGACTATCCTGTTACGCGCTTGAAGATCGACCGGTCGTTCGTCAGCGGCAGCGAGCGCAATAAGAAAGACGAGGCAATCGTTGAAGCGGTCGCCAAACTTGCTGCAGGATTTGACCTTGAAGTGATTGCCGAAGGCATTGAGACGGTCGAACAAGAACACCTGATGCAGCAATACGCATGCGATGAAGGACAGGGCTATCTATACGGGCGCCCTATGAAGGCGGTAGACTTCACACGTATTTTTCTGACACATGCTACGAACCGGATTTCGGCAGGAGTTTAAAGTCAAAGCGGCCAAAAAACTGACATGGCTGTGGCGCACGGAAATTCAGATGGGCTGAGGTAGCGATCGCAAGCTCTTGAAAGGTATCGAACCTCTGCCCCCTAATCGGACTGCGCTTTGCACAGCCCAATGAACGTTGACTTCCGCCTCCTTGCGGGGACGCTTTTGCTGCCTGGAGATTAGGGACCGGGCTGTCTGAATTTGCGATGAACTTATCACCAAACAGGCCTCGGCTTCCATTCTGGCGTGCCGCTAAAATTCAACCAGTACTCCAACGTCACATCGGGTGCGTTCGACCTGACAAACGCCGAACCACTGATCAGACGTTACAAATTTGCACAGCACGATTGAAATGAACGTGCGAACAACGGCTGCATCGCCGCCACCTGCGGACGTCTCGAAGACGCTGCGGGTTCAGTCGTCCGGAATCGCACCTCTGGCAATGTTGCGCCCCGTGTCTTCAGAGACGCGGTAGCCGCAGCCATCCTCTCTTTGAACTCATTCAGCGCGATACCATCCGCGCGCATCACTGAAAGGATCAGTGGATCTCTATACATTTCAGCAAGCGTCATCTCCACTGTCGTAACGGTCATGACAGTCTCCTTTCGACGAGTTGTAAATCCAGAAGGCGGCAGTTACTTGACGGCCACCTCGCACGGTGTTACCGGTAAGTAACAACTGGATAGTTACCGACCAGTCACACCCGTGTCAACGTCACTTCAGGATAAAAATCAAAAATCATGAAATCCGTGAAATCTGATCGCTCCTCCGAACAGAAAATCCCGCCTCGTGACCGTATCGTCTCAACGGCCTGCCAACTGTTTCGTGAACATGGGATACGCGGCATAGGCGTCGATGCCATCGCAGAAGCCGCAGCCACCAACAAGATGACATTGTATCGACATTTCGGCTCGAAGGACGATCTGGTGTGCGAGGCGCTCAAGCACAGCTCTCAAACATTGGAGAAAGCTTGGAAAGATCTCGAGACAGACAACCCCGGCGACCCGAGGGCTCAGCTTGCTGCATGGGTAAAAGCGCGTGCTCAGTGTCTCTCGAGTGAGCCATATGGATGCGATCTAGCCAATGCCGCCGTGGAGTTGAAAGAGCAGGGACACCCGGCACACGCGGTCATCGAATCCCTCAAGATGCAGCAGCATTCCCGCCTTGCCGATCTCTGTCGTTCAACGGGTGCGAGCGATCCGGAACTTTTGGCTGATACGCTTTCCATGCTGCTGGAGGGAGCGCGCGTCAGCAAGCTCGCAACTGGGAATGAAGGCCCGTCGATGCGGTTTACCCGTGCTTGCGAAGCGGCGATGGTGGCGTTTGGCCTTGGTGCCGGCGCTTTGTCGTGAGTTCGATTGAAGCGCCAGAAAACGGAACCGAAAGCACCGGCATCGA
>Ga0308171_1003601_pt1 | contig 13997 bp, 8 predicted proteins | sample PhyGR1_FD_202135 | JGI IMG/M metagenome (GOLD analysis project Ga0308171, IMG submission 202135) | Phyllosphere microbial communities from UC Gill Tract Community Farm, Albany, California, United States - DLSLSG.R1 | ecosystem: Host-associated > Plants > Phyllosphere > Unclassified | place: USA... | reverse complement strand
TGCCGTGGATGCCCATCTTCTCTTCGATGGCACCGCAGAAGATCGGGTTGCGCGCGCCCAGGGAGCCGTCGGCATTGGGCAGGAACTTGGGTACCAGGAAAAGTGAAATCCCCTTCGAACCTTCCGGCGCATCGGGCAAACGGGCCAGGACCAGGTGAACGATATTGGCGGACACGTCGTTCTCACCGGCGGAGATGAAAATCTTGTTACCGGTGATCTTGTAGGAGCCATCAGGCTGCGGCTCGGCCTTGCTGCGCAGGAGGCCCAGGTCCGTGCCGCAATGGGCTTCGGTCAGGCACATGGTGCCGGTCCATTCCCCCGAGACCAGCTTGGGCAGGTAGAGCTGCTTTTGTTCGTCCGAACCGTGCGCATGCAGGCACTCGTAGGCACCGTGCGACAGGCCGGGGTACATGGTCCAGGCCTGGTTGGACGAGTTCAGCATCTCGTAGAAGGAATTGTTGATCGTCAGCGGCAGACCCTGGCCGCCGAAGTCCGGATCACAGGACAACGCCGCCCAGCCGGCTTCCACGTACTGCTTGTAGGCTTCCTTGAAACCCTTGGGCGTGGTCACGGCCTTGCTCTCGCGATCGAAATGGCAACCCTCGCGGTCCCCCGAATGATTCAGCGGGAACAGGACCTGCGAGGCGAACTTGCCGCCCTCTTCCAGCACCTGATCCACCAGCTCGCGGTTGGTGTCGGCGTGGGGCGGCAGTTCCTTGAACACTTCCTCGACATTGAGCAGCTCGTGCAGCACGAATTGCATGTCGCGCAAGGGGGCGTTGTATTGGGGCATGAATGTCTCCGGACGGGTTACGCTGCCTTCCTGGCAGCCGATTTGGAATTCTTGGGGGCGCTGGTACTGGCGCTGTCGCTGCCCTGCGGGCGGTAGCTGTCGATCAGACGGCGGAAGCTGGCCTCGGCGCGTTCGACGCTGCCGGGAATGTGCAGGAAGCGCGCATCGTGATGCAGGGCCAGGATCAGGCCATACATTTCATAGACCATCTGGCTGACCTCGATGTCGGTGCGCAGGTGGCCGGCTTCCATGGCCTGCTTGATGCAGCGTTCCAGCGCATCGCGCCAGGCCTGGACCATGGCAACAAGGTGATCGCGGATGGCGCCCGGGCGGTCGTCATACTCGACCGCGCCGCTGATGTAGATGCAGCCCAGGGCGATTTCCACCGTGACCTGCTTGATCCAGCGCGCGAACATGCCTTCCAGGCGCGGCAGGCCGCGCGGCTCCTTGATGGAGGGATAGAACACGTCCTGCTCGAAGCGGTTGTGGTACAGGCGCACGACCTCGATCTGCAGGTCCTCGCGCGAGCCGAAATGGGCGAAGACGCCGGACTTGCTCATCTTCATCTTCTCGGCCAGGAGGCCAATGGTGAGCCCTTCCAGGCCATCACGGCTGGCCAGCTCCAGCGCCACATCCAGGATGGCGGCGCGGGTCTGCTCGCCCTTGCGCAGGAACTTGGGCCGGGCGGGCGCGGTGGTCACCTTGCTTGTCTCAGTCATCGTTGTCTCTTTGATATCCGCCGCAGGCGGCGACGGGAAGGAACCGGTTCGACGGGCGCGGCTCGGGGTCCGCTGTCTTGTGCCCTGGATAACCCGGCATGAATTTATCTTCATGCAGAATTTATTCGAACGATCGTACTATTATTCATCGCGCCGCAAATGTCAAACAAAAAATCGGGCTGTCTTGCGGTATGGATTTTTGCCGGGCGGCAAGCCTTCAGGCGGATTCGGAAGGGGGGCTGGCGGCGCCCAGCAGGTCGTGGGCATCGAGCAGGGCGTAGACGATGGTGGGGTTGTTTTCCAGGCACTTGCGGACGGCCGCCGGGATGGTGTCGCGCGTCTTGCGGCACAGGCCTGGCTGCTCGGCCAGGTGGATCTGCAGGCCGCGCACGGTGCGCACCTCGTTGGCACCGGGGCTGATATGCAGGTGGATGCCGAGGTTCTTGCGCATGAGGCTGCCCACATGCAGCAGCTCGTCGTAGGTGCTGACGCGGGTGATGCGTTCGATCAGGCGTTTTTCTTCTTCACGGGTGAGCCAGAGCACGCGGGCTTCCGGCGCGTGCAGGCATTCCAGCAGCGCCTCACGCTGGCAGTCGCAGGCACCGGGCGGGCACTCCTTGCGCAGGGGCCGGGCCACGGGGACGGACTGCATCGATTCGGAAGAGACCACCTGAGACATCTGCACCTTTGCACCTGGGTTGGAGAAAAGACAGGCCGGGGAAAACGGCCTTCATCTTACAACGAGCCAGCGCTGCAGCGGGATCAGGATGAGGAGCGGTCCAGCAGGCGGCGGTCACGCTTGGTGGGGCGTCCCTTGATCTCGGCCGAGGGTTCGCGGAAGAGGCGATGGCGTTCGGCCAGCGCGGCACGGCGCGCAATGCTCTCTTCGGTTTCCTGATAGAGGGTGGCGGCAATGGCGGCCGAGCCGCGCTTGTCGGCAATGCCGGTAACCAGCACTTCCCATGCGGTGGAACCGTTGTCGATGTCCAGGCGGTCGCCGTTCCTGACGTTGTGGGCGGGCTTGGTGCGCTCGCCGTTAAGCTTGATGCGGCCGCGCTCCACGGCTTCGGTGGCCTGAGACCGCGTCTTGAAGAAGCGTGCGGCCCAGCACCATTTGTCGATGCGGGTGGTGTCCATGTAGGGATGAGAATTGGTCGTTGGCGCTAAGTAGGTAGGGCTAATTATCGATATTTTTTGAATCATTTGCTCAAGAAAATCGGGATTCACATCCTTTCTTTGGTGAATCTCTGCCCCGGTGGATCAGCCTCACTATGCTGGCCAGTTTTTGCGACCACGCTTGTCGCTGCCGTCCATTCCGCCATGACAGATCAATTCCAGACCATCGCTGCGGCATTTGCCGGCGCCGTACTCTCGCAGCAACACCGTCCCCTCAGGCTGCGCTGGCGAGCGCAGGAAACTTATTTCGCGCAATGGCTGCTGGTGCAGCGGGTCGACATCGAAGAAGCTTGTCTGGAAGGGCTGCAGGCGATGCTGACCTGCGTGTCCAGCGATCCTGAACTGCCGCTGCAGGCCCTGCTTGGACAGCCGCTGGGCATCGAGATGGTGACTGACCGAGGCGGTCTGCATCACACCAACGGGATCATCACCGAGGCGCGCGCCGGCCACGCCGACGGTGCGCTGCGGGTCTACCAGCTCACGCTCAAGGACGCGCTGTCGATCATGGAGGAGCGCATCAACACCCGCGTCTTCCGTCAACTGAGCGTGCCGCGCATCCTGGAGATCATGCTCGGTGAATGGCGTCAGCGCAGCCCCGCACTGGCGACGGCGTTTCACTTCGATCTGGATGGCCTGGAAGATCGCCGTTATCCGATGCGCGAGATCAGCCATCAGTTCAACGAATCCGATGCGCACTTCATCAGGCGGCTCTGCCGGCGCGAGGGCATTGCCTGGTATGTGGCCAGCCCCCAGCCCGCTGCCGATACCGGCAGGACAGAGGATGCAGACGTTCCAATGCATGCGCTGGTGTTCTGCGATCAGTCCGCCCTGCTGCCCCGGGCCCTTGCCGGTACGGTGCGTTACCACCGCGAGGGTGCCACCGAGGAGCGCGACACCATCAGCGCATGGAGCCGCCAGCGCAGCCTGGTGCCGGGTCGCGTATGGCGCGGCAGCTGGGACTACAAGGCGGTGCGCGTCGAGGAAGCCGCCAGCCACAGCGCGATTGACCAGGGCGATACCGGCCGGGCATTGGCGGCCATTCTGAATGACGGGTTGATCGAGGCCCCTCACGCTGCGGATGGCCAGCAAGATCACTTGCGCCTGGCCGATGCCCGCATGCTGGCGCACGAGGGCCGCAGCGAATCCTTCGAGGCCAGTGGTACGGTGCGCGATCTCGCCGTGGGGCACTGGTTCGAGCTGGAAGGGCATCCGGACATGTACGGCCAAGATCGCATCTTGCGTGAATTCATCGTGACCTCCTTGCGGCAGCAAGCCGAAAACAATTTCCCCAAAGCGTTGCAGGATGCGATCGACCGCCTGCTGCCCGCCTCCACCTGGCAAGCCGATGTACAGGGCGCAGCGGACATGCGCTACCGCAACCAGCTCAGCTGCCGCCGCCGCAGCGCGCCGCTGGCACCGCATTACGATCCCCGGCTGCATCTGCCGGCCGTGCATCCGGTCACCGCACTGGTAGTCGGGCCTGCCAACGAGGAGGTGTACTGCGACGAACTGGGCCGCATCAAGGTGCAACTGCAGGGCTTGCATGCGCAAGACCATGTCCATGCGCAAGGTGCGGGCACCAGCGGGCAGGAACGGGACAGCGCATTTGTGCGGGTATCGAGCGCCTGGGCCGGGGCAGGCTATGGGCACGATGCGGTGCCGCGGGTCGGCATGGAAGTGCTGATCGACTTTCTTGGGGGAGATCCGGACAAGATGTTCGTCGCCGGTGTCCTGCACAACGGCATCAACCATCCGGCGCGCTTCAGCCACAACGGCGGCTTGCCGGGCAATCGCTTCCTCTCGGGGATCAAGAGCAAGGAGATCGAAGGCGTCCGCTACAACCAGCTGCGGCTGGATGACACGCCTGGACAGATCAGCACGCAACTGGCCAGCGAGCACCAGCACAGCCAGATCAATCTGGGTTATCTCACCGAGCCGCGTCACGATGGGCAGGGAGATGATCGTGGCGAGGGACTGGAGGCGCGCACGGATGGGCATGGCGTCCTGCGTGGGGCCAAAGGCATCCTCATTACGGCACAAGCACAGGACCGGGGGCGCGGCCGCATGCTGGAGCGCGAGGCCCTGCTGGACACCCTGCACAGTCTGGAGGAACTGGCGCAGCGCCTGAGCCAGGATGCCGCCAGGTACCACGCGGAAGTGACCGATCTGGCGCAGCTGGAGCGCATCAGGAAGCAGCTGCAGGCATGGGACACGAGCGAAGCGGCCGGCGGCACGAGGCACGCTGCGGCACCCATGGTCGCCCTCGACGCACCGGCCGGCGTGAGCGTGACGAGCCAGGACACCATGGTGCTGGGCGCGTCCCGGCATATCGACCTGGTCAGCCGGGACAATACCCAGCTCAATGCCGGACGCAAATTGCTGATGCGGGCAGGAGAAATGTTCGCTGCCTTTGCCGGCAAGCACATGAAGCTGATCAGCGGCAAGGGCAGTGTCAAGGTGCAGACGCACGAAGAACACGTCGAGCTTCAGGCTGCACGACGCATCCTGCTGGAGGCCAGCGAAGAGATCATCCTGCAGGCCCCGAAGATCAGCATCCGTTCGCGCGATGACACGCAAATCCATGGCGGCGGCAGCTTCAGCCGCTGGAATGCCAGCCTCATCGAACACGGCACCAGCGGACAGTGGCGGCAACAGGCTGCTGAACACAATGTGCTGGGTCCGGCCAATTGTCCGCCGCCGGAGATAGCGCCACCGCCTACCTTTGAAGAACTGCAACAGAGCGCCAGCTTGATGGTCCGCCTGCGCAGTCATGTGCGCGATGGCAGGCCGCTGGCACACCAACCCTATACGCTCTTCAAGCAGGGGGCGCAGATCGCCGTGGGCGTCACTGACGCGGCCGGGCGATTACGAATCGAAGGCCATCAGCCGGGCGACGACAGCTACTCGGTCAAGCTCCCCAATGGCTACTGCTTTGATTTACCGGTCCACGAACAGATCAGCGCACTGGACCAACAACTGGCGGCCTCGGGCTACCGCAGTACTGAAGCGGACGCAGAAAGCCGCCTGCGCCATGCAGGCGCCTGAACCCCTTCCCTTTCCGGATCATCGCCATGACACAGACCTACCATCCAGGCAGCGTCCCAATCGACCTGCGCAAACGTAGTGCTACCGCAACGGCGCAATGGCTGCTGGAGCGCGCAGAAGACAGCAATTCCCCGATCTATCACGCCAACCAGCTTGAAGTATTGATCTGCGGCGAAGAGGGCTTTGCTCGTATCTTGCAAGACATCCGCCAGGCGCGGCACAGCGTGGAGATCATCTGCTGGGGCTTCGACCCTGCCATGGAACTGGAACGCAAGGGCAACACCTGGCCTCGCGGTCCGACCTGGGGGGATTTGCTCAGGGAGGTTGCGGCCGGCAAGTACAACAATGGCAAGCCGGTCGATGTAAGGGTGCTGTGCTGGAGCGAGGGCATGATCTCCTCGATGGCGAAGAATACGCCGGGTTATGGCACCCTCAATGCGGATCAGGTCAGGCGCCTGCGACATCATGAACGGCTTTCCGGCAAGCCACACGAAGCCGACCTCACACCGCAGGAACGGCGCCGTCATTTCAACGCAATGTGGTTCTTTGACGCCACCCATGGTACGTCTGCGCATCTCAGCTTCAAGGTTCGCCCGGGTGATGCCGACAAGGTCCGCGAGAGTCTTGCAGAAGAGCGTTCGGCCAGGCTGGCGATGGCTGAGCACCAATCCCTGGTCCAGGCATCGACGGCGCATCAGAAAACGATACTCATCGACTACGACCATGCAGAAGGCGAACATGCAGTCGGCTACGTGATGGGATTGAACAGCGTCACCGATTATTGGGATACGCGAAAGCACTTGTTTTACGACCCGCGCCGGGGGCAATCGTGGGAAGGCGGCGGGGATGAATTTCCCGGCCTGAAACCACTGCAAGACTACGCCTGCCGCATTTGCGGCGAGGCCCTGATCAGCGTGAGCAAGAATTTCGTGGATGCCTGGAATCGGGTGGCCACTGCCGATCAGAAAATCCAGCGAGCGCATGACCTGCGCTCGCCGCCAGCTGGCCTGAAGGTTCGCGCTGGCAAGGCCGCTCATCGCGCGCAGATCGTGCGCACTCAGGCCGAGGAAGGCGACAAGACCATCCAGCGTCTCTATCGGCAGGCGACCAGTTTTGCTTCCAACTACATCTACATCGAGAACCAGTACTTCCAATACACCGAGTGGGCGCGGTATCTCAAGCAGCTACGGCGTGATTTCATCACAGCATGGAAGGCCGCGGGACAGCCGATGAAGGCGCTTCCCGATCTGCATGTCTTCGTCGTCATCCCCACCCCGGAGCGCACGCAGATGGTTCCGGCCACGCACGAGACCGTCAAGGCACTCGGGCATGGCACATTGATGCCCAATCAGGACAAGGAAGTGGAACGAGAGCTGGCTCTGCGGGAACAGGAGAAAGAACTGGCGACATACGCGTTCAAGGAAAGGAAAAATGGTGCTCCGCCAGAGCTGGTGCGGGGACCCAAGCCAGCTACTCCTGACGGTAAAGCCCGAAGCAATGCAGACATCGCAAAGGAGCTTGATGCCCTCGGCATCAAGACGCTCGTGGCCAGTCTGTGGACCTACGATCATGTGGGAGACAGCAAGGGCGAAAAATATCGCGAGATCTACATCCACAGCAAGTTGATGATCATCGACGATGCGTTCTTTACGTTAGGTAGCGCCAACATGAATCTGCGCAGCATGGCGGTGGATGCTGAGATCAACATCGGATGTGATGATCCGTTGTTGAGCGAGAAGCTGCGGCGGGAGGTGTTTTCTATGCATTCAGCCAATGCTGCAGGGTGCGACGGTGGGAGTGGCAGTACCGCTGAAATTTCCAGCACATTCAGGAAGTGGGGAAATCTGCTAGATGACAATCGTCGAGAGAAGAGCGCGCAGTCAAGGCCGCAAGGATTTCTTATTCCATTTTTTGATGAACGAACGTCCAACCTGAGGCTGGCTTAGAACCAGGGAATGTGTATGCACTTGAATAGGTCCCGAACCTCGTTTTCTCTACTCACTTTTTTCATCGTTATCTCAACGATGTTTATCCATGGATGCATCATGCAAACGCTCCCACGCAATATGAAATTAATTGCCTTTGATCCGCATCGGACAGAATTTAACTGCCAATATGAAAGCGACTTGGAGCCACAGGTCAGCGACGAGGCTGAGCAGTGGTACAGAGAAGGGCTCGCTGCCACCAGTTACGATCTCTGGCCCGAAGATCGAGACTACAAAAAAGCCGCCATCTTATGGACGAAAGCGGCTGAACAAAATCACTGGCGCGCCATGCTGAACCTTGCCACTCTTCATTTGCTAGGAACCGGCGTTGAGCGTAGCAGTGAGCGCGCTGTTCAAATAGTGGAAAAGGCAATGTCACTGGGCGTCCCAAAGGCCTTTGACCTGATGGGAACCTATCACATGAATGGAACTGGTGTTAAGCAAGATGCCACCCGAGCATATGCTTTCTGGGCGCATGCCGCCAACATGGGAAGCGCTGATGCGTTAGCTTACCTTGGCGATAAACTCAACGCCTCTTACGATGATCCCAAAGGAGCCTTCTGGGGAAACAGAGGGATGGCCATCAAGTTGATGGAATGTGGATACCAGCAGGAAAATGGAAATGCTGCGTATCTGTTAGGTCACGAACTGAGCTTTCACGAGCAGTTTGAGCGGGCATTGCATATTCTTCACGATGGCGTCAAGTTTGGTAGCGAAAAAAGTGCTAACAAGCTGTTCGTGGAATTTGATGATGGACGAAAGGTGGTCAATAAATTTCAGGATAAAAATCGCGCGGAAAGATATGCTGCCATTGCCGATCTGCTCCGCCTCAACCCCGACCTTCGCCTACCGAATCTCGACAAGGTGCTGCCCCTCCCTCCCGCCATCCTCCCCTATTGGGACGGCGACAAGCAAACCCTGATCGATGGTGCCAAGCCCGTCAAGACAGCCTCGCTGGAAGACATCAAACCCTCCCCCGCTTCACTGCGTCAGGGCCGCGCGCACATCCCCGACGGCTTTGTCCTCCCTGACGAGCCACAGGGTGGCCCTCTGATCCAGCATCCAAACACCAATGCCGTCATCAGCGGTTATTGGATCGCTCAATTAGTCAAACCCTACACCCCCCGCCAAGTCGCCTGGAATAACGCTCAGGTACCCATGCACTATGAGCAGGGCGAATCCTTCACTCCCCCTGACGACGTCACAAAAGAGTCCGGCGTTCTTCGTTTCCACTATCTCGGCATACCGGTTCCCAAAGTGCCAGCTGCACGACATGTCCCAGACTGGCGGGTGCCGCAAGGCGTGCTGCGCGAGATTCCTGTCCCTTCACGTGACCTGCGTTCCACCGGCCTGTTACCCGCACCCGCCACAGGCATCTGGCACGGCAAGGTCGACCCTATGCATCCTCTGGCCAAGGTCTTCAACCAATGGAACCGCCAGGTCTATGTCGAAGAAGGGCAGCCCTTCCCCGATCCACGTGATCGCGGGCTGGACATCTCTCCGAAAGAAATTGAATGGCAATGGCTGGATCAGGCGAATCAGCCCCTGCCCTCAGGCCGCAAGGACATTACGATTCGCAACTTTTCCCCTTCAGAAACGACAAGCCCTCGTTGACGACAACCATCGCGCTTTCAACGACCCGACTATGAAAGAAACACATCATCCGGGCAGCGTGCCCATGGATCTGCGCAAAAGATCGGCCACCGCCACTGCACAATGGCTGCTGGAACGCGCAGAAGACAGCAACTCTCCGATCTATCACGCCAACCAGCTAGAAATATTGATCTGTGGCGAAGAGGGCTTTTCCCGTATCTTGCAGGACATCCGGCGGGCCAAGCACAGTGTGGAAATCATTTGCTGGGGCTTCGATCCCGCCATGGAACTGGAACGCACGGGCGATACCTGGCCTCGGGGTCCGACCTGGGGGGATTTGCTCAGGGAGGTCGCGGCCGGCAAGTACAACAACGGCAAGCCGGTTCAGGTGCGGGTGCTGTGCTGGCGTGATGGACTGGTCTCCGCTCTGGCGAGAAATACACCGGGCTACGGGATGTTCCAAGCGGAGCAGGTCAAGCGCATCCGGCATCACGAGCGCCTCTCCGGAAAACCACATGAAGCCGGGATGACGCCACAGGAGCGCCGCGACTACTTCAACGCATTGTGGTTCTTTGATGCGACCCACGGCACCCATTCTCATCTCAGCTTCAAGGTCCGCGCGTGCGACAGCGACAAGGTGCGCGAAAGCCTTTCGAAAGAAAGCAAGAAGATCTTCCCGCGGATGGAAGCTATCTCCTTCATGGAAGCATCGACTGCGCATCAAAAAACGATACTGATCGACTATGACCATGCGCACGGTAAGCACGCGGTTGGTTACGTCATGGGCTTGAACAGCGTCACCGATTACTGGGATACCAGAAAACACCTGTTTCATGATCCACGCCGAGGTAAATCATGGGAAGGCGGTGGAGACAATCTCCCGGGCCTGAAGCCATTTCAGGATTATGCGTGCCGTATTGTCGGCGAGGTACTCATCTGCGTGAGCAAGAACTTTGTCGATGCCTGGAATCGGGTCGCCGCTCCCGGTCAGACAATCCAGCGCGTGCATGATCTGCGCTCACCGCCTGCTGGTCTGAAGGCAAGCGCGGGCAAGGCCGCTCACCGCGCGCAGATCGTGCGCACCCAGCCGGAGGAAGGTGACAAAACCATCCAGCGCCTGTATCGGCAAGCGACCAGTTTTGCTTCCAACTACATCTACATCGAAAACCAGTATTTCCAGTACACCGAATGGGCCAGGTATCTCAAGCAAATGCGGCGCAACTTCATTGCTGCGTGGAAGGAAGCGGGACAGCCATTGAAGGCCCTTCCGGATCTGCATGTCTTCATCGTCATCCCCACACCCGAACGGGTACAGATGGTCCCGGCCACGCATGAAACACTCAAGCTGCTCGGGCTGGGAACTTCGATGCCTGATCAGGACGGGATGTTCGAAGAGCAGCAACAGGTCCGTCAGAAACAACAACAGAGGGAGATTGAAAGGGTCAGCCTCAAAGAGACGGGTAATGGTACGCCACCGGAGCTTGTACGAACGCCCAAGCCCCCGCCGGGACAACAGGAACCCTACGGCAATGCCGAGATCGCCGAGGAATTGGAGTTATTGGGCATCAAGACGCTGGCAGCCAGCCTTTGGACTTACGACCATACCGGGAAAAGCACGGGCGACAAATATCGCGAGATCTACATTCACAGCAAGCTGATGATCATCGACGATGCCTTCTTCACCTTGGGCAGCGCCAATCTCAATCTGCGCAGCATGGCGGTGGATGCTGAAATCAATATCGGGTGTGATGATCCGTTGTTGAGCGAGAAACTGCGGAGGGAGGTTTTTTCTATGCACTCCGGAAGCGCTGCTTCATGCGACGGCGGCAACGGAACTTCATCCTCAATTCAATCTGCATTTGAAGCTTGGCAGGAATTGTTGCGAGTTAACCAGAATAAGAAAGCTTCACGGAAACCCTTAACAGGCTTCTTGTTGCCATTTTCTGATGTACGCACTTCCTCGATCCGACTGGCATGAACAACGAACCTACTCCAAAAGCATTTCCCGGCAAGGGCATTCTCAAGACAGTTTCGCTCGCCATTACTCTTTCTCTTTTCTTGAATTCCTGCATGAACTTCCTTCCCCGCAACATGCCCCTGGCGGCATTCGATCCACACATGAAAATATGGACGTGCCGATACGAAAAACCTGCAGAACCTCAACTCGATGCACAAGCCGAGCAATGGTTCAGAGAAGGTTTGGCGTTAACCAGCTTTGACCTTTGGCCTGATGATCGTCAATTCAATAAGGCGGCGGCTCTCTGGACCAAGGCGGCCGAAAAAGAGCATTGGAAAGCCATGCTCAACCTGGCAAGTCTTTATGTTGAGGGAAAAGGTGTTACGCGGGACACGGAGCGTGCTGTTCAACTTGTTGAGGAGGCTATGCGCAAAGGAGTGCCGAAGGCCTTCGATCTGATGGGGACTTACCACATCAATGGAACAGGCGTTAAACAAGATGCGACAAGGGCTTATGCATTCTGGATCCTCGCGGCCGAGATGGGAGATGCTGATGCTCAGGCTTATCTGGGGGCAAAGCTCATGGCGGCATACGATGACCCCAAGGGAACATTCTGGGGCAATTCAGTCATTGGAAGAAAAATGCTGGAATGTTCCTACGCACAAGAAAACGGTAATGGCGCGTCCAAACTGGGATTGCGTATCGCACTCCCTGAAGAACTGGAACGCTCGCTGAAGGTTTATCACGACGGCGTGAAATTCGGGAACGAAATGAGTGCCATCCATATGGCGGTAGAGTTTCGAGGAGGTCTCGAATCTGGCGGTCCGAGACCGGATCCCGATCGTGCTGAACGCTACTCTGCCATCGGCGACATGCTCCACCTCAACCCGGACCTGCGCCTCCCCAACCTGGATAAAGTCCTCCCCCTGCCTCCCGCCATCCTCCCCTATTGGGACGGCGACAAACAATCCCTGATCGACGGTGCCAAGCCCGTCAAGACAGCCTCGCTGGCGGACATAAAACCCTCCCCCGCTTCACTGCGTCAGGGCCGCGCGCACATCCCCGACGGCTTTGTCCTCCCTGACGAGCCACAAGGTGGCCCTCTGATCCAGCATCCAAACACCAATGCCGTCATCAGCGGTTATTGGATCGCCCAATTAGTCAAACCCTACACCCCCCGCCAAGTCGCCTGGAATAACGCTCAGGTACCCATGCACTATGAGCAGGGCGAATCCTTCACTCCCCCTGACGACATCACAAAAGAGTCTGGCGTTCTTCGTTTCCACTATCTCGGCATACCGGTTCCCAAAGCGCCAGCTGCACGACATGTCCCAGACTGGCGCGTCCCCCAAGGCGTGCTGCGCGAAGTCCCCTCTCCTTCACGTGACCTGCGTTCTACCGGCCTGCTACCCGCACCCGCCACAGGCATCTGGCACGGCAAGGTCGACCCGATGCATCCTCTGGCGAAGGTCTTCAACCAGTGGAACCGCCAGACCTATGTGGAAGAAGGGCAGCCCTTCCCCGATCCGCGTGATCGCGGGCTGGACATCTCTCCGAAAGAAATTGAATGGCAATGGCTGGATCAGGCCAACCAGCCCCTGCCTTCAGGACGCAAATCCATCACGATCCGCAATTTCAGTGCGGAAGAACCAATAGCAAAAGGAAACTGATCGGCGGGCCCCCGATCTTGCCCCAAAGAAAAACGCCGGCTGAAAAGCCGGCGTTTCTTCATCACGACAAGCGCATCAACAGGCTCAACGCTCCACAGCCAGCGCCACGCCCATGCCGCCACCGATACACAGGCTCGCCAGGCCCTTCTTGGCATCACGGCGCACCATCTCATGCAGCAGCGTCACCAGCACGCGGCAACCCGAGGCACCGATGGGGTGGCCCAGGGCGATGGCGCCGCCGTTGACGTTGATCTTGCTGGTGTCCCAGCCCATCTGCTTGTTCACCGCAATGGCTTGCGCGGCGAAGGCTTCGTTGATTTCCATCAGGTCCAGATCCTGCGGCGTCCAGCCGGCCTTCTTCAAGGTCAGCTGCGATGCCGGTACCGGGCCCATGCCCATGATGCTGGGATCCAGGCCAGCCGACGAATAAGCCTTGATCCTGGCCAGCACCGGCAGACCCAGTTCAGCGGCCAGCTTGGCCGAGGTCACCACCACGGCCGCCGCACCATCGTTGATGCCGGAGGCGTTGCCGGCGGTCACCGTGCCGGCCTTGTCGAAGGCCGGACGCAGACCCGCCAGGGCTTCGGCAGTCACGCCGTGCTTGACGAATTCATCGGTATCGAAGACCACGGTTTCCTTCTTGCCCTTGATTTCGATGGGCACGATCTCATCCTTGAACCTGCCGGCCTTCTGCGCCGCTTCAGCCTTGTTCTGCGAGGCAGCTGCGAAGGCGTCCTGCTCTTCACGGCTGATCTCGAACTTCTTGGCGACGTTCTCGGCGGTGATGCCCATGTGGTACTGGTTGTAGACATCCCACAGGCCATCGACGATCATGGTGTCGGTCAGCTTGGCATCGCCCATGCGGAAGCCGTCACGCGAGTTGTTGAGCACGTGCGGCGAGGCGCTCATGTTTTCCTGGCCACCGGCGATGACGATCTGGGCGTCGCCGCAGCGAATCGCCTGCGCCGCCAGTTGCACCGCCTTCAGGCCGCTGCCGCAGACCTTGCCGACCACGAAGGCCGGGACCATGTCAGGCAGGCCCGACTTGATGACCGACTG
>Ga0308171_1003591_pt1 | contig 14026 bp, 10 predicted proteins | sample PhyGR1_FD_202135 | JGI IMG/M metagenome (GOLD analysis project Ga0308171, IMG submission 202135) | Phyllosphere microbial communities from UC Gill Tract Community Farm, Albany, California, United States - DLSLSG.R1 | ecosystem: Host-associated > Plants > Phyllosphere > Unclassified | place: USA... | reverse complement strand
AGTCGAGCCGCAACTGGGGCTGGTGTCGTCAGCAGAACCGCGATGAGCGGGAGCTGCCGCTGATCATCTATGCCCTGCAACGCTGGGGAGAGCTGAACGCGGAAACCGGCGAAGAGCTGGGATTCCGTCGCAGCGGGCTGGTTTACGCCACGCGGGAAGAGTCAGACATCGCCGCCTGGGATGCGTGGATCCAGATGGCTAAGGGGTATGGCGTCAACAGCTCGATTCTTACCGCTGAGCAGGCAAAAGCGATGACGCCCGGCAGTACCACCGCCTGGCGGGGCGGCCTCTCAGCGCCGACGGATGGCCATGCGGAACCCCGCCTGGCCGCGCCTGGCCTGGTGGCGGGCGCGATGAAAAAAGGCGCGCTGCTGTTTCAGCAGTGTGCGGTGCGCGGGCTGGATATCGCCGCGGGTCAGGTCAGCGGCGTCTGGACCGAACGCGGGCTGATCAAAACCAGCCGGGTGATCTGTGCCGCCGGGGCCTGGACATCCATGTTCTGCCGTCGTCACGGCATCGATCTGCCGCTGGGTAATGTCATCGGTACGGCCTTCCGCACGCAGCCGATAGAGCAGGCGATTGCGATGCCGCTCTATACGCCGGGCTTCGCCTGCCGCCCGCAGATGGACGGCAGCTATACCGTCTCGGTGTCGGGGCGCGGACGGCTGGAGCCGGGCGCGCAGGGTCTGCGCTATGCCCGCCAGTTCTATCCGACATTCAAAAGCCGCCGCAAAAATCTCACTCTCAACCTCGGTCTGTCGCCCTTTTTCAAAGGCCCCGAAGCGATGGGGCGCTGGGCCTTTGATCGACCGTCGCCGTTTGAGCGCGTGCGCATTCTCGACCCGGCGGCAGACAGCCGGATCGTGGAGGAGGGGCTGGCCGCGATGCGACGCGAATATCCGGCGCTGGCGAATCTCAGGCTGGCCCAGGCGTGGGGCGGCATGATCGACAGCACCCCGGACGCCATTCCGGTGATCTCTACCGTGGCGAAACTGCCGGGGCTGGTGCTCTCGGCGGGCTACAGCGCGCACGGTTTTGGCATCGGGCCGGGTGCCGGACGCCTGGCTGCCGATCTGGCGACCGGGGCCACCCCGATTGTCGACCCTGCCCCTTATCGCTACAGCCGTCTGGTTGACGGCAGCGGATTAGACACCCCAGGCATGATGTAAGGAGAACGCAATGAGCCTGACACTACGCGCAATGACGCCAGAGGATATTGAACAGTGCTACCGCATGACGCAGGCGCTGAAGTGGCCCCACCGACGCGAAGACTGGCAGCTGGCGCTGCAGCTGGGCGAAGGCACGGTGATTGAAGAGCAGGGCAGAGTGATTGGCAGCGCCATGCTCTGGCGCTGGGGCGAACATGCCGCCACGCTGGGACTGGTGATTGTGGATAATCAGCAGCAGGGGCGGGGCCTCGGCAAACAGCTGATGCTGGCGCAGCTGGAAAAAGTCCCCGACGGCAACGTGCGGCTGCACGCCACCGAAATGGGCAAAGGGCTGTATGAAAAGCTCGGCTTTGTCAGCTGCGGCGAGATCCGCCAGCACCAGACCCGCGCACTGGCGTCACTGCCCGACGCGGTGATCCCGGCCGGGCTGCATCTGAGACCGGCGACCCCGGCGGATCACGCCGTGCTGGTGAAGCTGGATCAGCAGGCGCACGGCATGCATCGTCCGGCGCTGTTCGACCATCTGCTGCGTGACTGTCAGACCCTGCTGTTACAGGACGATCAGCAGCAGATTCAGGGGTTCGCCAGCCTGCGCCGGTTTGGGCACGGCTGGGCGATTGGGCCGGTGATCGCCACGGCGCTGCCGGTGGCACAGGCGCTGGTGGCAACCCTGATGCAGCCACTGCAGGGCCAGTTTCTGCGCATTGATACCGACGCCAGCCTGCCGCTGGCCAGCTGGCTCAACACCCTCGGGCTGGATCAGGTGGATGCGCCGACTACGATGGTCCGGGGCACTCCCTGGACGCCACAGGGGATGCAGGCCTTTGGCTTAATGACCCAGGCGATGGCCTGATGCATATCGTCTATAAATCGGAACCGGAACGGGGACGGATCTGGCAGCGCTGGCTGGCGGAGCATGCCCCCGACATTCAGCTGCATATCTGGCCGGAGACCGGCGATCCGGCAGAGGTTGAGGCGCTGGTGGCCTGGCAGCCCCCCGCCGATATTCCGGCGCTGTTTCCCCGGCTGAAACTGCTGTTTTCTGTCGGCGCCGGAGCCGATCAGTTTGACTTCAGCGCGCTGCCGCCCGATCTGCCGGTCATACGAATGATTGAGCCGGGCCTGACGCAGGGCATGGTGGAATATGTCACTTTCGCGGTGCTCGGGCTGCATCGTGACATGCCACGCTATCTTCATCAGCAACGCCAGCAGCAGTGGCAGCCGCACCAGGTGAAGCCTGCGGCTCAGCGGCGGGTGGGCGTGATGGGGCTGGGCGAACTCGGTCAGGCTGCGCTGCAGCAGCTGGTCGCACTGGGTTTTGACTGCGCTGGCTGGAGCCGTACGCCGCGCCATGTGCCCGGCGTGCGCTGCTGGCACGGCGCTGAAGAGCTGGCGGACTTTCTGGCGCACAGCGAGATTCTGGTCTGTCTGCTGCCCCTGACCGACACCACGCAGGGGCTGCTTAATCGTACCCTGTTTACGCAGATGCCGCAGGGTGCGGCACTGGTGCAGGCCGGGCGCGGTCAGCAGCTTAATCATGACGATCTGCTGCAGGCGCTGGCGAGCGGTCAGCTTCGCGCCGCCGTGATTGATGTCACCGACCCGGAGCCGTTACCGGCAGGCCACCCCTTCTGGCACCATCCCGCCGTGTGGCTGACGCCGCACATTGCCAGCCAGACACAGAATGAGAGCGCCATTGCGGCGCTGCTGGAGAACCTGCGCCGTTATCAGCGCGGTGAGCCGCTGCACGGTGTGGTCGACCGCTCACGAGGATATTGAGATGGAACATTTAGTGGCACTGCGCCGCGATCTGCATGCGCATCCGGAGCTCGGTTTTCAGGAGCACCGCACCAGCGACATCGTGGCGAACTTTCTGCAACAGCGGGGAATTGAGGTGCATCGTGGCATCGGCCAGACCGGCGTAGTCGGCATCCTGAAAAAGGGCAACAGCGAGCGGATGATTGGCCTGCGCGCCGACATGGATGCTCTGCCAATGCAGGATCAGAGCGGCACCGCCTGGCAGAGCAGCGTGACGCAGGTCAGTCACGCCTGCGGGCACGACGGTCACACCGTGATGCTGCTGGGTGCGGCAGAAAAACTGGCGCGCGACGTCAGTTTTGACGGTACCGTCTGCTTCATTTTTCAGCCCGCCGAAGAGGGGCTGGCGGGCGCGAAGGCGATGATCGACGAGGGGCTGTTCAGCCGTTTTCCCTGTGAGGCGGTCTACGCCATTCACAACTGGCCGGAACTGCCGCTTGGCCAGGTGCAGACCCGGCCCGGCCCGATTATGGCGGCGGCAGACCGCTTCGATATCCGGGTACTGGGCGGGGGAGGCCATGCCGCTCAGCCCCACCTGACCCGCGATACCCTGCTGGCGACCAGCGAGCTGGTGGTTCAGCTGAATACCCTGGTCTCCCGCGCGCTCGACCCCTGTGAAACAGCGCTGCTCACTGTCACCCGGATGGAGGGCGGCTTTTCCCACAACATGATCCCGGCGGAGGCGAACATCACCGGCACGGTGCGCACCTTCAGCCCGACGGCACAGGCGACGATTGAAGCGCGGCTGCGTCAGATGGCGGAACATGTCACTGCCGCGCACGGCCTGCATGCCGAGGTGCGCTATCTGCGCTACTACCCGGCAACCCTGAACAGCCCGGACGAGGCGCAATTCTGCCTGCAGGCGCTGACACAGGCGGGCATCGCCGCTGAGACCGCACCGCAGCCCGCGCTGACCTCAGAAGATTTCGCTTTTATGCTGCAGGCGCGGCCCGGAGCCTATCTCTGGCTGGGGTCTGCGCCCTGCAGGCCGTTGCATCACGCCGCGTACGACTTTAACGATGCGTTGATCCCGCATGGCGTTAACGTGTTTGTCACCCTGGTGCGTCAGGCGCTGGCAAAGAAATTTCCCTGCTGAAAGCAGCGGGATTTTGACAGGAAATGCCGCTGCCTGCGGAATTACGGCAGCGTCGGAAACCAACAGGTTGCGATACTTGAGCCAACCGAACGTTACGTGGATGAGGGTTTAAAATGCAGAATGTCATGGCAGAGCAGCAAGCATATTCCGATAACAGCCTGTTACTGGATGCACGCGAGCAGAACGTGCCGCGCGGCGTAGTTACCGCCCATCCGCTGGTGATCGAACGCGCCAGAGGCAGTGAAGTATGGGACGTGGAGGGCAATCGCTATCTCGACTTTGTCGGCGGCATCGGCGTGCTCAATGTCGGTCACAATCACCCGGCGGTTGTCAACGCCGTAACCCGCCAGCTCGGTCTGGTCTCGCACGCCTGTTTTCAGGTGGTGGCTTATCCGGGCTACATTGCGTTAGCGGAGCGGCTGAACCGGCTGGTAGGCGGAGACGAAGCCTATAAGAGCGTCTTTTTCACCAGCGGCGCCGAAGCGGTAGAAAACGCGGTGAAGATTGCCCGCGCGCACACGCAGCGCCCCGGTATCATCGCCTTTGACGGTGCATTTCATGGCCGCACCCTGCTGGGTGTCACCCTGACCGGCATGTCCGCCCCTTATAAACAGAACTTTGGTCCGTTCCCTGGCGAGATCTACCGGCTGCCTTTCCCCAATCCGCTGCACGGTATTACGGAGGCGGATTGCCTCAAGGCGCTGGAGCAGCTGTTCGCGGTGCAGATCCTGCCTGAGCGGGTGGCGGCGATCATTATCGAGCCGGTACAGGGCGACGGGGGCTTCCTGCCTGCCGGCCCGGCCTTTATGCAGGCGCTGCGCCGCATTACCAGCCAGCACGGCATTCTGCTGATTTGTGATGAAGTGCAGTCCGGCTTCGGGCGAACCGGCACCATGTTCGCGTTCCAGCAGCTGGGCATTAAACCGGATTTGATCACGCTCGCGAAAAGCCTGGGCGGCGGCCTGCCGATTTCCGGTGTGGTGGGACGGGCGGCGATCATGGACGCGCCAGCGCCGGGCGGACTGGGCGGCACCTACGGCGGCAATGCGCTCGGGTGTGCGGCGGCGCTGGCGGTGCTGGATCTGTTTGAGCAGGAGAACCTGTTACAGCGTTCCTGCCAGCTCGGCGAACAGCTCAATGCCCGGCTGCGGCAGCTGGCGGATAAATATGCCTGCATCGGTGATGTGCGCGGCGTGGGCTTTATGCAGGCGGTGGAAATTCTTGATTTTGAAACCGGTCGCCCGGATGCGGCCCTGACGCAGAAGATCCTCGACAGCGCCTGTCAGGAAGGACTGCTGCTGATCAAGTGTGGACTGCACCGTAACACTATCCGTTTCCTGGCCCCGCTGGTGACGACCGACTCCCAGCTGGAAGAGGCGCTGCATATCTTCGATATTGCCCTGGCTCGTGCCACGGGCCGTCTGGGTTAAACTGCGATTCCTCATTGATTTTAATAGAGTAATTTGAAAATGTCCTGCTGGTATAACCACTGCGAAGCGCTGGCGCATTTACCGTAAAGCGTGATATATCTTCCGGAGGTTCTGAACATTTGCTTAAGCGCCTGGCCCATCAGGCCAGGTGATTGCCAGCCTGCAATAATGACGCCTGATGGGCCAGGCTCTGACAATGAGGGGGTGCTATGAACGGCTTAATGAAACTCGACCGCATCGACATCAACATTCTGGTGCAACTCCAGAAAGATGGCCGTATCAGCAACGTTAACCTCGCCGACGCAGTAGGTCTTTCCCCCAGCCCCTGTCTGCAACGGGTCAAACGTCTGGAACAGGCTGGTTTTATCACCGGTTATGAAGCCCACATCAACCTCACCCGCATTACCGATTCTGTGACGGTTTTTACCGAAGTCACGCTGTCGGGCCATCGCCGCGAAGATTTTATGAAGTTTGAAACGGCGATGCGCAGTGTCGATGAGCTGATGGAGTGCCATCTGATCACCGGCGGCTACGACTATCTGCTGCGCTTCATTACCCGCAGCATTGAACATTACCAGGAAGTGATTGAGAAGATGCTGGATGCGCAGATCGGCATCGACAAGTACTTCAGCTATATCGTGATTAAATCACCCATCATGAAAAGCAGCGTGCCGTTGCGTTCACTTATCGACAAGCAGAACTCTGTCGAACTCGGGGTGTAGTGGCCAGGGCCGGGGGCCGATCCTCTGCGCTATTCGACGGCAGAGGGTCACTACCGGCATTCACCGCACCTGCCACAGACCGTGCTCCAGGGGCTGTGCAGACCTTTACGGTTACCCGGATTTTTACCTTACCCGCCCACTTCCCCTGCATCATGAATCGGCCTGATTCCCTCAGCATAAAATTTCTTTCCGGCGCAAAATTCAGTCGCTGCATCCGGTTTCAGAGCGTGCTACAGCCGCACCCGATCAGCGAATTCCCTTAGACTGTTTTTAACCGTTATCAGGAGTTGATAGTTGATATGAGCTCATTACTGATTGCTGATCAGCAGTGGCAGCGCGATGCGTTCACCGTCTCAACCGACCGTCAGCGGCTCGACCTGGCGTGGATACATCACCAGCTGGCGAACAAGTCCTACTGGGCACAGGGTCAGCCGCGGGAGAAAACCCTGCGGGCGATCGCCGGTTCGCTGCCGTTTGGCCTCTATCACCAGCAGGCGCAGATTGGCTTCGCCCGTCTTATCACCGATTACACCCGCTTTGGCTGGCTGTGCGACGTCATCATTGACGAAAACTGGCGTGGACACGGACTGGGCAGCTGGCTGGCGACCTGCGTCCGTGACCATCCGGAGCTGCAAACGGTGCATCGCTGGATGTTGTCGACCCAGGATGCGCATCAGGTCTATCAGCGTCTCGGCTGGCGTGTGGTGCAACACCCCGGAACGCTGATGGAATTTCCCCCTTCCTGACTCAGGAGTTAACCCGAGATGCGATACCGCGTTGGCGTGGATATTGGCGGATCCTTTACCGATTTTGCCGTGCTCGATCAGCAAACGAACCAGATTCATACCCTGAAAGTCCTGTCGCGCCCGGATCAGCCCGGCAGTGAAATCACCACCGGGCTGGCGCAGTTTCAGCAGCGCCAGGGGATCGACCCTGCGGAGATTGGCTACTTTACCCACGGCACCACCGTCGGTATCAACGCGGTGATCCAGCGGCGTGGCGTGCGGCTGGCGCTGTTCGCCACCGAAGGCTTCTGCGATGTGCTGGAGCTGGCCCGGCTGAAAATTCCCCATATTCATGACCTCTTTTCGCGGCGTCCTGCACCGCTGATCTCGCGCGACCGGGTTTTTGCCATCCGTGAACGCATGGACGCACAGGGCAGGGTGCTACAGCCGGTGGACCGCCAGAGCGTACTCGACGCCATCGCGCAGGCGCGCGCCGCAGGCTGCCAGGGCATCGTAGTGTCCCTGCTGCACAGCTATCGCAACCGGCACAATGAAGCGGCCGTAAAAGCCATTATTGATGAGGAGGCACCCGAGCTGCTGACCTCCTGTTCTGCCGACATCTGGCCCATTATTCGCGAATATGAACGCACCATTACCGCGACCATCAACGCCTACGTGCAGCCGATGGTGATCCACTACCTCGAATCCTTTGAGCAGGCGCTGCAGCGGCTCGGCGTGCAGCCGCCGCCGCGCATCACCAAATCGAACGGTGGCGTCATGGGCGTCGAGCAGGCGAAACGTGAATGTGTGCAGATGGTTCTTTCCGGCACCGCATCCGGGGTCATCGGGGCCAGCTTTCTCGCCAGTACCTGTGGGTTCGACAAAATTCTCAGCCTTGATATCGGCGGCACCAGCGCGGACGTGGCGGTGATCATCGACGGCAACGTGGCGCAGGGCAACGGCGAAATCATCGGGGATTTCCCGATCTACATTCCCTCTGTTGCCGTTACCTCGGTGGGTCAGGGCGGCGGCTCGCTGGCGTGGATTGACGGGCAGGGCGTGCTGCAGATGGGCCCGGACAGTGCCGGTTCGCTGCCTGGCCCGGTCTGCTTTGGGCGCGGCGGCACCCAGCCGACCGCCACCGACGCCTTTGCCGCCTGCGGCATGATGGGGCATGGCGCGCTGGGCTACAACGCTGTCGCCGTCGATGTCGCGGCCGCCTGTGCCGCCTGGCAGCCGCTGGCCGATGCCCTCGGCGTCACGGTGCAGGAAACCGCGCAAAACGCCATTGAGCTGGCTATCTCCGGTATGTACAGCGACACCAGCGGCCTGCTGTCACGCTTCGGCCTCGACCCACGTGAATTCTGGTTCCTCGCCTTTGGCGGTGCCGGGCCGATGATGGGCTGTTTCCTGGCCCGTGAACTCAACCTGAAAGGGGTGATTGTGCCGCCGACGCCTGGGGTGCTGTCGGCGCTGGGCGGTCTGGTGGCTGACATCCGCACCCTGTACAGCGATCTGACTCCCGCACTGGCTGACACCCTGGCCACTGAAGCGCAGGCATTGCAGCAGCGCGCCTGCGACTGGCTGGCTCAGGAGCACGGCAGTGCGATGCCTTACAGCCTGCAGTTCAGCGCCGATATGCGCTATCAGGGACAGTCGTTTGAGATCGACGTGCCGCTGGAGGCTGGCTGGCTGACGCAGGCCGATTTTACGGCGCTGCATGACGCCTTCGATCGCCAGCATCAGCAGCTGTTTGGTCACTGTGATCCGCAGGCCCCGGTGCAGCTGATTAACCTGCGGCTGGTGATCACTTCACCGACACCGAAACCGGTTATTCCCCCGCTGGCCCCGGCGACGGAACCGGTGCCGGTGCTGAAGCAGACGGAAGCGTGGATTGACGGGGCCTGGCATCAGGTCGATCTGGTGCTGCGGTCCGGGCTGCGCGCCGGCCATCAGCTCAGTGGCCCGGCCATCATTGCTCAGGACGATTGCACCACCTGCGTGCCGCCCGGTATGGGCGTCACGGTCGACTCTTTTGGCAACCTGCTGATTACGGCGAACGAGGCATAACATGGCGATTGACGGACGTAACTTACAGATCCTGGCGAACTACTGCGCTGCCGCAGCGGATGCGATGGCCTTTACGCTGATGCGCACCGCGCACTCCACCTTCGTTAAGGAGACGGAAGATTTCTCCTGCCAGATTGTCAGCCGCAGCGGGCTGGCGTTTGCCTCGCCCCGCAGTTTTGGTGCGCCCTGGTACAGCGGCATCGACTATGCGCCGGTGCTGGCACTGATAGAGGAGTACGCCGAGGGGGACATCTGCATCACCAACGACGCCTACGCCGGAAACGTCGCGACCCACTCCCCCGATATCCACATCTGGAAACCGGTGTTCCACCAGGGCGAGATTGTCTGTTTCGTGGTGGGACATATTCACAACACCGATGTCGGCGGAGCCGTGCCCGCCTCGCTGTCGCGTTCGCTGACCGACATTGTGCAGGAGGGGATTCGCATCCCGCCGCTGAAGATCATGCGTCAGGGTCAGCTCAACGAAGAGGTCGCCAGCATCATGCGGCTTAACGTGCGGGTGCCGGACCAGAACTGGGGTGACTTCAAGGCACAGCTGGCCTCGGTTAACGTGGGTGAGCGAAAAATTCACGACATCATTGCCCGCTTTGGCATCGACGATTTCCTGCAGGGCATTGAGGGCATTCTGGATTACGCCGAGGCGCAGGCGCGCACGATCATCGCGACCATTCCCGACGGTGAATACTTTTATGCCGACTACGCCGATGAGGATGGCGAGGGGGGCTATCCCTGCCGCATCGCCGTCACGCTGCGGGTGCAGGGCGATCAGCTGGAGCTGGATTACACCGGCAGCGACCCGCAGCTGGCCTCGTCGCTGAACATGCCCACCGGCGGACGGGAGCGCCATCCGCTGGCGCTGGTCGGCGTCACCTATGTGCTCTCCACGCTGGATCGCACTCTGCTGCTTAACGCCGGCACGCTGCGGCCCACCCGCGCCATTCTGCCGCCAGGCACGGTCATGAACTGCGAGGCGCCCGCTGCGGTAGGCATGCGCTCGCTGACCTGTGCGCTGTCGCAGATTGCCACCATCGGCGTCTTCTCACTGGCGATGCCGGAGCGTCTGCCCGCCAACTCGCCCGGCGGCAACTCGATCATGAATATCCGCACTCAGACGCAAAACCGCAGCGTGGTGGCCTCGCTGGGCCCGGTGGGCGGCGGTGCAGGCGGCACGCCACGTCACGATGGCCCTGACGGCTCCGGCGGTCTTTCCGCCTTCCTGAAAAACACCCCGATCGAGATTAACGAGGCGGAAGTGCCCATCCGTTTTCATCGCTACGGTCTGGCGCAGGACAGCGCCGGGGCGGGTCACTATCGCGGCGGCCTGGCGACAGAGATGGCGTTCGAGATCTTCTCGCCCAACACCACGATTACGGCGCGCAACCGCAACCGCTCGGTCTTCGCCTCGGCGGGGGTGGTGGGCGGACAGAGCGGGGCGCTCTCACACTTTCAGACCCGGCGCAACGGCGAGGTCATCCGGCACGGCAACACCGATGTGATCCACTGCCAGCCGGGGGACGTGGTCGAAGTGCGCGGGCCGGGTGCCGGGGGCTACGGGCTGCCGTCACAGCGCGATGCGGAGGCGGTCCTGCAGGATGTGCGCTGCGGCTACCTCAGCCTCGACGCCGCCAGGACGCAGTATGGTGTGGTGGTGGTGAATAACCGCGTGGATCAGGTCGCGACTGAGCAACTGCGTGCGGCCATGCCGCAGCGGGTCACGCACCATTTTGAGCATGGCGAGGCGCGTCAGCGCTTTGAAAAACTCTGGACACCGCAGCGCTATCAGTCACTGACCACCTTTCTTGCCGCCGCGCCGGTCAGCTGGCGTCACTTCCTGAAAACCCAGGTTTTCCGGGCGGTCGCAGAGGCAGGCGAAACGGCGGACATGGCGCAGATATTCAGTGATTTGCGTCAGCGCTACCCGGCGATGGCGAACAATTAACGGCGATGGCGCATCGTCGACTACGCTTTAAGTCTGCAAGGACTACAAGGGGAAACGCGACGATGAGCATGAAAACCAGTGATTTTTTTGTCCAGCGCCTGAAAGAGTGGGGTGTGAGTCGCATCTACGGCTATCCGGGGGACGGGATTAATGGCGTGCTGGGGGCCATTCAGCGCGCAAACGCCAAAGGGGACGGCATCGAATTTATTCAGGTGCGCCACGAAGAGATGGCCGCCTTTATGGCGGCCGGTCACGCCAAATTCACCGGTGAGCTGGGCGTCTGCCTCTCAACCGGCGGGCCGGGTGCGACCCATCTGCTGACCGGACTCTATGACGCAAAAATGGACCATGCGCCGGTGCTGGCGATTGCCGGACAGGCGGAAGCGACTGCGCGCGGGGCCAGTTATCAGCAGGAGATGAATCTGGACCGCATCTTCTCGGATGTGGCGAACTTCGTTCAGGAAGCCGCCACCCCGGCGCAGGTGCGCCACCTGCTGGATCGTGGCGTGCGCATTGCCAAAGCGCAGAATGGCGTGGCGGTGGTGATCCTGCCGAAAGATATCCAGGATGAAACCTGGCAGCCGCCGCAGCATCTGCACGGCTTCACCCACTCCGGCTTTGGCTATCAGCGGCCGAAAGTGATCCCCTATGAGGAAGAGCTGAAACGCGCCGCTGAGGTGCTCAACGCCGGTAAAAAAGTGGCGATTCTGATCGGGGCAGGCGCACGCAACGCCGCTGTCGAGGTGGTGCAGGTCGCCAATGTGCTGGGGGCCGGTGTGGCAAAAGCGCTGCTGGGCAAAGATGTGCTGCCGGACGATGCGCCCTTTGTGACCGGCTCGATCGGCCTGCTCGGCACCAAACCCTCATCCGATTTAATGCAGAACTGTGACACCCTGCTGATGATCGGCAGCGGCTTCCCCTGGACCGAGTTTCTGCCGGAAGAGGGTAAGGCGCGAGCGGTGCAGATCGATATCGATCCCGCCATGCTCGGCCTGCGCTATCCCAGCGATGTGAATCTGCACGGCGATGCGGCAGAAACCCTGCGCGCGCTGCTGCCGCTGCTGGCGCATAAAGAGGATCGCAGCTGGCAGGAAGGTATTGCGGTTCAGGTGCGTGACTGGTGGACGCTGATGGAGGAGCGCGCGATGGCACCGGCGAACCCGGTCAATCCGCAGCGGGTGGTGTGGGAGATGTCCCCGCAGCTGCCGGACAACGCCATTGTTACCTCTGACTCCGGTTCCTGTGCCAACTGGTTTGCCCGCGACTATCGCGTCAAACAGGGGCAGCGGGCCTCGCTCTCAGGCGGGCTGGCCTGCATGGGCGCGGCGGTGCCCTACGCCATTGCAGCGAAATTTGCGCACCCGGATAAACCGGTGGTGGCGCTGGTGGGTGACGGAGCCATGCAGATGAACAACATGGCTGAACTGATCACCATCCAGAAATACTGGCAACAGTGGGCCGATCCGCGCCTGATCGTCTGCGTGTTTAACAACGAAGATCTCAATCAGGTGACCTGGGAGCAGCGCGTGATGGAGGGCAACCCCCGCTTTGACGCCTCGCAGCAGGTGCCGGACGTGAAGTACGCGGAATTTGCCCGCTCACTGGGTATGGCCGGGATTTTCGTGGATAACCCTGACGACCTCGCGGCGGCCTGGCAGCAGGCGCTCAGCGCCGATCGCCCGGTTCTGCTGGAGGTGAAAACCGATCCGGAAGTGGCGCCGCTTCCGCCGCATATCACCTTTAAACAGGCAAAAGCCTTTATGGCTTCTATGGCGAAGGGCGATCGCGGCGCAGCGCAGATCATCAGCGACACCGCCAGCCAGCTGTTCCATAAAAGCACGAAGGGCTAAGCCAGGCTTATCTGTCTCTCCCCGGATACGTTCGTATCCGGGTCTTATCGCGTCATCAAACGCAGACTATCGCACAAGGTTTTAACGTGGTGGTGACGGCCTGCTCCGCTCCGACCGGGCCGGACGTTCGCTGCATCAGACGCCGGGCAGGCTGCCGGACTATGCAGAGATCGCTGCCGCAATGAAAGCCACCGCCGACTCCAGCGGAACGCAGAAGGGCGATCCGACGCGCGCCGCCGCAGCAATGATCCCGATTACTGAACAGGATCATCTGTCACGCCCCCTTATCGCGCAGCCCTGCGCCATCATCGTGCTGAAAAAATAAACAGCCTCGCCCGTCCGCCACCATAAGAATTCGATCTTGTATCCCAGGCCGTATTCCATCTGGCATCCCTGCTTCAGCGCGCCCGGCCTGGTTTCAGCTGGCACGGTTCATGCACTACCTGACGAGGACAATTATGGCGAGGTAATCCATGTTTGACGCCTTATTAGACGAAGATGCCACCACGATGGCAGCACTTATCCGCAGCGGGGAGGTGTCAGCCTGCGAGCTGACCGGGGCCGCACTGGAACGGATGGCGGAACGGGAACCGGCAATACAGGCCTTTTGTACCCCCACCCCCGATCTGGCGATGGCGCAGGCCAGGGCGCTGGATGCCCGCCGCGCGCGCGGAGAGACGCTGGGCGGGCTGGCGGGGGTGCCGCTGGCGGTGAAGGATTTGATCTGCACGGCCAATGTCAGAACCACCTCCGGTTCGGCGGCTTACCGGGATTTCGTGCCGGAGGAGGATGACATCACGGTGGAACGCCTGCTGGCCGCCGATGCCATTCTGCTGGGTAAAACCACCGCACCGGAGTTTGGCTACAGCGCGGTAGGGCACAATCCGCTGTTTCCGTCGCCGCGTAATCCCTGGGATCCTGAGATGACGCCCGGCGGCTCCAGTGCCGGGTCCGGTGCGGCCGTTGCGGCGCGGCTCTGTCCGATTGCGCTGGGCAGTGATGGGGGCGGATCGGTTCGCATTCCGGCGGCGCACTGCGGCATCTTTGGTTTCAAGGCGTCGATGGGACGGGTGCCGCTCTGGCCCGGCTGCCGCGATGAACGCTATCCCGGCGTATCGAGCTGGGAGTCGCTGGAGCACATCGGCCCGATGACGCGCAGCGTGCGCGATGCCGCCCTGATGATGTC